>Ga0316205_10000136_pt1 | contig 159410 bp, 150 predicted proteins | sample 3monthpyrite_MG_FD_204941 | JGI IMG/M metagenome (GOLD analysis project Ga0316205, IMG submission 204941) | Microbial mat bacterial communities from mineral coupon in-situ incubated in ocean water Damariscotta River, Maine, United States -... | ecosystem: Environmental > Aquatic > Marine >...
ATATTTTTCTAATATCATTTGAATGCTACATATTTCTTTTATTTCTACAATAGAACTAACTTGCATTTTAGATTTTGTTATATGTATTGTATTGTCAGTTTCAATCATATGATTAAAACAAATATTGTCTTTTAAAGTTTTAGATATTAAATTAAGTGAGTTAATTGATGTGTAGTTGTATAAAACTAGCTTATTTTTTTAGAAGTTTTTTGCTACTTTCCTAAAAAAAGTAGCTGAGTGATGATAGAAATCATTAATTTTCGTCAAAATAAAGTCATCTATTTTTTCTTTAGGTATCTTAGAATTTCAGGATATAACGTTAAAGTTGAGTTGTTATGCCATTTTCGGAGCTAAACCATTACACTCACCCTTCTAACCATTTATATGCCTCTTCAACACTCTCGAAATATGCCTCAAGATCTGATTTGACATGGGGTTCTCCATAACTTTTGGGTCGTACAAACGCTACTTTTACAATATTAGATTGAATCAGAGAACTAGAAGTGAAAAATTCACGCAAGTTTTTTAAACATTGTATCGACTCGAATTCATGCTTATTTGTATCAATAAGCATTACTACTCTCTGACCCAATGGCAAGGTCTTCAAATCTAGTTCAAATTTGTGTGTCCACTCTTCAATCGAATTTAAACTAATAAACTCCGGCATTCTAATAATGTAGCCATTAATTTTATTATCAAAAGATACTTGAATATTTCTGTTCATTTTATTTTAGGGCATAACAGAGGCGCGGGTGTTTAACCCGTACGCCCGTTATCTCGGTCGCGTAGCGTCCGAGACAACGTTTGACTTGAACTATAGGTTTTCAAAGAAAATTTATTAGTTCCAAGGTTTTGTTAGATGTTAAACATAACCCCATTCATGAAACTTATTTTTAAGACTACTGTCATTTTCAAAGGCTTTAAAGTAAAGGTATTCAGGTGCTAAGTCTAAGTCGTCATTCCATTTTAAAGTATAGTCAACTTGAAACTGTTTAAATTTTTCTATGTTCTCTAACTCTTTAAATGGTTTTATTTTTCCATTAATAATAAAGTCTTTTAAATCAACTTCACCTTTTTTGTGGTCACTAAATTCTAATAGTATTTTATACTCATTTTCATAATTAGCTTTCAATATACTTAACATCTAAATTCCTTAAACTAGAGGGTCAATTTTATGGTATTCGCCAGTCGCTTTAATATCTTCCCAATTTTGAAATAACTCAGATTGATAGTCTTCCGCCCACTCAACTACAAGTCCTAAAACTTTAGAAGGTACTTTGCCTTCCATAACACCAAATGTTTTGATATCTATAGAAGCTTTATATTCATTGTATTCAACATGAAAATGGGGAGGGTTATGTTCATTAAAATACATGAAGATTTTTATTCCTAAGAATCTACTTATTTCTGGCATAACTCACCTCTTTTTTTCTTATTATATCAAAATATTTTTGCATAGAACAATTTAGTATTTTATTAAGACTTTATTGTTGTGTCAATACTGTCTTTTTTGTCATCTAACGGTCGAGTACAAAAATATGTTATGTACTTACCATTTTTAATCTATTGGCTCATCTGTTTCAATATTAAAAATAAAGGGGACATGCTACTTTATTTTAAAATATAATAATCTCCTGCATTAGCGCCCATGTATCGAATCGTAACTTTTTGTGAGTTTGGCACATCTGTATTGCTTAACATATAATCATTTTTACTACCAATACCATAGAATCTGAGTCTTTGAGTCATTCTTTTATCTTCAATTCTAACATTGCTAATGCCAATATTTTTTAATTCATGAGCTAAATCTTTTGCAATATGATGATTTCTAGCAAAATGTTTATCAGGGTTCTTAATTAAGTAGTACCATAGAGGATTAAAAATAATTATTAAAGAGCTAAATATTAACGTACCCACAACAATCATCAATGAATTTCTATAAAAAGATCTATGCTCTTTTAATCTAATATAGTAACTACGTAAAAACATCTGAGCAACAAGTGGCATCGATATAGTTAAAAAAGGGGCAAAGGATTCAATAGGGATACGTTGACGAAATGATAATAAAAATGAAAAAACAAGGGTAGCTGTTGCAATAAAAAAAAGTAAACTTTTTTTCTCTTTTATAAGTATCCGATACAGTGTATAAAAAAGATATACAAAAAGCAGTGGAGAAAAAATGGCTGCATAAATTGCAAATGTATCTAAAAAGTATGTTTTAGGTTTTCCACCAGTATCAAATCCAAAAATCAACATAGATACTACAAAAAGTGTTAACATCATTACTGCAAAATGTGATTTTTTCTCATAAAGTGCATGTATAAAAAGAGCCAAATATAACATAGCAAATGCAGAATCTACAAAAAGTATTAGAGCTAAAATAAAATATGAAAATAGCTCATTTCTTTCTCTCTCATATAGATACAAAAGTGTAAGAAATATTACAAGTCCTGCAGCATTTACAAGAAGAGATGCACTAATCACACCAGGTAATATTACAAAAATAGCGACCATGTAGATACGCTCTTTTTCATTTAGTAATATAGGTTTTGCTATTTCATGTAGTAAATAGACGCTTAAAAGATGAAAAATAATCATAGGCAGGCGAATTGCTATATCATTTTGACCAAGAACAGTGGTAAATGCTCTTACAATGTAAGATAAAGCTGAATGAGAATTAAAAAATAGTTCGCTCTCATGAAAACTAATTGAGAGCTGATTTGATATTAGAAGTAAGATTATGGCATTTACAAAGAGTAAAATGCCTAATTTTTTGTTCATAGTTTTAGGAAATTATCAATCATCTCATGTCCATATTCACTCATAATAGATTCAGGGTGAAACTGTACACCATAAACTTGTTTACCCTCAATTTCAAGTGCCATTATCTCACCATCATCTGCACTATATGCTGTTGGAATTATCTGCGATGGGAGTCCGTTCTTTTGAACAACCAACGAGTGGTAACGTGTTGCAATAAAGTGATCTGGCAAATCTTTAAAAATAGGAGTATCAACTTTTTTATCTATTGTAGAAGTTTTACCATGCATCATATTTGTTGCACGCACAACCTTAGCACCATAAACTTGTGCGATTGTCTGATGACCCAGACAGATTCCAAGAATTGGAATCTTATCAGAGAAATATTCAACACACTCCAAACTAACACCAGCTTCATTAGGTGTAGCAGGTCCAGGAGAGATAATAATTTTTTCAGGGTTTAAAGCTTCTATCTCAGCAACAGTAAGCTCATCATTACGAATAATTTTTAAATCAGCACCAAGTTCTCTACAATACTGCACTATATTATATGTGAAACTATCGTAATTGTCTATCATAAGTACCATTCTTAGTACGCCTTTATATATTTAATCTGTATCAGATTCATCTAAATATTTTTTTATTATAGAATCAATGTCTATACCGTTATAACGCAATGTGGCTAGAAGTTCAGAGATAAGTGCTGAATTACGAGGAACTCCCTTTTTAGAGTAGTTAGTAATGCTCTGTTGTGAAATACCAAGGAGTTTGGCAAACTCTTTATTTTTATAACCCGCAAAATTAATATTCTCTTTAAATCTTTTATATTTCATTGTTTATGAACACCTGTAATAAAACTTTTTGACTATAACACAAGCTAGAGACTCACATTCTCGTGCAATTATATATCGCTCCTCATTACAATAAGATTAGAGATAAATTGTAATAAATTTGATATTATAATAATACACTTGACAAACATAATAATATTATTATATAATAGACTATATGGGTTATATAGATTGAAATAGGGAGTGTAAAATAGACTATATAGATTATATAAATTAAAATAAGGAGTACAAAATGGACTTTTTAATTAATGGGGTTTTAATATTAACAGTAGCTACTGTAATAATTATTAGCATCCAAAATATGATACCAAGTAAAATTAAATAGTTACTATTTAGCGTGGATTACATTAATCCACGCAACATCAGATGCCAATACATTGGAACAAGTGCATATAAATCAAATGCCCACCATGTATATCTTGGTACTGCCGGGTCTATTGGAAATGTTGGTGCTAATCCATGATAGTTAAACTCAGCTAATATGATTTTTCCATATTCTGTTTTAAGAGGACAAACAGTATACCCATCAAACTTCTCCGTAAGCTCTTTACCTTCCATTTGAGATATTAAATTTCCTACCATGATTGGACCATGATGACGCGCGCTACCTCCTGTTTTACCAAAAGGAACTGCACAAATATCACCAATACCAAATACATTTTTATAACGCCTATGTTGTAAAGTCTCTCTATCTACTTCTAACTCACCTTTTGAGTTTCCTTTGCTCCAACTAAGCTTTGACTTAGTTAGTGGTTCATGTGCCCCCATTGGAGGTACAATGTGAATATAATCATACTCAATTTTAACAGTTGCCTCTTTTTCAATCATGTCATACTCTTCTAAATCTTCATCATATTCACCCTTAATTGAGTACTTATGAGAAAATGTAGCTATTTTGTTCTTAACATCTATCTCTTTTAAATCATGTCCAAATTTATTTGTAATATTTCCATATCCTTTTTGGACCTCTTTTAATGAAGCCTCTATTTCAGGTAGACCAAAAAGTTTCCCTTTAGCAGTAGCAAAGGTAAAATCAGCAGTTAGACCATCTCTTCTTAAATTATCATTAGATAGATAAAGAATTTTTTGAGGTGCCCCACCACATTTAATGTGTGTTCCAGGTTGTGTACAAATTACACGTGGTTTTTTACCAGCTTTTGCATCATCTTTAATGTAATTAAACCAATCCCAAGTTAAACTTCCACCTTCTGTAGTTCCCTCTTCAGGATTATTCAAATAAACACTAGAGATTCCATTTTTACCAATATCATCTATACTAAGACCTTTAATGTGCTCATATTTATACTCAATCCCTGTAGCTACAACAAGATAGTCATATTTGACCTCTTGTCCTGCACGTGTTATAACTCTGTTATTATCTGGATCAAATTCTGATACTTCATCTTTTATCCACTTAACATCATCTGGAATAAAATCTTTGTTATCTCTTGTTATATCACTATAATCATATAAACCAGCTGCCATAAATACCTGACCGGGCTGATAAATATGTGTTTCATTTGGAGCAATAATAGTAATATCTGGATTGCTCAAAGCCCTATGTAAACGTGCTAGTGCAATAATCCCACCAGTTCCACCGCCAACAATTACAATTTTACCTTTTGCATCTGAGCTAGCTAATGCCGGTGTAATGGCACTACTTGTGCCTAGCAGCATTGTAGCTGCAACAGGAGATAAACCAATTGTTTTTAGTGCCTGACGACGATTCATTAAAAACCTTTAAAGTATTATTTTATTTTATATTTTAAAAAATATTATTGCAATAGTACCATAAATAAGTCCTACTTTTAATACAAAATTAATTATTTATTGTAAATATTATATGAAATAAAACTTTTTACTTCTTTTGGCTTTTCCCAACCTAATATTTTAAGCTCAGGTTCAACTAAAAAGTAATTAACATAACCTAAACAAATATAAGCTACCAATTTATGTTCACTAGTTGCACCAATTGTTTTAATTACTTTTTTCTCATCTAAAATACTCACCCAACCCATTCCAATGTTTAATGCACGTGCCATTAACCACATATTCTGTACTGCGCAAACAACACTATATTCTCCCATCTTACTCATAGAGGTTTTACCAAGTACATCCTCTTTTGTATCTTTATAAAGAACTGCAATATTTAATGGAGCTTCTTTAATTCCTTCAAGCCTCAAACGTTCATACATTGGACGATGTTCAAAAATAGATTTTGCTTTTTCATTTTCTACTTCATAAATATTAAATATCTCATCTTTTTTTTCAGCATCATCAATTAGGACAAACTCCCATGGCTGAGAATAACCAACAGATGGAGCTGTTAGAGCAGCCTCTAAAATAAGGTCTATTTTTTCTTTTTCAATTGCTTTATTCAAGAATCTATTACCCCGTACGTCTCTTCTATTTTTCATAATAGTTAATAAATTATCTACATCTTCTTGCTTAAACTCCATAAACACTCCCAAAACCTAATAATATTATTATAAAAACATCTATTCTATTACGAAATGCTAATGCTCTAAAAACATCATCTTTCTTAATCTCTTTTCTACCATCTCCAAAGTATGGTTTCTCTTTTATTTTGCCAAAGTAGCTAGTTGGTCCACCTAGACTAATCCCTAAAGATAGAGCCATCGCTGAAATTGGATAACCAGCATTTGGACTCTCATGTCCTTTTGCGTAAGTTGCATAAGCAAAACTTCTACGCGAAAAAGATAGTAGTGCTATTAAAAAAGCGCTAATGCGAGAGGGAATAAAATTAACAACATCATCAGTAATTGCGCAGACTTTTCCAAAATTAATATAACGCTCTGTTTTATAGCCAACCATCGAATCCAATGTATTAATAACTTTATAAACAACTATTCCACTAAAACCAAATAGTAAAAGAAAAAAAAGTGGCGCGATAACTCCATCACTTAGATTTTCAGCATAACTCTCAATTGCCGCTTTATAACTTTCACTTTTAGTTAACTCTTTAGTATCTCTGCTAACTATCATCGCAACTTCACGTTGTGGCTCGTTTGAGTTTGCCACATTTTGCACAGACTTATATAACATTGAATGTGCTAAAAATATTGAAGAGAAAAAACCTAAAGTGACAACTTCAATAAATGGATTAAATGTAGATACTACCGTTTCTACTAACAAAGCTAATGAGCCAAAGATAAATATAGAAGACAAAATTAGAATTACCCCACGCAAAATGCTATCTTTATAAAAGAACTTTTCAAACCATGTTATAAAGTCACCAAATATCTCAATAGGATGACGAATGAAATTAAACTCTGAAAACAACCTATCTATTATGTAGGCTAAAAGTGCTATACTCATTTCTTTAACTCATTTATAATTGTGTCAATATCAATAACTTTACTAATCTCATCTGTATAGCTCTCAATTTTACTCTTTTTATACTCTGTGAAATTAAAACCTTTGTATCCAAACTGTTTAAAAACATCTACTCTAAATTCATCATTATCAAAAAGCCCATGCAAAAATGTGCCATAAAAATTCTCTTTTTTAACGCCTATAGAAGAGGCAATACCATGATGAATCTCATAACCATTAAGCTCCATTCCAAATAGCTGATACTTTCCCTTTGTAACTTTTTTCTCCTCTTTAAACTCAACTACACCATCAATAAATCCAAAAGCATCAACACTTTTTATCTCAGATTCAACACTATTAGCATCAATGATTTTTTCAAACATCATCTGGTAACCACCACAAATGCCAATAAGAGTACCTCTAAAATCTTTAACAGCATCTTCAAAACCATTTTCTCTCAGCCATGCCAAATCATCAATTGTACGCCTAGTCCCAGGTACTACCAAAACATCACATCCATGAATTTGTGAGATGGAATCTATAAACAAAACTTCAACCTCATTATCAACAACAAGTGGTTCAAAATCTGTAAAATTACTAATGTGAGGCAATTTAATTACCCCTACTCTCACGATACAATCTTTAGTATCTTGTGTATAACCCATTATTGATTGGCTATCTTCAAATCCTAAGTTAAAAGGTTTCCATGGGACTACACCTAAAACATTAAGTCCAAAACGATTCTCAATAATTTTAACACCCTCATCAAAAAGACTCATTTCTCCACGAAATTTATTGACAATTACACCTATTACATTTTTCTGTAAGTTAGATGGTAAAAGATTATAAACGCCCCAGATAGAGGCAAATACCCCACCACGCTCAATGTCTGCTACTAAAATAATTTTTGTATTGAATGTATCAGCTATATAAATATTTGATAAATCTTTTTGCATCAAATTTAATTCAACAGGTGAACCTGCACCCTCTGCTACAATCACCTCATAACTACCTTGTAATCTTTCAAATGCAGATTTAACAACTGGTTTTAGAGTGTCAAGATTTTTATAATACTCTTGCACACTTTGCTCATCTACACTACGTCCATTTACAATCAAAGAGGCACCATTTCCTCTACCTGATTTTAAAAGAACAGGATTAAAATCAGGTGTGGTTCTAAGTGAAATAGATTCAGCTGTAAAAAATTGAGGCTGAGCAATCTCACCACCCTCATCACACACGCAAGAGTTGTTAGAAACATTTTGCGCTTTAAATGGCGCAACATTTATACCACGTTTTTTTAAAAGATAGGTAATAGCAAACGCCATTGTGGACTTTCCAGCATCTGAAGATGTTCCAAATATACTAAGTGAGTGCATTAAGTGCCTTTTTTAGCTTTTTGTGTGAGCTCTTATCTTTAAGAGCAAATCTCACATAACTACTATCTAAAAAATGAAAGCTACTACAGTCTCTTATTAATATTCTATGTCGCATTAGCTTTTGTTGAAGAGTTTGTGCATCTAAAATGGAAAGTTTTGCTAAGGTAAAATTCGCACTGGAATCGTATATTTTAGAAAACAGTCCGCTACCATATAATATTTTTTCTAACTGAGTTTTTCTTTTTTCCATCCAACGACTGCTTTTTTTCAAATGCTTCTCATCAGAAAGTGCCGCTAACATAAACGAAACATCTAAACTAGATAATCCCCAAGCAACTTGACGTTTTTGCAGAACTTCAATATTTTTCTCATGTGAAAATAGAGCACCTATTCTAATACCAGCACAGCCATAAATTTTGCTAAGTGATTGAACAACATAAATATTTTTATTTTTTGAGATTAGTTTTCTAACACTTTCTTTAGAACTAAATTGCAAAAATGATTCATCAATTAGCACATCGCACTTTTGCTGTTTCCAAATTCTAAATAGTTTCTCTAAATCATAATAATATCCATCAGGAGTTGAAGGATTTACAAAAACTACAAGGCTTTTCTTTGGAGGAGTTTCATAAATATTTTCAAAACGATTACAGAGTCTAGTCTCTTTAGAGTGTAAAGATGCTGCTCGTTCATACTCACCATAAAGTGGTGCATATAAATATGATACTTTAGGCTTTAGTATCTCAAAAAGAGAAAATATTGCACTAGACGCACCGTTGTACAGAGCAATTTGAGAACTCTCTAAATTATATACAGATGCAAGCTTTTCATGTAAAACTTCATACGTTGGTTCAGCATATGGTGAAATATTTACATCTTTAAATGAATATTCTGGTGTTCTTGGATTTATGTTAGATGAAAAGTCAATTACTTCTTTTTCACTGCATCCACAACTTTTTGCAAACTCAAAAATATTTCCACCATGTTTCATACTAAATCCCTATACTTTTTTAACAACTCTCTATACTCTAACTTTTTACCATTAAAACGACTCATCGCATAATATAAAGCTCCAAAACGCATTCCACTATTTAACTCTTTTTTACTAAGTTTTACTTTTGAAGCACTGTTATAACATTTTAGAAAATAAGCCCTCTTAGCTAAACTACCAGAGGTCCAGCTTAGAGCTGTAATTCCAGCATCTTGAATGAAACTACCTCTACCTGCTTCAATAAAATCATATACTCCACTTAACTTTCTTGATACAAACTTTGCATTATCTATAAATAAATCTCCATGAATTATTCCAATTTTTTTACTAAATGACATCTGTTTAAGCTCTTTTAATTGATGATATACTTTTATATTTTTTCTCTTTAGAATTTGCAACTCACATTTAATTTTTTTTGCATCAAATACATTTTTCACACTTCTATCTGTTTTAGAAAATATATGCATTTTCGCCAAAAAAATTGCAATCTGCCTAATCTCTACAAAACTAGGGGCTAATGCACTTTTCCCAGCTATATAACTAAATAGCTTCCATCTTTTATTATCTTTGTTCTCTGCTAAGACAAAATTTACCTTCAACCCATGCTTATGTAAACTTTTTAATAACTCAACTTCAGCGTCAATCTCTTCATCTGTTGCATTTTCATAATACTTTATGACATAAGCCCCATCAAAGTTAAAAGCCAAATAAGTAGTATCGCTAATTCCATCTTTAGTAGGCTCAATTGTCTCAAAAAAATACTCTTTAAAAAGTAAATTAGCTTGCTCTAGTGTTAATGAAGTTTTTACACCCATATATAATTTTGTAATAAACTTTTATCTTTTAAGTGTTCAATATGTAAAAGATGCAATACCTCATCAATAGTTTGAATACTATACAGATGACTCAACTGTAAAAATTCACGTACATTTAAAAAATCATCAAATATCTCTAAGTAAGATGGAATGTAATTAATAAATTTTGTTCTTGAAGGTTCAAACTCTATATTATCGGTCTCAATTACACCAGATAAAACTTTTGCTAAAGTCGTCTTACCTGCGCCATTTGCACCTAAGATTATTAGATTCTTATTATCAATTTCTAAAGATATATCACTTAAAATATTACTACTATAGTTTACAAGTTTGAGCATTAAGTTAAAATCTATCTTTTAAAAGTTTTACATTTCTTCTAAACATTGTGTGTAAAAAAGTTCCAAATACTTTTTTATTATCACTCTGCCAACTCCCATCTCTTCCACTGCCACCTTTAACTTTAGATAAAATATCAAATGAGTTACTATTATTTAAATCTATAACATCACTATAATGAAAGCTATGTCCCTTTACATTATCTTCATTGTAGTAATAACCCATCCTTGCAAATCTTCTATTCTTTGTGAAATCAACATCTAAAATAGAACTCATTCTCTTTTCATCAACACTATTACCTAGATATAAAAGCCCAGCACACTCTGCATAAATTTTTTTAGACTTGCTATGTTCTATTAGTGACTCTTTAAATTTATTAGAATTTTTCACTCTATTATAGGCTTCATAGGTCTCAACATATCCACCACAGATAAAAATAGCGTCACAATTGTGTGGAATTTTCTCATTTTTAGTTGAATCTACTAAAACAACACTTTTAAATGACTCTTTTAAAAATTGTAAATTATCATAATACAAAAATGAAAAATTTACATCATTTATAATAGCTATATTTTTATCTATTTTTTTATATTTTTTAAATGGATAGTTTCTATTTTTTACTCTTTTTGTACGACCAATTTTTTCAATTTTTACTAGATCTATATGCTTTAATACATCCTTACTAATACTATCAATCTTTGATAAATCGTTTAAATCTAGACCTAAATGCGTATCTTGTAATGTTTCTAATCCACTTTGAATCCAACCAACTACTTCAACATCTGAAAAATCTTTTTCAATTTGTCTTTTTATTAGTTCGTAATGTCCAGCTGAGTTTAGTTTATTTATAACAACAGCTTTAATAGTATTGTCTTTTTTATAACATTTAAGACCTTTTAATACTGCACTAACTGTTATATAACTTCCACTACCATTGAGTATCAAAATTGTAGGAACATTTAAAAGTTTTGTAACACCATAAGCACTACAACCCTTATCCTCACCATCATAAAACCCCATTACTCCCTCTAAAATAGAGACTTTTTTATCGCTATAGTTATTATAAAGCCATTTCACTTGACTCTTTTTCATAATGAAAGTATCTAAGTTCACACTATCCGTTGCACACACTTTTTTATGAAACTGAGGGTCTATAAAGTCAGGTCCTATTTTAAATGGACGAACGGATTTTTTAAAATGATGAAGCAAAGCAGTTGTAAGTATTGTTTTACCCTCATTTGATGCAATAGCGCTAATACAAATATTTATCATTTATTTCCCCTTGATTTGTAATCATATAAAAAACTTCCATAATCTTTTAAACTTTTTAGACTCAACACTTTTGCCTTAACTCCAAGCCTTTCCAGTTTTCTATACAAAGTAATAGAAAATATTTTAATAACAAGCTAAAGCTTTATATATAAATGAGATCAATGCAGTAGCCAAAAAGCTTAACTTTATTTTACTGTTCATTATTTTCGTAATTAAATTATTTTTTCTATAATTTATAGGAAAGATGGAGGAGAAGTTTTATACTCTTGAAATTCATAAGATTTTTTATGATACTTAAAATTTGAATTAATTCTAGATAATTTATAGAGTGTAGAGTACATAGCAATAACTGCTAATGAAAAATACCGTTTTCCAAAACCTCTTAAATGTTTCATGCGCGGATTCTATCCAAAGTTCTTTAAATATTAAAATACAATACAAAAAAATCAGTCTCTAATTACAAAAATCGCCTTGCAAAATAGTATTATTAACTATTTTCTTTTGGCTCGAACAGTGTTCCTAGTATATGCTTACTCTCAATAAGGAAAGCTTCTGCTGCACTAAGATCAAATCCACTACATAAAAAGACCTTTCGCCCTCGTTTAATAAGATAATCCGCTGCTTTTAATTTTGTTACAATACCACCTGTAGCAAAATCATTGTTAGGCGATGATGTATCTTTCAATTCATTTTCTGAAAATTCATTAATTATCTTATAAAGCTTAGCATCTTCATTCTCTTGTGGATTTTTATCATAATATCCATCAATATCACTTAAGATTACTAATAAATCAGCGTTCGTCGCATGAGCTACGTTTGCAGATAGTTGATCATTATCGCCAAATAGCTGTTCAGGAGTAGATGTAATATCATTCTCATTGACAATTGGCAAGATGTCATTTTCTAAATGTGCATCTATTATCTCTTGAAACATTTTTGTACGTTTTCGTGAGTCAAAATCATCTTCTGTCAATAATATCTGTGCTGTATCAATATCATAAACATCAAACTTCTTTTTATATGCTGTCATAAGTATTGGTTGCCCTGCTGCTGCTAGCGCTTTTTTACCTATCTGTTTTCTCTTATCGAGCTTTAAAGCTGAATACCCAGCAGCTACTGCACCAGAAGTCACCAAAATAACATCATATTTTTTCGTTAACTCAGCTATCATTGAGACTAAATTCATCATACGCTCTTTAGCAATATGATTATTATTGGTTAAAACAGCAGTACCAACTTTGATTACAAGTCGTTTCATCTATATTCCTTAGTATAATTTATTTTTTTCTTAATTTAACATGTATTTCATCAAAAATATTTTTACTATTCTTAGAACTTTTAGCTCCAAGTTTACTAAAAATTAAAATAGCAAGCCATGCAAATATGAAACCTGGAAGTAATTCATAAACATCAAAAATACCACCTTCTAACTGTTTCCATATTATAACAACAATAGAACCTGTAAGAATTCCTGCTATTGCACCCTCTTTATTTACATCACTATTGTAAAGTGAAAGGATAACAAGTGGGCCAAAAGCTGCTCCAAAACCTGCCCAAGCATAAGCTACAAGTTTAAGTACACTAGAATCTTTATCAGTTGAGAGGTACCATGCAATTATGGCTATAAGAATCACAGTAGCACGTCCTACCCATACAAGCTCTTTATCGGTTGCATTCTTTCGCACAATAGCATGATAAATATCACGTGTAAGTACAGAAGAAGAGACAAGGAGTTGTGAATCAATTGTACTCATTATAGCAGCAAGAATAGCAGCAAGTAAAAAGCCAGCAATCCATGGATTAAACAGTAGCTGAGAAAGAGTTATAAAAATCTTTTCACTATCTTGAAGCTCAACTCCCTCAGCAAGGACGTAAGCAAACCCGAAAAAACCAACTGCTAAAGAACCAATAATAGAAAAAATCATCCAACTCATACCGATTATTTTTGCTTTTTTTATCTGCTCATCATGACAAATAGACATAAAACGTACCAATATATGAGGTTGACCAAAGTAGCCTAACCCCCAAGCCATTAAAGAAATAATTCCAATAATAGAAGTTCCGCTAAGAATATCAAGTTTAGATGGGTCAAAAGAAGAGATAAGTCTTAATCCCTCTTCTACGCCTCCAATATTATCTATCACTACAAGAGGAGTAATAACTAAGGCCAACATCATCAATATTCCTTGAATGAAATCTGTCCAACTAACAGCGTTATAACCACCTAAAAACGTATATGAAACAATAATAAAACTTCCAATTAAAAGCGATGTTGAATAATCAAGACCAAATGTAGCTTCAAATAGTTTTGCCCCACCCACAAGACCAGAGGATGTGTATAGTGTATAAAATAGCAAAATAACTATTGCTGTCATTACACGTAAAAAATTACCACTATCTTCAAATCTATTTGAAAAATAATCAGGTATGGTTATCGCATCATCTAGTTTATGTGTATAGATACGTAGTGCTTGAGCAACATAATGCCAGTTTAAGTATGCACCAATGATTAATCCAATTGCTATCCAACTTCCTACAATTCCATCAGAATACATTAAACCAGGCAATCCAAGTAATAACCAACCACTCATATCAGATGCCCCAGCACTAAGTGCTGTAACTCCAGGTCCTAGACCTCGACCTCCAAGAACATAATCACTTAAATCATCTGTTTTAAAATAAAAATAAAATCCAATTGCAACCATAACAACCATATATACAAAAAATGATATTAAAACAGGTGTTTGCATTTTTATTCCCCCTTTAAACCGTGAAGTCCAAGATTACCGTAACGATGATAACTATCTGAAATACTCTGTTCAATATAGTAATTCATTAATTCTATACGTCCATGAGTAACAAATGGCTCGGTAGTTATATGCTTAGCAGTTTTTGCAGCTTCTTTATATAGAGTATCAATACTAAGAGTAGGTTTTAATATTCGTACACGCTCATATTGATTGAATGTACCTAAAAAAGTTACATCCGCTTCTACAATCAATTTATCATCATTTTCTAAAAACTTGATAGCATTTTTTTTCAACCACTTCAATGACTTACTATTGTAATCAATATCAAGAGAGATAGTGACATGTGAACCTGCCATTTTTGCAGAAAAATATGAGCATATTATTTCAAAAAGCGTATCTTGATTGCTTAATCTTAAAATTGTACTCTTAACCCCGAAATAGCGTGTTATATTTGACTCACCTCTAATATTTGAATAATCATGCTCTTGCTGAAACTCTTCTGTATTAACCTGAGCAAATGAGTAAAGAAGATTTAAACACATTTTTAATTCATTTTTAAAGTCTGAAGTTGAAATCAATGGTTCAAAACGTTTTAGCAAAGAATCTTCTACAGCTATATTTTGCATTGGTTCCAAACTAGCATTAATATTCATAAACTGAGTAACATAATTAAGTCCGCCAGCTTTTCTACCACTACCTATTGCAGACTTTCTCATACCACCAAATGGTTGCCTAAAAACAATAGCACCTGTAGTCCCACGATTAATGTATAGATTTCCAGCAATTATTTTTTCTTTCCATAATTTTTGTTCTCGTTCATCAAGACTCTCTAGTCCTGAAGTTAAACCATAACCAGTTGCATTAACAATATCTATTGCATCATCAAGGTTATCAGCACACATAACACTCAAAACTGGGCCAAATAGTTCATTCATATGACAAAAGTTGCCAACTTTAGTTCCCCATCTTATTGATGGTCTAAGCATATATGGATTTTCTTCATTAGCATATTTTGGAGGTATTAACCAAACTTCATCATCATCAAGAGTCTCAAGTGATTTTAAAAGATTTCCAGATACCAATGAGGATAATGTTCCAACACGATTATGTAGTTCCCATACAGAACCAACTTCAATCGATGAGACAGCGTCTAAAAGCATTCTTTTAAACTCTCTATCTTCATAGAGCTCTTTTTCTAGTATCAACAATGATGTAGCAGAACACTTTTGACCTGAATTACTAAAAGCGGATGCGACAACATTCTTGATAGCTTGCTCACGATCTGCCATTGACGTAACAATGGTCGCATCTTTACCACCTGTTTCAGCACTTAGATGAATATCTGGTCTAAGTTTGAGCATATCATAAGCTGTAGCCTCGCTTCCTGTAAAGATTGTAAAGTCAATATCACTATTAGTAATTAGATATTCTCCAGCAATTGTACCATCACAAATAACTAATTGCAAACTGTTTTTACTAACACCACCATTCCAAAAACACTCACAAAGCCTATATGCGCTCAAAACTGCCTGTGAAGCTGGTTTTAATATTACAGTATTTCCAGATGCTAAAGCAGCAGCAATTCCACCTGTTGCAATGGCAATAGGAAAGTTCCACGGGCTAACGACTAATCCTACCCCCTTACCAGAAGTCTCTACACCGCTCAGATTATTAATTTTTTCTACACTATATGGATAAAAATTCAAAAAATCTATCGCTTCTGAAACTTCAACATCCGTTTCACTAAAAACTTTTCCAACTTCTGCTGCTGCAATACCTATTAAGTCTGATCTAGATTTGCGAACTTCATCTGCAACATTCATCAAAATCTTTTGCCTTTGAATAGTCGTAAGATTTCTCCAACCATCAATATCTTTTTTTGCAACCTGAGCAGCTAGTTTTATATTTTCAGGTGAAACTCTCATATAACTACCAACAGTTATTTTTTCATGATATTGTGATTTATCAATTACCTCAACTACATCTACAGATTGAATAGTTTTTCCACCAATGACAGATGAAGCGTGATAACCACCCGATAAACCTATATCTTTCCATTTCTTAACTATATTTTCTAACCATATCTGATTGTTAAGTAAAACAAAATCAGTATCACTCTCTGCCCCATAGCTATATGACTTTAAATCCTTATCTATATCTATAATGTTATCCATCCTATTTTGCTTTCTAAATGGTTGAAGATGCAGTTTAGACATAGCCTCTAAAGAATCATCATAGCTTTTAAGAAGTATCTGCCAAGCTTCAGAATTTGTATTTAAACCAAAACTATGTCGTAAAAAATTCTGCTCAGCCGTATTCTCATCAAAACGTCTAACTAGATAAGCAATTGCATTATTAAATGTTTTTCGTGTAGCTATTGGAGCATATAGAACTACATTAATACCCTCTTTTTTTAAAAGTTTATAGGCAGTTTCACTCATCCCCTCAAGCATCTCCGCACTATAACAGTGTTCCATATCGCGTTTACGTGCTAATAATATTCCAAGAGCATGATCAAAAAGGTTATGTGATGCAATACCAGTATGAACAGAAGATGAAAACTCTGGATTTATAAGATAATTCATTACAATTTTAAAGTTTGCATCTGTATCTTTTTTTTCATTATACGTAACACAAGGCCATCCCCTCAAACTAGCTTCTGTAAGCTCCATTTCACGATTAGCCCCTTTAACAAGGCGTATCTTAATAGGTGCACCACCTTTTTTCACACGTTCTATTGCCCAAGAAGTAAGTCTTTGTACCTGTTTTAGAGTATCTGGGAGATAAGCCTGAACAACTATTCCAGCATAAAGAGATAAAAACTTATCCTTAGATAAGGTATTCATAAAAACATCAATAGTAAGATGAAAATCTTTATACTCTTCCATGTCAAGATTAACAAATTTATCTGTTCTATTGCCCTTGCTATCAACATAAATATTTTTCATAGCAGCAGAATAAATTTTTTCAAGTCGTTGAGATATTTGATTAACACTCCAAACATGAGCTAATGTATTAATCTGTGAAAAAATTGTAGATATTTTTATAGATATATAATCAATGTCAGGATGTTCTAATGCTGCAATATATTTATTGATACGATTACTTGCTTCATCTTCACCTAGAACAATTTCGCCAATTATATTTATATTAACACGCGTACCCTCAGATTTGCGTTTTTTAATATGCTTAATCAACGCAGTCAATTCTCCTTGAATCACAACATTTTTGACATATCCTCTGAGGTATTTGATAAACATTGGTATTGAAAACTCAGGTATATAAATACCAATGTGACGAAATGACCAAATGAGTAAATCTTCGAATAATGTAAAAAAATCAATATCATTGTATTTGCTAAATAAAAATTCTAACTGATCAGCAACTCTTTTATTATCAAGAGAACGAAAACTTTGATCGAGTAGTTCTATTAAAAATATTTTATTCATTGGATTTTTTAACATGCGATTCATAGTTGCGTGAAACTCTTTTTCTGACTGTTCACGCTCGCCTTCAATCAGTGTTTGCCATGCAGTAGCTACTGGCTTAACTTCGTTCAAGATTTCTTTGTCTATTCTCAAGATATTCATTAGTACCATTTTCGTAATATTCTATAATCTCATAAACAAATAGATGAAAATAAAATATTATTAGTGTATTTTTAAAATTTCAGTATAACAAAAAACTCTTTTGTCACTCTTAATTAACAATTATGCCACTTCTAACTTCATCTCTTTAATCTTATCTACAACTGAGTCATTTACTCTCATTCTAGATTCTATCAATATATTTTGCAGTGTTGAAGTGATACATAATTTTAATTCACGTTTACCAGGATATGATTTTGCAAGATGAAAAATCTCCTCTAAGATTGAAGTATCACGATTAAGTGCAATGTGTATGGTAAGTGGGAGTTGTGGTTTTTCTTCTACTTTTGATTTTACTTTCTGCTTATTTACATCTTTTAGCTTTAAAATCTTTTTAGCATTAATTCTAGTAAACTGATCATCTTTTCTAATTTGAATACTAAAAGCAATAGGCTCTTTTAGCTCACCTAATAGTTTCTTTTTCTGTAAATCTTCAAGCATATCTGAAAATACCATGAACTCAATATTACCATGATAATCCATAAGCGTTATGATTCCAAACTTATTTCCCTTTTTACTCGTTTTTGAAACTATTCCGCCATCTTCTTCAACTTTTCCGACAATTATTGCAGTAGAGCCATCAGCTAAGGTGTCAATATCACTAGAGAGTGTGTAGTTGAGTTCTTCTAGTTCTTCTCTAAAACTATCTAATGGATGACCTGAAACATATATGCCTAGTGACTCTTTTTCAAGTTCTAAAAGTCGTGTTAAATCATATTCAGGAAGTTCATCTATTTTTATATCAATCGATGTTAATTCATCACTATCGCCAAAAAGAGAATTTTCAGCCATCTGTTTTGCACGTTTTGATTCTTGTGCGGTTAGTACAATTGTTTCAACTTGTTCTAAAATTGCTCGGCGTGAATACCCAAAGCTTTCAAATGAACCAGCTTTTGTAAGTGATTCTAAAACTCTTTTATTCATCTTTTGAGAATCAATTCTATTTACAAAATCTTTTACATCTTCAAATTTACCATTTTTACGTTCAATCATCATTGCTTCAAGTGCAGCTGAACCTACACCTTTAATTGCCCCGAGTCCAAAGAGAATAACATCTTTTCCATCACGTTCAATTGCAGAGAACTCTAAAAGAGAGTTATTAATATCAGGTGGAAGCAAATCTATCTTCATACGTTTTGCTTCATCAATATATTTAACAATTTTATCAGTATTATCTTTTTCACTAGTTAGTAATGCTGCCATAAACTCTTGAGGATAATATGTTTTTAACCACGCTGTTTGAAAAGTAACCATAGCATATGCTGCTGAATGTGATTTATTAAAACCATAACCTGCAAATTTTTCAATTAAATCAAAGAGTTTTGAAGCTTTATCATAATCATAACCCTGCTTTTTAGCACCCTCACTAAATTCAGCATTATAAGTTGCCATATCTTTCTTCTTACCCATAGCACGACGAATAATGTCTGAATATCCAAGGGAAAATCCACCAATAGTCTGTACAATCTGCATAACTTGCTCTTGGTATACAATTACCCCATAAGTTGGTTTTAAAATAGATTCCATCTCATCGAATGTGTATGTAATAGCTTGACGTCCATGTTTACGCTCAATAAAATCATCAAGCATCCCAGATTCCATTGGACCTGGGCGGTAGAGTGCTAAGACCGCGATTAAATCTTCAAACGTTGTAGGCTTTAAACGTTTATTAAGATCTTGCATACCAGAAGATTCAATCTGAAACATTCCAACAGTGTTTCCTGATTGTATAACTTCATAAACTTTAGTATCATTTTCATCAATACTATGCCAATCAATCTCTTTATTATAACGATGGTTAATGAGTTTTATAGCCTTATGAATAACATCGAGTGTTTTAAGTCCTAAGAAGTCAAACTTAATTAAATCAACATCTTCTAAAAAATTAAGTGAATACTGAGTTACAAAAGTTGTCTCACCAGATGGTTTATAAATCGGTGTTTTATTCCAAAGTTCATCATTACTAATTACTACACCAGCTGCGTGCATTCCAGCATTTCGCTTTAATCCCTCTAGTGAGAGTGCATAGTCCCAAACTCTTTTTGCAGTTGTATCAGTTTTTGTAAGCTCTTTAATCTTTGGCTCTTTTTGAAAAGCACCCGGCTTAAAACCATCACTACCCTCTTCTCCTTTACCATTTAGTGTAATTCCTAACTCATCTGGAATAAGCTTAGCCATAGCATCAGCTTGTGAATAAGGCATATCTAAAACCCTAGCAACATCACGAATAACCCCTTTTGCAAGTAGTGAACCAAAAGTAATGACTTGTGCTACATGGTTACGCCCATACTTCTCTACAACATAATCGATAATCTCACCACGGCGCTCTTGCATAAAGTCCATATCAATATCTGGCATACTAATACGTTCAGGGTTTAGAAATCTCTCAAATAGTAAATCATACTTCATAGGATCTATATCTGTAATCTCTAATGAGTATGCAACCAAAGATCCAGCCGCTGATCCACGTCCTGGCCCTACTGCTATATCTTTCTTTTTAGCTTCTCTAACAAAGTCCCAGACAATTAGCATGTATCCTGGAAATTTCATGTCGTTAATAATTTTCATCTCAACATCAAGACGATCACGATATATCCCATGTTTCTCTTCTGGTACATGCTTTAATCGCTCTTCAAGACCAAGTTTACAACGGTAAATAAAATATTCATCATCACTACTACACTCAACACCATCTATTTCAGAGTACTCTTTCATAAACTTAAAGTTTGGTGGAGTTGGTGTATCTACAATTGGTACATACTCTTCACACTTATTTACAATCTCTTGAGTATTCTCTAGTGCTTCAGGAATGTCAGCATATAAAAGCGCCATCTCCTGCGGACTTTTAATAAAAAATTCATGTACTGAGTGACGCATTCTATTTGGATCATCATAGAGTTTATTCATTCCAATACACATAAATGCTTCATGTGCATCAGCATCTTTTGCATAAGTGTAGTGGGTATCATTTGTAGCAATTATCTTTACACCTGTCTCATGAGATATTTTTAATACCTGCTCATCAATATAGAGTTGATCACCTATTCCATGTCTCATGAGTTCTAAATAAAAATCATCACCAAAAACCTCTTTATACTCCAGTGCAACACTTTTTGCAGCATCATAACCCTTTGCACCATTTTTTACATTTCTAGGATTTTGTAAATTCAGGTGCCAATTAACCTCACCTTGAAGACATGCAGAAGAGCATATGATTCCCTCGCTATGCTCAAACAACATCTTTTTACTTATTCGTGGGAAATAGTAAAAACCATTAATATAGCTTTGAGAAGAGAGATACATTAGATTTTTATAACCAACATAGTTTTTTGCATACAAACATACATGAAAACGTTGTTTTGTAGACTTATCATCTATCTCATCAGAATTATGAATGTAACCTTCCATACCAATAATAGGCTTTATTCCAGCGCCCTTCATTGTTTTATAAAAGTCTATTGCTCCAAACATGTTTCCATGGTCAGTCATTGCAACTGAATCCATGCCAAGCTCTTTAACACGTTTTGAAAGAACAGCTATTTTATTAGCTCCATCTAAAAGTGAATATTCTGTGTGAAGGTGTAGGTGGGTGAACTTAGGAGTATCACTCATATGAGTTTCCTTTAAACTAATGTTGCAATTTTCTGCCCAAAGCGTACGCTCTCATGTGATTGGACATCTATGTTTAGCATATTTTTCTCTGAAAGCACAATAACGGTAGAACCCATCATAAAATAACCAAGTTCGTCACCTTTTTTGATGTTCAAATCTTCGTAATCATAAACTGTTGGTTGCTTGACATTTGCATTTGTATGCAAATTTAATTGTGCATTTATTACAATCTGACCAACATTAAGCGCACCTACCATTACAAGATAAAATAGTTTATCATATGTGCTATGACACTGTAATACAACCCTCTCATTTTCAATAAAAAGATTCTTTTTATTTTTAAGAGCTGGTTTATTTACAGGATAAAGTTTTCCAGGGATATGAACAATACGAGAAATTTTCATATCAAGTGGTGCATGATAACGGTGATAATCTTTTGGAGAAAGATAAAGGTTAATATACTCACCATTTTCTACTTTTTTTATGTTTGAGAACTCTATTTCATCACCTAAAAACTCACCAACGTGATAACTCATACCCTTTATCTGCATTAACTGATACTCTAGTAGCTGTCCACACTCCATAACAAGTGAATCACAAGGTGAAATAAATGCTTTGTCATCATTTTCTATATTCCTATTAGACTCTAAAGCACGAATAAAAAGTTTATTAAGACTTACATAACTCTTAGCCTCACCAAATTCGTTCATATCTAAACCCATTAGTTTGACATATGAGCTATTTACAAGACCTTGTACACTTTTATTAAACTCTTTTTTAGCAAATTTGCCAAAATATTCAGATACTATATTTGTAAAATGTTTTTTCATACTACTTATTTTTAATAGATTCAGCCCATGAAATCATTGTTTTTGTGGCCATTGGCATTGGTGCTTCTAAAAAAGTAATAACAAAACCTTTTTTAGTTTCACTAATACCCATAGAACGAGGTTTTAATGCCATCATATATGGACTTGGAATCTTTGGTCCAAAACAGAAAATAAGGTTTTTAGCAGCTAATATATCAGGAGATACTTCACCATTTTCTAACGCTGAAGTATGAGCAAAATGGTCAAACTCAGCAATATATGCTACATTTGGATTTTCATCAATTTTAACTTTTAAATAACCAATAATTTCATCAACACTAACTAATGTTGTCTCATTTTTTTCAATCTCTTCTACAAATACTGGGCAAGACTGCTGTAAAATCATCTCTCTCATGGTAAAACTCCTAATTAAATTTAAAGATATTATAACATTGATTACTTAGAACTAATTTACTCATTAAATTGTTATTAATTATCAAAAAAGTATCACAAAGTGCCAATTTTAGCACTCTTCTTAGGGTATAATAACTTGAACTTAAACTAAGCTAATGGAAAAAATGTGAATAAACACTTTACTGAACAAATAGTTATATTTTTAAGTGTATCTAAATGGATAATAATATCAGCAATAGTTGGAATTATTATCGGAGCTACTGTAACATTTTTTCTTCAAACGTTAGCTATGGCAGAAAATAGTAGAGGGAGTATACCTTTTCATTACTATTATTTACTACCATTAACACTACCTCTTTCTATGTTAATCGTTAAAACATTCGCACCAACTGCTGAGGGGCATGGTACAGAAAAAGTAATAGATGCAGTACATAAAAAAAATGGTGATATTGATGCTTCAGTTATTCCAGTTAAACTTTTAGCTACAGTAATCACAATCTTTAGTGGTGGTTCAGTTGGTAAAGAGGGTCCTGGTGCGCAGATAGGTGCTGGAACGGCATCAATAGTTTCAAAAATTTTCAAATTCAATGGCAATGATAGAAAAAAACTAGCAATTTGTGGCATAAGTGCTGGATTCGCAACCGTTTTTGGTACACCAATAGCTGGTGCAATATTTGGTGTTGAGGTATTAATTATAGGAGTAATATTTTATGATGTTCTACTTCCATCTTTTATAGCAGGATTTGCAGCATTTACAACCGCACAATTTTTAGGTGTTGATTACACATACTTTAATGTTAGATTATATCAAAGTGTAAATTTAGATTTAATTTTAATTTTTCAAGTAGTACTTTCTGGACTATTTTTTGGAGTAATCTCAGATATTATGATTACAGGACTATCTTGGACGGAGAAAGTTATAAAAAAGATTCGCCTAAATCCATACTTAAAAGCTTTTTTAGGTGGTATAGTCATTATTTTACTAGTTTCTATATTTGGTGAGAGATATTTAGGTTTAGGGTTAGATACTATAAAAAATGCTCTAAATCCAGTATATTTATCTTCAGATCTTCCTTGGTATGAATTTTTAATGAAAATAATTTTTACATCAATTACACTTGGTAGTGGTGGAAGTGGTGGAATTATTACACCAGTCTTTTATGTTGGAGCTACTAGTGGACATCTATTTGGAAGTATCATGAATGGACACCTCTCTCTTTTTGCAGCGCTAGGGTTTGCTAGTGTATTAGCAGGTGTTACAAATGCACCAATTGCTGCTACCATTATGTCAGTTGAACTATTTGGTATAGAAATAGCGCATTATGTAGCAATTAGCTCAGTAATTAGCTTTCTTATCACTGGACACAGAAGTATCTTCCCATCTCAAATTTTAGCTATGAAAAAAGCAGGAAGTCTAAATGTAAACTTTGGAAAAAATATAGAAGATGTAAAGGTAGGATTAGATGACAAAAGAATGTTGCATCTAATCAAAATGTTTCAAAGAAAACAAAAGAAGGATAAAGACATTAAAAAATTCTAACCAAATATTACTCTTTGAGTGATTTATGTGCTAACTCCTCAAGTAAAACAGTAGCATAGCACCCTTTAGGTAAGTAAAAATGTAATTCAAACCAATTTTCTTCAGATTTATATTCACCCTCTATCTTTTCGGGCCAAACCCAAGCATAACGACGATCACCATCACAAGGTACATCTTTTACATACTCATTTTCAACTACTAAGGCATCATTTTCAGCATTCATAACTTTTCTACCACTTAAAAGTCCTGTAACACTTATATCTCTTTCTAAAAACCGTTTTGCATCATCATTTTCATTCTCACATACAAATACTCTACCAACTGGATAGTGATTACATATATCGCCATTTAAAATTTTAAAAGGGTGTTCTTGCGCTTTTAATGACGTTACCGTCTGCTCATCCATATTTAGTGCTAGTGCTGCCTCAGCTGCTGAAAAACTTTCAACTATTCGACTAATTTGAAGACGCTTACTTAACCAATTGTTATATAAAAAACTTTGGTAAGCATTTAACAAAAAGCGTTTTTTCTTTTGATCACGCATTTTAAGCTCGCCATTAGCAATTTTTTCACCTTGTAGATAATTATCGCCATAGTTTCCAAAACGTTGGTATCCAAAAAAGTTTGGCATTCCATACTTTTTAATTAGTTTAAGTGCTTGATCTATCTTTTGTGCGTCAATTGACGTTACACGTTTAAGGCGTATAAAAAACTTATTTCCTTTTAAATGTCCTAGCTTTATCTTATTTTTATGATGAGTCATTTCAAGTATTTTAATACTCTCATGCTCAAATTTTTCTAATTTTTCTTTAAAATTCCTATGAATTGAAATATATTGAACAGTTAACGCATTTTTATCTTTTAAACCAGCGTATCCAATGTCACGTACCTTTACACCAACATGTTCTGAAATAGCTTGTAGCATCTCCCATGTCGTTAAGTTCTTCTTTCTTATTTTAATGGCTAAATGCTCACCCTCGCCCGTAAATTCATACAGTGGAATCTCTTCTACAACAAAATCACGTGGACTTTGAGTAAAATTAAAATCTATTGGTGAGTGTTGTAAAAAATAGTCTCTGTTCATTATTCTCTCTTTATTTAAAATGGTGTGCGCTACATTTGTATTCAAACTTACCTCTAATTGCAACGCCAATTACATTTAAAGGCATTCTATTACGTTTAGCTTCATATTTTATTCTCTCTAAATATCGTGGTGCAAATGCTATTAGCATCTCATACTCTTCACCACTGCATGCTAAATTTTTATTTAATTTATTATATAGTTTAAAACTAAGACCGTTAATTTTAGATAAACGACCCATCTCAGTGAGTAGTCCATCAGAAATATCCATACCAGCACTCAGGTATTTAGAAGTATTATAAATAAACTGTGAGCGAAGCTTAGGTTTTATAAAACGAGAGTTGCTATTAACTTTAAATCCACGTAATAATTTTTTTAAATCTCTTTGAGAGCGCCCTAAATCACCAGTATATGCTATTAAATTACCCTCTCTTATGCCACTTCTTAATAGAGCATTTTTAGTACTTGATATTATAGTTATTGAAATATCTAACTTAATATTTGATATTGTATCCCCACCTATTATCTCAATACCAAATTCATTAGCAGCTTCTAAAAAACCAGAATGAAGTTCAAAAATCTCTAAACGACTCATAGACGATGGAACTGCAACACTAAGAAGAGCATACTTAGGAACAGCGTTCATCGCAATTGCATCTGAAATATTTACTATCATTGACTTATAAGCAATTTGAAATGAGCTCATCCAGCTACGCTTAAAGTGTACATTTTCAAAAAAAGCATCTTGAGAGTATATTAAACCATTCTTTAGGCAACCATCATCACCAATACAACTACTTGTACTCGCAAATAAAGAGATAATATAATCTTCAGTATTCAAAAATTAACCATTGTAAGATTAACCAAGTACCCTATTACCACCAGCGTTTAGCGCATTATATTGCATTATATAAGCAGTATCAATCATATCTTCTAATGTATTGTCATGTGTTATTGAGTATCCAATAGAAGTAGTGAGATCTACAAAATTTTCACCATCTAAATCAACAAAACAGCCCTTTACTTTTAAACGAATACGCTCTAATACTGCTAATATGTTAGCTTCAATTATATCTTGAATTAAAAGTACAAAAATACCATCACCAAAGTGTGAAACAACATCTCTATACTCTGTACTACTAGTTAAAATTTCAGAAAATACAACAATAGCCTTTTCGCCATATTTATTACCATGCTTTTTTATAATACTCTCTAACTGATCAATACCCAATACTGCTAACGCAAAAGACTTTCCATCATGATTTGCAATTTCAAAATACTCATTTGCATACTCAATAAAGTACTGCTTGCTATAAACACCAGTTAAAAAATCTCGTTTTGCATGATTTGTAAGTGCTTGAACATTCTCTAATGCCTCTATTGAATTATTTAACCTACAAGAGAACTCCTCTGTATTAAATGGTTTTTTAATAAAGTCATTTGCACCACGCTTTAAAAATAGAGCAATCTCCTCTTCACTATTTTTTGAAGAAAGAATAAAAATAGATATATCATTTTTCGAATATTTCTTGCGAATCTCTTTAGTTAATTCCAAACCATCCATAACAGGCATATGATAATCTGTCAATACAACTTTAATATCTGGATTCTCTTCTAATGTATTTATAGCCTCTTCACCATGCGCACAAACATACACGTGAAAAAAAAGATTATGTAACATCTTGCTCATCTGTTTGCGAAAAACCATTGAATCATCAACTATCATAACCTTATGCTTTCGGTTTTTACTAAGACGATTTATTGTATTTATCACATATAAAATATCTTCTACTCCACCTTTATTTACATAATCTATAATATTTTTGCTAAGAATCTCTTTTCGTAATATTTTGTCTGTATTTGATGTAAGTACTATTGAATGTTGTTCAATACTAAGCATAAAATCAATAATTTCACCATTTTGAGCATCTGGTAAGTTAACGTCTAAAATAGCTAAAAAGTATTTATTTGCTCTTGTAAATAGTTTTGCCTCTTGCATGTTATATGCGATATCGACTTGAAACTCAGTACCAGAAGTTATTTTTTTACCAATAAGATTTGCAAGAGATTTATTGTCTTCTACAATTAATATTTTTTCCATAACAGACCTTCTTGAAGTTTGCCCGCTAGAAAGCGGGCTTTGAAGTTTCTAATCTAGTTTGTAGTCTTGAATTAAGTTAAAGTTCAAGTATTTATAAATTTCATCTTCTTTTCCAGCAATTTTAGCAGGAACAATATCTTGATACTCTTGTGCAGTTGGAATGCGTCCAAGTTTAGAACAAACAGCCGCAAGCTCAGCAGAGCCTAAATAAACCTGAGCACCTTTACCTAAACGGTTATCAAAGTTACGAGTTGAAGTAGAAAATACAATAGCACCATCAGCTACTCTAGCTTGGTTACCCATACATAGTGAACATCCAGGTATCTCTGTACGTGCGCCTGCTGCACCAAATAAAGAGTAATAACCCTCTTCGGTAAGTTGAGTCTCATCCATTCTTGTAGGTGGTACAACCCACAAACGAACTGGAACCTGACCCTCATCTCTTAACACTTCACCAAGAGCGCGGTAATGACCAATATTTGTCATACATGAACCAACAAATACTTCATCAATATCTGTTGGACGATTAGAAGCATGAACTTCAGAAAGAGTTGCAACATCATCTGGATCATTAGGACAAGCAACAATTGGCTCAGTAATTTCATCTAAATTAATTTCAAGAACCGCAGCGTATTCAGCATCAGCATCACGTTCCATAAGTGTAGGATTTGCGAGCCAATCTTTAAATTTATCTACACGGCGAGCAATTGTACGTGTATCTTCATAACCTGATTTAATCATCTGCTCTAAAAGAACAACATTTGATTTTACATATTCAATTACAGGCTCTTTATTTAAATGAACTGTACAAGCAGCTGCTGAGCGCTCAGCTGAGGCATCAGAAAGCTCAAATGCTTGTTCAGCTTTAAGCTCAGGTAGTCCCTCAATCTCTAAAATACGTCCAGCAAAAATATTCTTTTTACCTTTTTTCTCAACTGTTAAAAGACCATCTTTAATAGCTTGATGAGGAATTGCATTAACTAAATCTCTTAGTGTAATTCCTGGTTGCATTTTTCCCGAGAATTTAACAAGAACTGATTGTGGCATTGTAAGGGGCATACTTCCAGTCACACCAGCAAATGCAACAATTCCAGAACCACCAGGAAACGAAATACCTAAAGGAAACCGAGTATGGCTATCCGCACCAGTTCCAACACTATCAGGAAGAACCATTCTATTTAACCATGAATGAATTACACCATCGCCTGGACGAAGTGCGACACCACTTCTGTTAGAGATAAAAGCAGGAAGAGTATGGTGCATTTGGATATCTGAAGGTTTTGGATACGCTGCTGTATGACAAAATGATTGAAGAACAAAATCAGCGTTAAACCCTAGTGCTGCTAACTCTTTAATCTCATCACGAGTCATAGGTCCGGTTGTATCTTGAGAACCAACTGTTAAAGTTTCAGGTTCTACATACATACCAGGGCGAACACCAGCCATACCTGAAGCCTTACCAACCATTTTCTGAGCTAATGTGTAACCTTTACCACTGTCTGATGGTTGCTCAGGACGTAAGAATATATCTTCATCACCCATTCCTAAAGATACACGAGCTTTTCTAGTTAAACCACGACCAATAATTAATGGAATACGACCACCAGCACGTACTTCATCAGTAATAGTGTTAGGGTTTAGTTTAAATGTAGCAATTGTCTCACCATTCTTAACAGCTTTTCCCTCATATGGGAAAATATCAACAACATCTCCAGTTTCCATATTTGTAACATCAAGCTCTAAAGGAAGCGCACCTGAGTCTTCACTTGTTGCAAAGAAGATTGGAGCAATAATTCCACCAAGAACAACACCACCAGTACGTTTATTTGGAACACCAGGAATATCTTCACCCATGTGCCATTGAACAGAATTAATTCCAGATTTTCTAGAACTACCAGTTCCAACAACATCACCAACATATGCAATTGGATTACCTTTAGTTTTAAGCTCTTTAATAACACCCATTGGATCGTCCATCTTTGCAACTAACATTGAGTTAGCATGAAGAGGAATATCTGAACGCGTAAAAGCTTCTGATGCTGGAGACAGGTCATCTGTATTAGTCTCACCAGGAACTTTAAAAACTGTAATAGTAATTTTTTCAGCAAGTTCAGGTTTAGAAGTAAACCATTCAGCGTTTGCCCATGATGTAACAACTTCAGTAGCAGCAGCATTTCCAGCTTTATGTAAATCTACAACATCATTAAATGCGTCATAAACTAAAAGTGTATGCTTTAATGCTTCAACAGCAGCTTTTACAGCCTCAGTGTTACTTAAAGTAAGTGCATCAACTAAAGGTTTAACATTGTAACCACCAAGCATAGTTCCAAGTATTTCAACAGCTTTTACAACAGAGATAGAATCTACTTTTGTATTACTTTGTGCAACATCATTTAAAAATGCAGCTTTAACAAAAGCAGCATCATCAACACCTGGGCTTACACGATTAAATAATAGAGCTAGAAGCTCTTCAGTATCACCCTCTGCACTTTTAATCATTTCGACAACAGTCTCAGTCTGTTTAGCATCAAGTGGAAGTGGTGGAACGCCTAGAGCGTCACGTTCAGCAACATGTTTTTTGTAACCTTCAATAAAAGCCATTTAAGTCTCCGTAGATGTAAAATTTGTGCGATTATACCTAACTTTACTCTTTATTTAGCTTTTATTGTTACCAAAAGTTACATGAATATTTTATTTATGTGTAAAAATGTAACTTATTTAAAGACATCTAAACTAATATCTCTCTATTTCCCTTTGTATTTGGTGCAGATAGAACACCTTTCTTCTCAAGCTGTTCAACTATTCTTGCTGCTCTGTTGTAACCTATCTGCAAACGACGTTGAAGGTAACTAATAGATGTTTTCTTCTCACTAAGTACAATAGATTTAGCATTTTCATACATCTCATCTAGGTCTGCTTCACTAATTATAATTGAAGATCCATTTTCACCATCTTCAGAAGTATCTAAAAAGCTATTATCATACTGAGGAGGACGTTGTTTTTTTATATATTCAACAATAGTTTCAATCTCCTCTTCAGAACTCCAAGGTGCATGAAGACGCACAAGGCCACTCATTCCAGGAGGAGTAAATAACATATCTCCACGTCCTAGTAAAGATTCAGCACCCATTGCATCTAAAATTACTTTTGAATCAATTTTTTGCCCTACTTTGTAGCTCACACGAGATGGTAAGTTTGCTTTAATTAATCCAGTTACAACATCAACACTTGGACGTTGTGTTGCAACAATTAAGTGAATACCACTAGCTCTTGCCATTTGAGCAAGCCGTGCAATAGAGTACTCAACATCTTTTCCACTTGTCATCATCAAATCTGCAAGTTCATCAATAATTACAACGATAAAAGGTAGCGGTTCACCACCAGTTTTTTTCATTTTTTCATTGTAATTATCGATGTTTTTTGTTCTTGATTCACTTAAAAGTACGTAACGACGTTCCATCTCATAAACCATATTATTAAGTGCAGTAATTGCCTGAGCCGCTTTTGTAATTACAGGAGTTAATAGATGAGGAATATCATTATAAATTGAAAACTCTAACATCTTTGGATCAATCATTAGTAAGCGCAGTTGATCTGGTGAGTTTCTATAAAGAAGACTTAAAATCATAGCATTAATTCCAACACTTTTACCACTACCTGTTGTTCCTGCAATGAGTAGATGTGGTAATTTTTTAAGATCTGTAATAAATGGTTTACCAACAATATCTTTACCCATTACAATTGTAAGTGGTGACGCTGCTTCTTGAAAGAGTTTGCTCTCTAATACTTCACGCAGATATATTGTGTCAACTTTATCATTTGGAATCTCAATGCCTACTACATCTTTTCCAGGAATTGGAGCTTGAATTCTAATAGTTTTTGCACGAAGTGCCATTGCTAAATCATCTGAAAGATTTAAAATCTTTGAAACTTTTACATGAGCCGCTGGTTTAAACTCAAATGTACTAACAACAGGACCTGTGTATGTTCTAATAACATCACCATCAATTTTAAACTGTGCAAGTTTTTCAATCAACTCCTCTATCTTGTCATCAATTGCTGCTTCATTAATCTCTGTACTCTTTTTAGATGGTTTTGCCAAAAATTCAAGTTTTGGCAAAGAGAAATTTTTAGGTTTTTCTTGCTCACCTTTATCTATCTGCTCTAAAAACTGTTTATTCTCTTCAAGTTCTTCAACAATAGTTGCATGTGGCTTCTCATCTAAATCAACTATATTTTCTTCTATCTCATTTGACTCTTTAATAACATCAGCCTCTTTAGATGGCTCAATTAAATCCATCTTTGCTTGGACATCTTTTTCTTTCTTGATTTCTATCTCTTCGACTATCTCATTAGTTTCTACTACTGGCTCTTGTTCAATCTTTATTTCCTTAGTAGCTCTATTAATACTAACACTACTTTTCTCTTTTTCGACCTTTACGCTTTTTTGAGTAAACTGTTTTTTAGAAGCTGGTTCATACTTTATTGTCACATCTTTTTTTACTTTTGGTTTCAATTTTAAGACTAAATCTTTTAAATTCATATCGATTAATATGACACCTCCTAAAATATTCATCATTGCCCAAAATATCCAAATACCGGCAACTCCAATAAAAGGAGATATAAAAGAGACAAAACCAGATGCTAATGAGCCACTAAGTGTTCCATTAACCACTAGAGTCTGCAAAATAAGAAGCATAAAAAATAGAAGTATAACAGATAGTGAAATCTCTGCATGACGAATTGTAAACTTTTCAGTTTTATAAAGTAAGTAAAGAGCAACTAATAAAAGAGGTGTATAGACAAAACTCAAATAACCAAAATTATTCTGATTAAATTGTGAAAAAGCATGTCCATAGCTACCTACAATTGAAGGTTCAAACATAAAAGTTGAATACGCTAAAAAAACTATAATACCAGCCGTTAATATAAAAAATATATCTCTAAAAATGTAAGTTCCTTTTAAAAAACAGAATTTTATCGTAAATAATTTACTAAGGAAAGACTATTTACTCTTGAAACTGTAGAAAGAAGTGCTTGATAATTTAAATCTAGTTGCTTAATACGAATAGCTGCATCTGCAACATCGGTATCTAGTACTTCTGAACGAATAGATTGAGTATTTACCATTAATACCTCATGACGCTCAATAGAGTTTTGTAAAGAGTTTGTCTGCGAACCATTTTTTGTATGTTTATTTTCAAAATGTGTTAAAACATCATCAATTAACGACAGAGAATTTTGCACACCAAGAGCTCTAGGGTCTCCAGCTGCTCCATCAGCGCGAATCCGTCCAAGTCTAGCTGATTCAATCATCCTATTTAGATCTGCAAAAACTGATGTTTTAGCATCTGTTATAGTAATTGCATCATTTGTATTAAATGTTAAAACACTTCCCTCAGATCCGCCAGCTGGAAATGAGCTAGTTGTACTATCGTACATAGCCATCTGAATTTTTGTAATGGCAGTTGTCTTATCTCTTACAACAATTTGTGAAGCATTATTAAATTTTACATCAACACTTTTTTCAGATAATGCTATAGCATCTTTATATGCCAAAACAGCTGCTGGATCTGCTGCTGGAATTGGTGCTACTGGAATAGCCGGTGCTGCTGGCAACCCCGATGCAACCAAACTGCCGGTATTGTCTGAAACTACCATTGATGTAATGTCAAATATCTGTTTATATGTAATATTATCTGCTGGAGTTGCTTGACCATTTGCATCTAATATGTCATATTGTGTCCCATTTACAGTAAAACTAGAACCAAATTTATTAAGATTAATACTTACATCATAGGCTTTTCCATTAATATCTTCACCTTCTAGTTTCATTACCGATGTTTTTGTAGCACTAGCAATTGTTGTTATACCAGCTATCTCTCTTATAGTCGTACTCTCTGTTGCAAACTTATTGTCACTACGCACAATTTGAGAAGAGTTTCCAGTTACAGTTGATCCATTTTTTTCAAAAAAGTTTCTATCAAACGTAAGTGAAGAATTTGGTGCAAATACTTTAACAGGAGTACCTCCAAGACTTCCCTCAAATGACATAGATACAGATGTTTTTTTTGTTGCAAGCGCTCCAGCAGAACGATCTGCAATCTCTATCTTTCCACTTGAAACATCCGCTGTTATTCCAGGCCCAAATGCATTTTCTATTGCAGTTGTATAATCTTTCATATTTGTAGTTGCATCTACTGCAAAATTTACATTTACAGGCGCACCTGTTGAGTCAGTACCACTTAAAATTATTGAATCAAGTGTTCCATCACCCATAATATTAAAAAGAGTTGTCTCAGTAGTGGCACGATTACCATCATTTCCTATAAAAGTTGAATTAAGTGATAACTCAGTTTTATTGTATTGATTTAGAGCGCTATCAATTTTAGAAAGTGTTTTTACAGGTTCATATTGACTTACATTAAAATCAATTGTCTCAATGCCACCTTGTGCAAGCTGATCTATGTCTGTAACTAATGTATCTGATGCTACCATGCTAAATTGAATCTGTGAGCTTCCCTTAGAGAGATCTACAACTTCAATTTGCCCAGATGGGTTTAAATTAACTTCTACAACTTTTGAGGCATTTGTATTTCCAAAAGCATCACCTATCTGCCCTAAAAGGTCAGAAATGTTTGTATCACTATTAAGTGTTAGTGTAGTTTTAAATGATGTACCACTACTTCTTCTACCTTGTAGATAAAAATATGTATCCCCATTATTATCTGGATTAAAATCATCATCACCGACCATTTCCCTTATAGTATCTGTATCTTTTAAATATACCTCATTATTAGCAGTAACATGAGAACCCTTGACCATAATGTCAGAATGTAGTTCAGTTTGATTAAGCATACGTACATTTGTAGTAACTTTACGTCTACGATTGTTATCATCACCTAAGAATAGCTCTTGTCCACTAATGTTGTATGATTGCTTTACACCTGCACCAAAAAATGCATTTAAGCTTTGATCATTACCTTGATACTCACCATTAGCATCAATTGGACGAACTCTAAGTGCAGAACCAGCAAATAAATATTTGCCATTGACTGAAGTATTAGAAAGATTAATTAAGTTGTCTTTGATTGTCTCTAACTCTTTTGCCAATGCTTCACGACTAGAATCAGATTGAATATCACTAGCAGATTGAATTAGTTTGACTTTAAACTGCTCTAAATTTTTTGTCATTTGAGTCATAGTATCATCAGAATTCAAACTAAAAAGCCTTGCATTCTCACTAGTCTTTTTAACTTGTGTGAGCGCTGTTAATTCATTATCTAGACGCATAGTATCTGCAAAAATTGCACTATCATCATATCCATACTGAATCTGTTTACCAGATGCTATCTGTTTATTTACACGAAGGAGTTCTTGGTTAATACCATCTTTATCAAAACTCATATTCTTATAATAAGCCGATTGAGTAACACGCATTAGAGCCTCCTTAGTTTATTTAAATAGAAGCAATTTTAATACCAAGTATTTTCTCGCCATAAAAAAATTACAACTAATGTTTATTATATTCTAAAATTTTGCAAGAAGTATATTGTTAAAAAACATCGACATTATGCATAATTACTTAATGATTACCGCAATTACTTGCTTTATGTTAAAAAAAACTGTAACATTTCACAATAAAATGACTTATAAGGGATATATGAATATGAAAAAAGCTGAATTTATTCAAGAAGCTTCTAGTAAAGCTGGTCTATCAAAAAAAGACACTGAAGCGGCATTAGATGCTTTTTTGGAGACTATTACTGAATCATTAACAGATGGTAAAACAGTTAGCTTCATTGGTTTTGGTACATTTAGTACTGCTGAACGTGCTGCTCGTACTGCAAAAGTTCCTGGTACTGATAGAATTGTAGATGTGCCTGCAACAACAGCTGTAAAATTTAAAGTTGGTAAAAAGCTAAAAGAATCTGTAGCTTCATAACCTCTTAAAGCCCTTAAAGGGCTACTTAAGTCAAAAAAATGTACCATTCGCCATCAAATAAGTATAGGCGCCGGGATGGTGAAACTGGTAGACACGCTAGATTCAAAATCTGGTGGGAGTAATCCCGTGCCGGTTCGATTCCGGCTCTCGGTACCATAACCTCACAAATCCCTAAATTCAGGGCTTTAAAAGAATAAAATTAAAAGTGTCAGTCGATTTTACACGCTATTCACAAACAATTATAGCACAATTATTACTATGAATTAGAACTTATTTCTTAACATACACACTACTCTATTTTAAATATTTGATTTCCATTTTCTTAACCTTCTCAAACACAAACAAATTTGAGTATAAAATCTTGATATCAAAAAAAGTACGATGAATTAAAAGATAAATAAAGAGTTGATTGAAATAGAAGTAAAATAAATTTATTCTTATGGATGATATTTTGTAAGCTTATTTCTTTGTGAAGAAGGTTTGTCAAGTAAATGAGGGACTCTTATATCTATTAATTTTTATAATTAACGTTAACGCAAGGTAAGCGCCCTAAGGGCTTTAGACTTTATTTATTTAGTGTCTACAAAGCGTGAGTATGTTGCGCGTTTTAGCTCTATTGGATAGTCCATCTGGTTTTTTTTCATATTGATATTTGCGAACTCTCGAGGTTCACCTGTAATACGATTATAGAAATAGTCTATTCCTAGAGTTGATGAGAAATTAATCCAATCATACTCTATATTATTATTTAGAAGGTAATTTATCTCACTTATATAGTCATTGTTATTTTGTATTGAGTTTGTAATGAGCATATTCTTACGATCATTGTATTGTGTAATAGACAGTAGTAGTGGATCATAATTAATTTGAGTAGATAAAATTCTGTCGCTCTCAATATCGTAAAGAGTTAATTGTGACATAACAAGCCCACTTTTTATAATAGGGGTGTTTAAAATTGCAGTTGTATTTGTTAGTTTTCTATTTCTTCGTAGAACATTTTTAAGGTTAGAGGTATGGTTACTTATACTCTGTTTTAGAACAATACTTTCTCTTTCTAATTTTTTTTCTACTTTTTCATTTAGCGTTCTTCCTAATGCTCCATCATCGTAAAAAATTGATACCTTTGTACGAACTTTTTTTATCAGTTTATCTATCTGTGCATCATAATCTATACCACCAAACCAGTTACTATCTGGATTTATATTTTTTATATTTTTTATATTAATTGTTGGAAAGTAGATTAAGAGGTTACTTCTAATATCTAAAGTTCTCTGCACTCCATCATTTGTAAGCGGAGCTATTACGTATTTGAAACCTTTTATTTGAATACTCTCTAAGGCCTCTTTTAGGCTCTCTTTACTCTCATCTTCAATATAGAAATTTTGTAGTTCAAAATGTCTATTTTTAGCAAGAAGGTATGAAAAAACAGTATCAGAAATTTGAGTTGCATAGCGACCTATTAATTTATCTGGTATTAAAAGTGCAATTGATAAGTTGGTATTTCTCTCTTGTTCTATATTAAAAAGAGATTTGTAAATTAATAACTCTTGGTGTAAAGATGTATTTTTATTTTTTTCATTAGACCTAGCTAAAAATGAGAATATCTCGCCACTATCTAGGTGTCTTTTTAAGCAAAGTTCATTACAATTTTCTGAAGATAAGTTTAAAATAGTGCTTTTAGGAACAGTTATAGGAGATATTAGATGACTTTTTGCAAAGAGAATCGTGCTAAATACAAATAGGAAAAAAAGATTTTTCACATATATGCCTTTATAATTTTAAGATCGTTAAAGGCCATCTTTTTCATTGATGGGTTTCTAAGTAAAAATGCTGGATGAAATGTTGGAATTATAGTATAACCATTTCTATTTATCTGTTGACCATGAATTTGTTGTAAATCTGAGTTATCACCAGTTAAATAAAAGTAACTAGCTTCACCAAGTGTAACCACCAGTTTAGGCTTTACAAGTTCAATTTCACGTAAAAGGTATGGTTTACAACTTAAAAGTTGTGTTTGATTAGGTTGTGAATCAATTGGTAATTTACATTTTAGCGCATGTGTTACATAAACAGAATTAGTGCTTATTTCTAATACATTTTGTACCATATTTGTAAAAAGTTCTCCTGAGCGTCCTGCATAAAAAGAGTTTGCATCATCAGTTGTAGGACATACATAATCAGTTACAAAGAGAATATCGCTATTCTCATCTCCCTCACCAAACAAAACCTGTTTTCTTACTTTACTAAGATCACACAAATGGCAGTTTAGAGCGGTCTGTTTTAGATCTTTAAAGTTATTTGGAAGTTCTATAGAACTAGGCTCATTAATACTTATTGGGTCAATATATTTTACACCTAACTCACGTAAAATATAAAGGTTGTGTAAAATTGCTCTATTTTGATAAGAATCCATTGTTGAAAGTTTAATCAAAGGTGTGTTAAAAAGAGATAATATTCTAACATTTAGGTTAGACTTCTTGCGATCTTACCGCTTTTTTAGTCTCCATAAAGACTTTATAAAAAGAATTTTATTTTAAAAAGATACTAGTAAGTAAAAAATATGTATACTCCTTGGTTATTAAACTTAATTATATAAATTAAGCATCTTTAGTAGGATTTAGATAATGCGGTTTTTTCTAATTTTATTTTTTATCTTTACTCTACTTGCAAATGCAGGACATTATGAGTTAGGACATGGCGTTAAGTTACACGAAAAACTTCGCGTAGGTGGGTATTTTTCTACTGACTATGAAGTTAGTGAGACAAAAAGGCTTGCTAGACTTGATGATGTTGCAGTTCTAGCTTATGGTAACCTTACTCCTGAACTCTCTTATTTAACCGAACTAGAAGCCGCTCCATACTTTCAGCGTGACTTTAGAGCGAACACACAAGCGTATGACCGTCATTTTCATAAAGAGAGAGTTTACCTTGATTATCAATACTCAGAAATGGCAAATTTTCGTTTAGGAAAGCAGATTACTCCAATTGGTTATTGGAATCTTGAACCTATTAATGTTCTTAGAGAGACTAGCTCTAATCCACTACTTAGCAGTAAAATGTTTCCTAAGTTTTTGACTGGATTAGATATTTATGGTTATCTTCCTTGGTTTAATTCAGTTACCTATCATATATTTATGCAAAATAATAGAGATATAGATAAAGAGTATATAAATATTAAGAATGAACACTTCTTTGGTATCTCATTAGAGAATGAAGATAGTATGGATTTTCAATATGGTGGAAGTTTTGGTGAATTTATAACAGAAGATAGAAAACGTACACATTTTGCGCAACTAAACGCAAAGTATGAACTATCTAATCTCTCATTTCAGTCTGAAGTAGCGCTGAACCATATCGATAATCATGTAACTACTATTAAAAGCTATAAATTTGCTGCTTATCTTCAGTCTCATTATAGAATTTCAGCTAAACATGCTCTTGTTGGACGTTATGAATACTTTAATGATGATACCACAAATATTTCTAATCATATTGGTATTTTTGGATATAGCTATCGACCAATTTATCCTGTATCTTTAAAAGCTGAGTATCAGTGGAACTCTGATGAAAAGTTAAATAAATTTATTACCTCTTTTTCGGTGCTATTTTGATGAAATATTTTTTTACTATTTTCATTATATTATTAATCCAATTATCTGCAGCTAAATATGGTGTTGTAGTTACTTCACAAAAAAGTGAGGTTGAAATTCCCACATTGCGTCAATTAAGAGATGTTTTCTTAATGAAGCGTCACTATGTAGGCGATACTAAAGTTTTACCAATAAATATGCTTTTAGCTTCTACTTTAAGACAAAGATTTGAGAAAAACGTTTTAAAGATTAGTCGTGAAAGGCTAAATAAGTATTGGATAAAACAGCATTTCCAAGGTATAAGTCCACCAATTACACAAGCTTCAGCACGTTCTGTTAAACTTTTTATTAAAAATGTTGAAGGAGCGATAGGTTATCTTCCACTGAGTTTAGTTGATGATGATATGAGAGTACTTTATGAGTTTTAAACTCAAAACTATTCTCTTAATTCTTTCAGTTAGTCTTATTCCATATATTTTATTGATGTTATATGCTGGAAATATACTTCGTAATGAGTATCGTAAAAATGCACAAAGTGAGATGCAAACGCAACTACAGTTAAGTGTAGAACGTATTGAGCAATATTTACAAACCCTAAAAAGTGACATGGAGTTTGTTGTAGGGCTAGATACTATGAATGATATTTTTTCATTAGACTTAGATCGTAGAATCAGCCATTTACTAGAAGAGAAAAAGAGTTCACTTCAATTAGATGGTGACTTTCATATTATAGATACTTCAGGTAAAATAATCGCCTCTAGTAACGCTAAAAAACTCTCTCAAATAATGGAATCTAATTCATTTTTTACCTCTTCAATTTATTCACCTTTTGATCACTCTTTAATTGGAACTCTAGTAGTTGAGTTCTCCCTTAAAAATTTAACACGTTTTTTTTCAAATAGTGAAACCCGTCACTACTACATCATAGTAGACAATCAAAATATATTTTTTCGTCCGCAAGAGTTTACACAAGCAGTTCATGTAGGTATGAATCTAAAAAGCAAACCTGATATTCAAATCATTTTAGAAGAGAATGGAGAAATTTTTTCAAAACTTTTACGTAAATATGAAAATATATTTATAATCGCTTTAATTGTGGGCGCTCTTTTAATTGGAATTATCTCACTATATTTTACTTCACGTCTAGTTAGACCTATTATAAAACTTTCAAAAGTGGCAGACGATATTACACAAAAACAAGACTATTCCTATCAGGTTGATGTATCTTCAAATGATGAGATTGGAAAACTTTCTAAATCCTTTAATATGATGATAACTGGGATGTCAAATGCGTTATATGAACTAAAACTAGAGAGTGATAACCGTATAAAATTAACACAAGAACAGAGTAAAAATGAGATGCTAGAAGAGCTTTCATCTAAACTATCTAAATATCTCTCTCCACAAATTTATGAGTCTATTTTTTCTGGTGCGCAAGATGTTACATTAACATCTAAACGTAAAAAATTGACTATCTTTTTTTCTGATATTGTTGGATTTACAGATACCACAGATAAGATGGAATCAGAAGATTTAAGTGAACTACTTAATGATTACCTAAATAGTATGACCCTTATAGCCTTAGAGTATGGTGCAACTGTAGATAAATACATTGGTGATGCAATGATGCTATTTTTTGGTGATCCTCAATCTAGAGGTGTCCAAGAAGATGCCAAAGCGTGCGTAAACATGGCACTAGCAATGCAAGATCATATGAATGTGTTACATAATCATTGGAGACTAAAAGGTTTCACAAAACCATTTCAGGTTCGTATGGGTATTCATACTGGTTATTGCACAGTGGGTAATTTTGGAAGTGAGAATAGACTAGAGTACACAATTATTGGATCTTCTGTTAATTTAGCAAGTAGAATAGAATCAGCTGCAAAACCAAATGAAATCTGGATTTCAGAAGAGACTCAACTACTATTAAATAATGAATTTAACTGTACAGAACAGACACAGATAACACTTAAGGGTTTTATGCGACCAATTACACTTTTTAGTGTTAAAAAATACGAATCTTGTGATTTTCGCAATAGAAGTATAGAAGAAGATGGATTGTCACTACATTATGAGTTAGATAAAATTAGTCCTGAACGTAAAAATAGTCTAAAATTAGAGTTGTCTAGCTTGATAGAGAAATTGTAATCTAAATAATTTGTTGTACTAGATTTAGTGGAAAAAGTTGAAGTCTAAAAAGTTATTTAAAATTAAAAAAGTTTTTCAATCAAAAAAAGGTCTGCACGTAAAAATTGTTGATTATTATTTGTTAAATAAGAAGTTTTATGATAGATTTAGTGAAAAATTTACAAAGAAAACTATTTGAAATACTTAGATGAAATACTACTAAAAAAAGAATCTTCTACAATCTTTTATAAAAATTTATGTACTGTTAAACTATTTTTAAATGAACCTTTTGAAAAACATAGCAACATCTTAAAAAATAATATTATGATAATTCTTTTAAACGGGATAAGAATTTTAAAGACACAAGAGCAGTCGTTTAATGGTAATGCCGGGGATATGTTTTTTGTAAAAAGTGGAACATATGTTTTAAGTGAGGTTTTTGATGACGTACAAAAATATGGAGCTTTAATTTTTCAATGGAATGATGAGTTTATTTATAAATTCATCAAAAAGAATAATATCAACTTAGCAAAAATAAAACAAAAAAATGAAGATATTTTTCAAATTATTCCAAATGAGATGCTAGAATATTCCAGTGATACCTTTATTCCAATTTTTTTATGCAATGAAAAAATAAACGGAATTATTATCAAACATAAACTAGAAGAAATGCTACTTCTTCTATACAATAGTGATAGCGACAATAAATTTAAAAACTTTTTAAAATCTCTTTCTAATAATAAAGATATTAATGTTAAGTCAAAAATAGAGAAAAATCTCAATCACTATGAAAGTGTTGAGGATATTTCAAATAAAGTTGGAATTCCTCTTAATGACTTCAGAAAAGAGTTCGCAAAAATATATGGTACAGTTCCTAAAAAATGGCTTATCAAAAAAAAATTAGAAACCGCAAAAGTACTTTTAATGTATGATGATAAAAATATCTCTGAAGTTTGCACAGAAGTAGGATATTCCAACCTTTCATGGTTTATTCAACAATTCAAAAAAGAGTTTGGCATCACTCCAAAACAGTTTCAAAAACAACAAAAATTATAAAATTACCAGTATTTTTTATCTTTTAATTACTTTATAATCTCTTAACTTAAAGGATAAATTATGCAACATAAATATTTAAAAAAAGAGAAAGAGTATTTAGAAAACTTTAAAGCAACATCAATTGATTTAAGTAGTTTTCATCACAAAGAACATATACAAATTACATATACTTTATTAATAGATAACAGTATAAATAATACTTACCTTTGTATAAAAAATGGGATATTAAACATTCTAAAAAGCTTAGATATCGATACTTCAAAATATCATGAAACTATGACTTATGCTTGGATTCTAATAGTGAAATCTTTTATGAACAATACGCAAGAGTGTAACAACTTTGAAGAGTTTATCTCTAAAAATAAGATGCTACTTGATACAGATATTTTATATAAATATTACTCAACAAAATTACTACAAACAGAAAAAGCAAGAATACAAATTTTAAATCCTGATGTAGAAAATATATCAATAAAAGAATATATCTAATTTATCGCGAACTCTATTTATTCATCTTATAAACATACGCCAAAACCTCAGCGACTGCTTGGTATAGCTGTTCTGGAATCGGTTGGTCTAGTTCAACCTCTTTGTAAAGTGAGCGAGCAAGTGGTGGATTTTGTAAGATATGTACACCATTTTCACGAGCTATCTCTTTTATTTTCATTGCCACATCATTCATACCTTTTGCTATTACCGTCGGAGCGTTATCTAGTCCCTCTTTATAGCGAATTGCTATAGCATAATGAGTTGGATTAGTTACTACAACATCAGCAGATGGGACTTCGCTCATCATTCGTTTTTTTGACATCTGCATTTGACGTTGACGGATTTGCTGTTTAATAAGAGGATCCCCATCCATATTTTTCATCTCATCTTTTATCTCTTGTTTACTCATTTTGAGATTTTTAAAATATTGAAACCGTACAATTAGCAAATCTGCAAGGGCAAAAACAAACGTAACAAGTAACATGGCAAGGGCAATAACAAGTGCTTTATCTTTTAACCACTTCAATTGGTCTGTTAATCCAAAAAGTTCTACTGTCGGAAGCTCTTCTATAAATGCCCAGAAAAAGAAAAAACCAACACCTAATGAGATAAAAGATTTTAGTGTTGTTTTTATTGCCTCTATAAATTTTTTCATTGAAAACAAATTACCAAGACCCTTAATTGGATCTAATTTTTTAAAATCTGGAATCAAAGGTTTAGCTGTAAATAAAAACCCTATTTGCGCCACTGTTCCTAATACCCCAGCGATTGCAACAATAGTAGCTAAAGGTATTACTATCAATAAAAATTCACGTGAAATTATAATAACAAGATCAACTAAATCTTTTTGCTCAAAACCAGTTTTAATATAAGCGAATATATGTCTAAAAAGATTTTGCATATGTTCTGACATAAAGTCAAAAAGAATTAAAAAAGCTAGAATTGCTACAAAAAGTGTAAAAAGACCAGCAAAGTCCATACTTCTAGGGACGTTTCCGTCCTTTCTGGCGTCATCTATCTTCTTGGAGGTGGGTTCTTCGGTCTTCTCTTGATCATCAGCCATTAGTTAAGAATCAATCCATCTTCATTGATAAATCTATCCACCTTGATTGATGAATTAAACTTCCACTACTAATAGCATCAACCCCACTTTGTGCGTAAATTTCAATTGTATCTAGTGTTATATTTCCACTAGCCTCAAGCATAATATGAGTACAAAATTTATTTCTATAGTCAACAACTTCTTTTAATTGTGAAGGAGTCATATTATCACACATAACAATGTCAGCACCAGCGTGCATTGCCTCTTTTACAGATTCCAATGTCTCACATTCAACTTCAATTTTTGCCATAAATGGTATTTTCTTGCGAGCTTCTTGCATAAAAAGTGCTAAATTATCAATGGTTTTTAGGTGTGTATCTTTAAGCATAAGAGCGTCATCAAGACCCATTCTATGATTAACTGCCCCACCTGTTCTAGTTGCATATTTTTCTAAATGACGCAAAAGTGGACGAGTTTTTCTAGTATCAAGGAGCTTAACGTTGTAACCTTCAATTACTTTAACAAACTTATTTGTATATGTTGCAATTGAGCTAGCATGATGCAAAGTATTTAATAATACTCTCTCAATTGAAAGAAGAGTATGAGAATCACCATTAAGACGCATGATTACATCACCATATTTAAAATGTTCACCATCTTTTAGTACCCACTCAACATCAAACTCTTCTAGGCTTGCGAGTTCATTAATGTAAAGCTCTCCACAAACAATACCCTCGCTTTTAGCGATAATTTTTGCAGATGCAGGCTCTGATGGGAAAATTTGAGAAAACAGATCTCCTCGTCCAATATCTTCATCAAGAGCATTTTTCATAAAATCTTGGATTATCATATTGCTAACATTCTTTCAAGTGCAACTTTAGCCCACTTTGCTGTTTTTTCATCTACTTGAATCTCACCCTCAATTCTATCTTCATCGATCATTTTAAGAGTTTCATATAAGTTTTCTAATGTTGTCTCATTCATAGTCGGACATTCTGGTTTAGTCGAAGATAGTATGTAAGTATTACTCTCACGCAGACGATTAACCATATTATACTCAGTTCCAACTGCCACTTTTTGCTCAGTCGGCAACTCTTTTATGTATTTTATTAATTGGCTGGTTGAACCCACAAAATCAGATGCTTGAACAACTTCTGGTGTGCATTCTGGGTGCGTTGCAATTAAAATTCCAGGGTATTTTTTACGATAAAACTCAATATCATCTATATCAAAAAGTTGATGAACTGAACAAAATCCATTAAAACAGATAATATCTGATTCTTTAGGGTCAATTCCATCACCAATGACAGAAGATTTTAGACCCATCATATGTGCAATATTTTGACCTAAGCATCTATCTGGAACAAAAAGAATCTTTTTATTCTCTTTTAGCGCTCGCTCAATTATAGTTTTAGCATTAGAGCTAGTACAAACCATACCGCCCATTTCGCCAATTTTAGCTTTAATATCTGCACTTGAATTTATGTATGTAATAGGTAGAATACTCTCTTTAGTAATGCCATTATCTTCTAAAAACTTAATAGATTCATCATAATACTGAGCATCAATCATTCTAGCCATTGCACAACATGCTTGACGTGGCATTAGTACTCTTTTTTCTGGACTTAAAACCTTAACACTCTCACCCATAAAACCAACACCACAAAAAACAACAAACTCACTGTCATCGTTCATCGTACGTTTTGCAAGTTCTAAACTATCACCTGTAATGTCAGCCATTTCATAGACCTCATCACGCTGGTAAAAATGTGCGACAACTGTTACACTAAGACGCTTTTTAAGCTCTTGTATCTCTTTAACTAACTCTGCGCGTTCCAATGCAACCTCCGCGTAAATTTAAGATGTAAATATAGCATAATTTAAAAAAGTCTATACTAACGTTTTTAAAAATATCTAATAACTCCAAAGCTCATACTTTTCCCATACGCTTTTAGCCTCTACATTACCACCATAATAGCTATCGTGGCACAGTTTTTTTGCTTTTGTCATATTTTTATCTACTGCATAACCATTTATATACATTAATGCCAAATTAACTTGCGCGTCACTATCTCCAAGAGTTGCACTTCTTGAGTAATATTCATAGGCCTTTTTTAGGTTTTTCAAAACGTATTCACCTTTAAAATACATAGTTCCTAAAAAAAAAGAAGCTTTTTCTATGTTTAAATTATCTGCTTGCTTAAAATATTCATATGCTTTTTTATAGTCTTGCATTCGTCCTAACCCATAATAATTAAAATAACCAAGAGCATACGTAGCACCACCATTTCCTAAACTTGCAGATTTTTCATACCATGTGTAAGCTAAACTATAATTTTGTTTTACGCCATAACCATATTGATACATAAAAGCAACACTAAATTGACCATTTGCATCATTACTTTTAGATAGTCTGCTAAATATATCATACGCACCTTTGTCATCACCTTTAATGTAGGCACGCATTCCATCTTTAAAACCTGCATTAACCCCAGCTTCTAAAAAATTAAAAATGAGGACAAGCCACAACCATCTTAGCAAAACTACTCCTGTGTTGTTACAATATACAACTGCTCAAAACCACGTTCTTTTAACAAACTCATTATAGAAACAAAATAGTTAAATTCGCTTCGTTTATCTCCACGTAAAACAATTGTATCTTTTACACTAAATTGTTTCAATTTTTCTTTAAGGGCGTCAAGTGAGACCTGCTCTTTATTTAAATAATATGTACCATCTTTATCTATAGTAATGCTATGTTCAGTTACTTCGCTTTGTTGAACTTGTGCGTCTGCTTGTGGCAACTCTACAGATATTAAACCTTTTGCGATAAATGTAGCTGTTGTTAAAACAATAACTAAAAGAACAAGCATAATATCGATAAATGGTATTACATTTATCGTATCGAATCGTTTAGCTGCCATACTTTATAGTCCAATGAGTTAATAATACTTCCATTTTTCGAACAAGTATATTGTAAAAAATAATTGATGGTATTGCGACTAGTAGACCCATTGCTGTAGCTTTAAGGGCAAGTGCTAGACCTGTCATAATAGATTTTGTATCTATAGTTGAACTCTCACCCAAACTATAGAATGTAAGCATAATCCCAAAAACAGTCCCTAAAAGTCCAATGTATGGTGCGTTTGAGCCAATAGTAGCAATTGATGAAAGGTTATCTCCAAGTGCTAACTCTAACTCATCTTTAGTAGAAAAAGCTGCCAAATCAATACCTGAATAGAACATTATTCTCTCAATAAAAAAATAGAGTGTTAAAAAACCCATAAGCCCTAAAACACCGATAATCCCATAATCAACAACTAATTTTAACTCTTCCATCTACTACCTTTTTACATATGCTAATTTTAAACTTACAACAGTTCCTTGATCCTTTTTAGAATCAATTGAGATTGCAATTTTTTCTTTATCGCAGTATCTTTTAACTAAAGATAATCCAATACCCATACCAGTTTTTTTATTATCAGCTTGATAATAACGTTCATATAGATGAAGTAGTTCAAACTCATCCATTCCTATACCACTGTCTGAAATACTTAATTTTTCATTATCTAACGTAACTAAAATATCAGAATTTTTAGGACTGTATTTTACCGCATTTGAGAGTAAATTATCTATAACTCTTGAAAAACCGCGTTTATCTGCATTAATTGTAATTGGTATTAAATTGTAATTAAATATATAACCATCAAACAGCTCTTTATAACGTTCAATCTGATTCATAAGAAGTTCATCGAGTGAAAAATTCTCTTTTTCAATATTGTCAAATTCAGCTTTTAAAGTATATTCAACCTCTTCATAACGCTCACGTAACATTAAAGATGCTGTATTAATTCTCTCTAATCTTTTTAAATTTTTTTTATCTGTTATGCTCTTATTTAACATAGATATATTAGCATCAATAGATGAAAGTGGCATATTTAATTCATGTAAATTATCTCTTACTAAATTTTTCATAGCTTGAGCACTTTGAGTAAGTGGTTCATTAGCATGACGTGCTAAAAGTAAAGAGACACCTAAAATTGCCGCAAAAACAAAAAATAGCCATGTACCAAGACCAAAATATAAAATAGATAAAAGAACACCACCTACTAACGTACCAATTAATACAAAATTAAAAAAGAGTGCTGTTAAAAAATGCTCATTAAACTCTCTCATAAAATAAGTCTATAACCTGTCCCACGAATATTTTCAATAGAATCTTGACCTAAGATTTTCTTCAAACTACTTACATAAACACGAAGCGCTCCACTACTAATCTCCTCGCTACTATCCCATAAATAATCTTCAATTTCATCTTTAACTACAATATTTCCTCTTCTTTGTAAGAGCAGCTCTAAAAGTTTTGATTCTTTTGGTTTTAGTTCATATGTATCTTTAGAATCTGTTATTTTATTGTTCTTAGCCTCAAAAGAGTACTCACCTAATAAAATAATTTCTGCAATTCCAACACGCCTCATTAGTGCATTCATTCTAAGTAATAATTCATCAAGATCAAATGGTTTTTTCAAATAGTCATCAGCACCACTTTTATAACCCTCTTTTAAATCCTCTTTATCTCTTCTGGATGTCAAATATATAGCCGGAGTTTTATCACCACTCTCTCGTAACTCATGTAAAAGTTCATAACCGCTCATGTGAGGAACATTTACATCCAAAAGATATATATCATATCTATTTTTAAAACTAAATTCTAACATCTGTTCTGAATTATGAGCTACATCAACCGCAAAACCGCAACCATCTAAGAAATCTTCTAACGTATTTGCAAATAGAGTATCATCTTCTAAAAGCAAAATGTTAGGCAATCGACCACTCCAAACTTTCACCTGCAAACATAGGAATAACTTCACCATATCTCTCTGGCACAATAAATTTCTCTTTTTTTAAAGTTATTATTTTTGGTTCTGGCTCAATTTCATAGATTCTTCTAGCGTTATCGCTAACAAAAGCTTGTAAATTATCAAGCGAATGATGCCTCTCAAAAAGAGTAGCTAAAGCTTGTAATGCAATTGGTGCTGTAAATATTCCTGCTGCACAACCACATGACTCTTTTTCACTTTTTGGATGAGGAGCTGAATCACTTCCGAACATTAACTTTGGATTTGCATCTAAAGCTGCACGTAAAAGTGCATCTCTATCTTCAGGTCTTTTTGCAATTGGTTTACAAAATAGATGTGGATGTAACATTCCACCTGCTAAATCATCTAGGGTAATCATAAGATGATGCAAAGTCACAGTCGCATATAAATTATCATACTGTTCTAAAATATTTAAAGCTCTCTCTGTCGTGATATGTTCCATAACAATTTTCAAATCTGGAAACGTAGAAGCAATCTTTTCATAAATTGGCATAAAATTAGACTCTCTATCTAAAACAAAACCGTTAGCCTCACCATGAACACTTAATACAATGCCCAAATTACTCATATATTCTAAAACTTCCATTATGTCATTTATATCACTTACACCATGTTCACTATTTGTTGTAATTCCTGCAGGATATAACTTTATAGCTAATATCTTATCTTTTATAGATTTTAAAAAGCTATATGTATAATCATCTCTAAAAAATAGAGTCATATACGGTGTAAATGGGTGAACTAAAGCATTTGTAACATCTTCTCTATATTTAGCTAAAAGTTCCTCAGTTATTACAGGCTCATTTAAATTTGGCATAATCATAGCACCAGCAAAACTTTCTGAACTAAGCGGCGCAACAAGGTTTAACATCTCGCCCTCTCTGAGGTGTAGATGCATATCTAATGGTGAATGTACTATTATATTTTTACTTTTCATAAATTACAGCTCCTTCATAACTTCATTTATCATTTTGTTCAAACTGTCCTGAATTAATTTCATACTCTTTTGTGATGATGCTTCAAAACGTGTTACTAGTACAGGCGTTGTATTACTAGCTCTAACCAATCCCCAGCCATCTTCAAAAACAACTCTCACACCATCTATGTAAATAATATCTCTAATTTTTGGAAAATCTTCTGGTGGATTTTTTAGCCTTAGAGACAACTTTTGCATTATTTTAAATTTATCATCTTCTGTTGTTTTAACTTTTAGTTCATCTGTTGAGTATAGTTTTGGTAGTTTTCCTAAATATTCATCAGGATCAATTCCATCATTAACCAATTCTAAAAAACGCAAAGTTGCATAAGTTGCATCATCAAAACCAAAATATCTATCATTAAAAAAGATATGTCCACTAACTTCAGCAGCAAGATCCGCATCTAATTCTCTAATTTTAACTTTTAAGTTACTATGCCCAGTTTTATACATCACCCCTTTAGCACCCATCTTTTCTAGTTCATCATACATTAGTTGTGAACATTTAACTTCACCAATTACTGTTGGTTTATCCATTTTTTGTGCATACAAAAGCGCTAACATATCACCTTTAATATTACCTTTTGGAGTAAGTACTGCTATTCTATCTGCATCTCCATCATATGCAAAAGCAAAGTCATACCCTTGTGCTAATTTCTCTTTCACATCTAATAGGTTCTCTTCAACACTAGGGTCTGGATGATGATTTGGAAAAGTTCCATCTGGATTTGTGAATATTCCTGTTGCATCAATTTCTAAACATCTAAAAATTCCACCAAGGGCAACATCTACTACACCATTTCCACAATCATATACAATTTTTTTCTTTAAACCTTTTAAATGCGCAAACTGATTAACCATATAGTCAATATATCTACTTTTCATATCAACTTCTATTGCATCAAAATTATCTAAGATAACCTCTTGGCTATTTAAAACTTCTTCTCCTAAAGAGTATAAGTCTTTAGAAAAAAATGGTTCATAATTTAACGTAACTTTAAAACCATTATATTCACTTGGATTATGAGAACCTGTAATCATAATAGTAGCAGCTGGTCGCACGCCATTAAACTCTTGATAGTGCGAAAAGTAGACAATTGGTGTCGTAACCATACCAAGACCATATACTTTTACATCAGCAGCATTTAATCCACTAACTAGATAATTAAAAAGTGTCTTAGAGTGAGTTCTTGCGTCATACCCTATCGCTACATGTTTACCAAATTTTGCAATTTTCTGACCTAAATGAAACCCTATTAGCTTAACAGTTTTTTCATTTAGTTCCTCTTCATAAATCCCGCGAATATCATACTCTCTAAAAATTGTATTCATTATCTCTCCAAGATGAATTTTAAAGGAACTTGTATGGTAACAGCTTTTTCTACTTTTTCAAAGTCACGTGATGCTCTCATTAAGGTTTTTTTTGCAGCCTTTAATAAAATAGATGGAGCATCGCCACTTATTATAATCTCTACAACATCTCTGTTTGGTAAAAACTTAAATTTTAACTCAACTTCTGCTTCTAAACCCATCCTACGAGCTGCCTTTGGATAATAGATGTGTTTACGAAGAGCTTTTTCAATACTACGTATCAAATCTTCACCAACACTATCATTTTGAACTATCTGCACTTGTTCAATCTGCTTTTCAAAAACATCTTCTTCTAAAGTTTCATCCGTAATTTCTTCTTTAATTATCTCATTCTCTTTTTCTATCTCTTTTAACTCTTCATTTGCCTCTATCTCTTTTTCAACAACCTCTTCTTTAATAATCTCTTTTTTAAACTCTTCAATTTTTACTTTTTTATCCCTAAGCATAACAACTTTTTTAATAACTTTAGGTTTTGATGTAACCACTGTTTTTTCAATTTTAACTACTTTTTTTAGAGGCTTTTTTTTACATAACTCTAAAAGAATAAGTTTTTCACTTTTATATGAACTCTTAGATTCATTTTTCATTGAAGAGTAACCAACTAATAGTAAAAGAATCACATAAATAAATATAGATAGCAAAAAAGCGCGATTTCTGTGCGAACTACTGTACTTTAACATAAGTGATATTGTATCAAAAATACACACTTTAATAAAATTTTATCAATATTTTATTCACAAACTAATATTTTAATTATATTTACTCCTAATATTATCTTATACTAACGCAAATAGAGCAAGTTAAAAGATAAAGGATCTTAATGCAACTGGTTACAACCGAATGGGCGGAAGCGTATAAAAGCGTTTGGAATGGTGATGAAAAATTAAGAAAAAAATTAAAAAGATTTGATTCAGTATTCAAATATGCAATAAGCGATAGAGAAGATCTATCTCCCATGATTTTTGTAGTGGAAAAAGGTGAAGTGACATACGCCGGAGCTGATAATGAAGAACAAAAAGTTGAATTTGATATGTGGGCAGATTCATCAAGTTGGCAAAGAGTATTTAGTAAAGACATAAGTGTTAAAAGAGCAATGATGAGTAGAGGTTTCAATTTCAAAGGACCAAAACTAAAAGCGATGAGTAATATGAGAAGTTTCGAGCGTAGCATTGAGCTAATGATTGAAATGCCAGATATGACAATATAACAATAAGGAAAATATGTGCAGTTTTTAGGTGAAGAATGGGCAAAAGCGTATAGTGAGAAATGGAATAGTAATGAAGAGTTAAAGAGTGGTCTTAAAAAATTTAATGGAATTTTTCAATACCAAGTGAGTGAAAGTAATATTACTCCGCTTCAAATAGAAGTAAAAAATGGAGAAGTTATAAAATATGGAGCGCCTACTGATGGTGCTAAAATTGAATTTGACATGTGGGCATCACTTGACGGCTGGAGACAGGTTATTCAAGGTGAAAAAAGTGTTAAAATGGCCATGATGAGTCCAGGCTTTGGATTTAAAGGCTCGAAAATTAAAGCTGCAATGCACATGGGTTCATTTGAAAAAAGTATTCAAATGATGGGCGACATAGATACATCATTCTAATCAAAATCAAATAGTCTACTAAACCATCCTTTTTTAGGCTCTGGTTTAGCCTCTTTTTTACGTTCATCCTTAAACTTCTTATCTGATTGCATCAATTTTTTATTATAATCAATATGATGATGCTCATGTACAAAATGACTCTTACCAGCCTTAGTTCCACTAACTCCTAATGACATACGCATAATAAACTCCTTGCAATATATTATTATAGTAGCATTTTATAGATAATTTTACAAATTTGATACGCCAACTAAAAGTTATAAGAATTGTTTAAATGTAATTTCGAACAAGGAGTCTCTACATATTTCATGCTGTAGCTATTTTGTTTTATCTGATTGTCGCAGAATTATTTACAGTCCCTAATATAGAGATGTTTAAATCATTGTGGCTCCGGATACTGGATTCGAACCAGTGACCAAGTGATTAACAGTCACCTACTCTACCGCTGAGCTAATCCGGAATATAATAAGTTTTCTCAAATGTGGCTCCGGATACTGGATTCGAACCAGTGACCAAGTGATTAACAGTCACCTACTCTACCGCTGAGCTAATCCGGAATGTTTTTAAGAGGTGAAATAATATCGCAATAGCACTAATAAGTCAAGATTTTAGGCAGTAAAAATGCACATTATCATCTGCGTTAATGTAAACTTCATTCTTTTCTACCAATTCATCTAATCTAGCCCTAGAATCCTCATCAAAAAGAGTGTCTATATCGCCTTTTGTTAATGGTCTTTTAGAAAGAGTTTGAAGTATCTCCTCACTTGAGTAGCTATCTTCAATTTTTTCGCCCTTATGTCTACTTACAATGTGTACATTTAGGCTTGTATCAAACTTTTTTGCAATTTCAAAAAGCTTTTCATAACTTACAGGTTTTACATCAAAGGCTGGCGGACGATCTATTGTTCCTATATCTACTCTTGTTGGAGTAATCTTCTTTAATGTTTCATTTAATAGCTCTATCTCTTCATCTTTATCATTAATATCTTCTACAAAAAGAACTTCTATAAGGAGTGTACCTTTGTACTTTTTAGCAAACTCTTTCATTGATTCTTTTAATGCTATTAGGTTTATAGATTTATCTACTCTATCGAGTCGTTTAAAACATTTTTCACTAATGCAATCGAGAGATAGTTTTACTTGATCTAATAACATTAATGATTCTTGTACCTCTAAGTTTGCGATTGTTGAACCATTTGAGAGTATTAATGTTTGAGTCTCTTCTTTAAAATTATTGATTAACTCTATTAACTCTTTTAAATGCGGATAGAGCGTTGGTTCACCATTAGCAGTGATTGTTATGACATCGATATTTTTATGCTTTGTTAGTGCCTCTTTGAGCTGTAAAACAATATCTTCAGTATTTGCCACATCTTCATAGCTATCCATTGTTTTTGCAGGGGACAGCTCACAATACAGACAATCAAAATTACACTGTTTTTTATTTGGGCTTAAATCTATTCCTAGAGACAATCCAAACCTGCGCGATTGCACAGGTCCAAAGATATAGTTATTCATAAATTAACGAGCAGAGCGAGTTTGAACTTCTGTAACTAAGTATTGAGCCATTTCTGGCTTGAAATCTGGAAGCATTCCATGACCTAAATTAAAGATATGTCCAGCTCTATTTCCCATAATATTTAGGATCTTATCGATTCCCTCATCAGTTGCTTCTTTGCTATATAATCTTGTTGGTTCCATATTTCCTTGAAGAACATACTTATCACCAAGTTTTTCTTTAGCTAACTCCATTGGCGTTGACCAATCAACTCCAAATACATCAAAATTTCCATAAATTTTATCTAAAAATCCAGCAATTCCTTTTGGAAACATCATTACAGGAGTCTCTGGGTATTTAGCTTTAATTGCATCTGCAATCTGAACCATATAATCCCAACTAAATTCAAAATACTTGTCCTCTTCTAGCGCTGCTGCCCATGAATCAAATACCATTACAGCATTTACACCAGCATCAATTTGGCGAGAAAGATACTCAATAATTACATCAGTTAACTTTTGAAGTAACACATGCATAAGCTTAGGGTCTGAATATACAATTTTTTTAACAAGTGAATATGTCTTAGTTCCTTGTCCCTCAATCATGTACGTTGAAAGTGTCCAAGGACTTCCTGTAAAACCAATTAGTGCTTTATCTTCTGCAAGCTCAGCACGCACCTTTTCAATTGTCTCATAAACATATGTTAGTTTATCTGCCGCACTCATATCTAGTGCTTCAATGTCTTCTATAGTTTTAAGAGGTTTACCAAACTTTGGTCCCTCTCCTTTAATGAAGTCTAACTCCATTCCCATTTCATTTGGAACAACTAAAATGTCGCTAAACAAAATTGCAGCATCCATTCTAAAACGTTTTACTGGTTGAAGAGTAACTTCAGCAGCTAAATCAGGTGCATGACAAAGGTTTAAAAAATTTCCAGCTTTTGCTCTTACTTCCATGTACTCTGGCAAGTAACGTCCAGCTTGACGCATCATCCAAATTGGTGTGTATGGTGTTTCTTTTCTAAGACAGGCATCAACAAAAATCAATGTTCACCTCCTTTATGTAAATAATATATTGCAAATATCAAGCGATGATATTAAAAATAGAACGGTTACTAAAAAATACTTTTTCAAATATTTCTAATCTTCATCCATTTCAATCCATTTCTGAGCAATTCTAACAGCATTAGTAGCAGCACCAACACGTAAGTTATCTGCAACTACCCATAAATGAAGAACATTACTTTTATATAAATCTGCTCTTATGCGACCAACAAAAGTCTCGTTTCTATCTACACAACCAGCTGGCATTGGATAGTGACTCTCACTTGGTGTATCCATAACAACAATGTTTGGAGCAGATTTTAAAATCCTTCTAGCTTCTGCTGCATCAACATCACCATCAAAAGTTAGAGTGATAGATTCAGCGTGACCACGAAGTGTAGGAACACGTACACAAGTTGCTGCAACTTCAATCTCTTTGTGCATGATTTTACTAGTCTCTTGCACCATTTTCATCTCCTCTTTTGTGAAATCATTTTCCATGAAAACATCAATTTGAGGAATTACATTAACTGCAATTTGGTGTTTGAAAGATTTATGCTCACTATCATCTAATGAAAATGAGAAAAAGTCTTTCATTTGGTCAACTAACTCTTCCATACCACTTTTACCAGCACCACTTGTTGCTTGGTAGGTACTAACATCAACACGCACTAAATCAAAAGCATCATCAAGAGGTTTAAGAGCTTGAACCATCTGAATAGTTGAACAGTTTGGATTTGCGATAATTCCTTGACTTTTCCAAAGAGCTACATCCTCAGGATTAACCTCAGGAACAACTAAAGGAACCTCATCAACCATCCTAAAATGGCTAGTATTATCAATAACAACCGCTCCAGACTTTGCAGCTAGTGGAGCAAAATGAGCAGATACTGAACCACCAGCACTAAATAGTGCAATATCAACATCTAACTCTTCAAAAACTGTATCTGTAAGTTCAATAGTTTTAACATCACTATTATTAAAACGAACATCCTGCCCTGCACTTCTACTAGATGTTAGAGGAAATAATTTTTTAACTGGAAAATTAAGCTCCTCTAAAACACGTAGTATCTCTTCACCAACTGCCCCTGTTGCACCAACAACTGCCACATTATATTGTTTCATTAAATAAACCCCTTATAAAAAATGAAATTATACCTCAAAAACTAACTCTAGCTAAATCTCTTTATTTAGAGAATTGATTTTTATTTTTATCTATAAAAAAGTTTAAAAAGATTGTAAGCGTAAAGTAAGTTGTTCTGCTATTAGCATATACTTGTTTTTGTCATGAATACGTGAATATTGTAATGCACCTTTTAATGCTGAAGTAATAAGTAGGGCTTCTAATTTTATATCGCCTTTTATATAGAAATCATTCTCTTTTATGCCTAAGTTTAGAACTGTTTCAATAAAGTCATTCTCCGCATCATCTATCAAGCATACCTCTTCTCTCATCTCTTTAGATATAACATTTGCCTCAGCTTGTAAAGATGCAATGGGACATATTTTGTCACCAGTTTCTATCATTTTCGCATATAAATTTAAATAATCTTTCATTTTTTCTTTAGCGCAGTTTTTTTTAGATAAGATAGAGTTAAACTCCTTTACCATATGAGCATGTATATAAGAACAAAGTTCTAACCCAAGGTCATCTTTTCTTTGAAAATGGTGATGGATACTTGCCTTGGTTATGCCTAACTCTTTAGAAAGAGTTGCATATGAGAAACTATCATAACCATATTTTTTTACTAATTCTATACTAAGCTCAATTATCTGTTTCTTTCTATTTTCCATAATTGCAAGTATAACACAATGCAGGTAAGCTTAAAAATTACCTACTAGTAGATAAAATATTTATACCATAGTTTTTTAAATTCCAAAGATTTTTCATATAGCATATGGATTAGATTTCAACCTAACATTAAACATTATGCCAAAAAATTAACTTCTTGACTTAGAAAAATAATTACTGTATAGTTACTCTACCTACTGATAGGTAGAGTAACTAAAAAGGATGCTTTATGGCATATTTAAACCAACATCTAAAAAAAGAAAATTTTATGGAAGTACTCACATACAATCATAAAAGATATAGACCAATTGTTGAAGTACTAGATAACATAGTAAAAAGTGCAAAAGAGCTTAATTGGCTAGATTTTGAAGAGATAGCTATTGCAGTCTCAAAAGAAAACTGTTCTAGTTTTTGTAGTGAGATACATCGTGGTACTAAAGATGCATTAAAACAATCAAATATAACCACAAGCACAAATATTGACACTATGATTGAGTTTAGTCTTAAACTCAATAAAAATCCAAATGAGATTACAAATGATGATATTCAAGTGATAAGAGATATGGGGTGGAATGATCAAAGTATTGAAGATGTGGTAGCATGGGTCGCTAGCATAAATCTATATAATACAATGGCAGTTGGACTAGGATTTTCAGACAAATTACCATCTGAAGCATTTGATGAAATGGGTTCTGGAACTATTTCTCATGGTGGTTTTCTATCTATTTTTGACTTTTTTGTGTCACAAAATTGATATATACTAACAAATATTATTTATATTCAAATTAACTAGTTCTGTTTTGTTTATATTAATTATATATATAAATTTTTAATAATTAGCATGTAAAAGATTAGTCTATGAGGTTACAAATAATTAACTACCAATTGCACGATGCAGGTACCATTATTCGTAATCTTATAGACAATCTATTATAATAATTAATTTGTCTTAATCAAACACACGTCCAAGCTCTATTTTAAAACCTTTTTGTTTTACAATTATTACATTTAACTCTTCGCCAATACTAAGTACATCTTCAACTTTATTTACACGGCTTTGTGAAACTTTTGAGATGTGAAGCAGTCCATCACTTCCATCTGGCAGCTCTATAAATGCACCAAAGTCTACTATTCTTTTAACTGTACCTTTAAGCTCATCACCCTCTTTGTAAGTTACGCGGTGTGGAGCTTTCTCTTTAGATGCAATACTCATAATGTATTCACGTGCTTCATCTACTTTTGTTTTACTTTTACCGCTAACTTTTACATTACCTTTGTCACGATCTAGGTCAATTGCAACTTCAAATTTTTCTATAATTTCTCTAATAGTTGCACCAGCTTTACCTATAATATCAACTATTTTACTAGGATCTATTGAAAATATTTGAGTGCTTGGAAGTGCGTCTTCATTGATTTCTATCTCTGCTTCTGCTTTTTCCATAATTCCTAAAATATGATTACGAGCATCTTTTGCTTGATTTAGTGCATTTTTTAGTAATTCTAATGAAACACCATCTAATTTAATATCCATCTGTAAAGCTGTAATGCCTTCACGTGTTCCAGCAACTTTAAAGTCCATATCGCCATCATGATCTTCAAGACCCATAATATCAGTAAGGATTGCATTACGCGAGCCATCACTTACAAGACCCATAGCAACACCAGCAACTAGTGAAGTCATTTGGACATTTGAAGCGCGAAGAGCCATTGAACCACCACACACTGTTGCCATTGAAGAAGAACCATTAGATTCTAAAACTTCAGAAACTAAACGAATAGTACTTCCTGAGAGATCAGATAATGCAGGCTCTAACGCACGCTTTGCTAGATTCCCATGACCTAATTCACGACGTCCTGGAGGTCCCACGCGTGAAGCTTCACCAACTGAAAATCCTGGGAAATTGTAGTGAACCATAAAAGCTTCATTTTGTGTTCCCTTATCTGTAAGATTCTCATACATCTGTGCATCTTTATTCCCACCAACTGTTAAAATAACAAGAGCTTGAGTTTGACCTCTTGTAAAAAGCGCTGAACCATGCGCACTTGGCAATAAATTTGTCTCTATCTCAATTGGACGTACCTCTGTAAGTGTTCTTCCATCTGCTCTTTTACCATCATCTAAAATCATAGAACGTACAATTTCTCGTTTAACTTTTTCAACCATCAATAGAACTGATTTATAATCCCAATCATCTTTTTCAGAAGCTATCTTTTTTGAAATAAGTTCAAGTTCTTGACTTCTCTCACTTTTTGCCATATGAGAAACTGCACCATTTACTTCATCTAAATAATTAGATTTAATATATGCCAAAATTTCATCTGAACCATCTTGTTGGTAAATTAGTACATTAGTTGGCTCTTTAGCAATCTCTTTAAAATGCTCTTCGTAATCACTATTTACCTCAAAAAGTGCATTCGCAATCTCTTCAAGGAGTGAGACTAATTCATCTTCACCCATAGCATTATCATTTTGATTTGCAATTAATGCAGCTCCCATTGATGGATCAATTGCAGCTTCTATTGTATCAATAGTGCCAAGTGAACGCATCTCTATCATCATTAGATTCTCTTTAGATCCTGCAACAAAGAAGTCCAATGTGCTCTCATTTTGTTCTAATAGAGTTGGATTAATAATAATTTCATCATCTATTTTTCCAACTCTTACAGCACTAACTGAAGTTGAAATCGGAATATCAGAAACATATAAAGCAGCAGAAGCAGCGCTCAACGCTAAAACTTGCAGGTCTGAATTTTCATCTGCACTTAGAACCATGATAGTTATCTGAATTGGATTAACAAAACCTTTTGGAAAAAGTGGACGAAGTGCGCGATCTACTACACGAGATGTTAATGTTTCAAAGTCTGACGGTTTTGTTTCACGCTTAAAAAATCCGCCAGGAATTTTCCCAGTTGCATATGATTTTTCAATGTATTGCACAGTAAGTGGTAAAAAGTCACCAACAATTTCGCTAACTTCGTTCATAACTACAGAAGCCAAAATAACAGTATTTCCACTCTCTAATAAAACTGCACCATTTGATTGACGGGCTACTTTGCCAAAAGTATAACTCTCGCTAATATTGTTGTGTTCAAATTCAAATTTTCTAATGTTCATCTTTTTCCTTAATTTAATATTTCAGTAATTTTTCTATCATATCGTCATTTAAAGATGGTTCTTTTTCATAGTACTGTTCAGTTTGAGTAAAATATTCTAGTTTATAAAGACTAAATATCTCATCAACTTGAGTACTAATACCTTCAAATAGATCAAGTGGCATAACAGGAATTGCGACTCTTACATGTTTAACACCAAGAGCCATTACTGTTTTTATTGCTGTTTGAATAAGTAATCCACTACTAGCACCAGCATCAACCAAGAGAACATTTTTATTTTCAAGTTCACAAATTTTTTCGCCTTTTCTGAAGCGATAAACCTGACTTAAAATTTTTTCTTCATGTTTGCGGTGAGCCTCTCCATATATAAAGTCATTTTGGATATTAAACTGTTTAACTAACTTCTCATGAATTACAATCTCTTCTGTCTCACTAACTCTAGCAATTTCACATTCATCATTGTTTGGAGCTATTATTGGCTCTGTCAAAATAATATTAACATCTAAGTTTGTCTTTTTTGAAATATAGTGCGCAATATCAAGTCCATCTCTAGTAACTGCTAAAATTACCCATCCCTCTTTTTTCATTTGATCTATTGGTAAAATTTCAATAATCTGACGAGCAGCATCTTTGCGAGATGAGAAAAGAGTACTGTTTTGCATTATCTACCTACCTCCAAAGTCGCTTTTAGTGTAGTCATACTCAAAGCCCCCAAGTGGAAGTAACTGTATCTGGAAAAATAGTGTCTTATCAAAAATTGAGTTAGCCCCATTTTTTGTGAGAATTGGTCTTGTCTCTTCTCTATAACCAATACTATAACTCCAACATCTCCTACTCATAGTCCACCCAAGTCCCCAATTTCTAGCCTCTTTTTCTTCGTAATCATATGTATAAAAACCAAATAGAGTATATTTGTTATCTAAGTCATACTCTAGACGTGTTCTAAAATAATTTCCCTTATGAGTTAAATCATCTTGAAAAACATGTGAAAAATCAAACTCTAAATCATCAGTTTCGTAACTTAAAACTGTTGCAGTTCTTGAGATTCTATTATATTCATGACTATAAAATATATCATTAAAAAAAGATATATCATCAACTACTCTGTAACGAAGTTCACTTTGTAAATCTTCTAAATCGTTAAATGAGCGATCAAGATAAATTCTTTGCTTCAAACGATGATAGAGAAACTCATTTCCAGATTTATCATAAAAATAGTTTTGAGCTAAAAATGATATTTGCTCCTCTTCTCTTGCAAATGTACTAAATTCGCAAGGCTCACCAACCTTACAATTTGCCTCTTCATACAATCTATTTTCTTGTGAATAAAATCCGTCTGTCAAAGAGATTTCTGGTTTACTATAAGCTACAGATAGATGCAAGGTGTGCGCATAATCATCATAGGCACGTATTAAATCACTACTTAAACCTACAGAATAATTGTTTCTAAGAAAAATACCCTTATCGTCTACAAATGGTGTTGAACTATCAAAATTGATGGTAGAGAGATATAAAGTATTGGATATGTCTAACTGTAGATAATCATCAAGTAGTGACTTTGAGTAATGCAATGGAACTCTAACCTCTTGTTGAGTACCACCAATACCATTTTTTCTATAGTGATTTTTAAAGCGATAATCAAAAGAGTACATTAAGTCAATATCATCTAAAACTCTACTATAACGGTGGTACTGTAGAGATGGGAGTAGTTGAAGAGTATCACTATTACTTTGTTTACTTACATCAATAAAATATTTTCCATATGCACCAAAGTAATCTGATTCTTTTTCTAAATAATAATTAATCCTAGAGGTAATAATTGTACTAGTTTGCGTATCATAACCATTTGTAGTCTGTAGGTTATAATAATCTGCATCATCAATTAAATGTAAATCTAAAAAGAGACCATCAGATCCATCAAAATTGTTATCAAATAGATGTCTACGATCATAATAGGCTTCAAATCCAGCATGAACACTATTTTCTAGCAAATATTTATCTCTATATTTATCTTTTTCTTTAAATGCTCCAGCACCAATCCAACCATTTGATGTAGCCGAATCAATAAAACGAAACTTAGCAAATGCCCCATAACCTCTATCTAATCTTATCTGAGGAATAACCTCTAAATCCCATGATTTATCAGGAGCGAGATAAAATGGTTGTTGAAAAAATAGACCCTCATCTTCTGAAATACCCATCCTTGGACGAAGTAACCCACTTCTTCTTGATCTATCTAGTGGAAAAGATGCATAAGGGAGATAAACAACAGGAACATCTGAAATATTTAATGTAGCTCCATAAACCTCTACCCACTTATCTTCCATATTAAAAGTTCCCTCATCAAAACGAAGTAACCATTTAGGATTTTCAGGAGAGCATCCTGAGAGCATAGATTGGTGCAAAGAGTAAACTGAGCCATTAGTCTCAGCATGAGCTGCTGATATCCATAACTTTGTATCTTTATCTTGTAAAAATAGCTCATCTAATTTTTGTTCATTTTTACCTAGATCAAGAGATACATAATCTCCTAACATATAATAACGCTCACCTTTTAATAAACGTACATTACCAAATAGTTCTAAAAGTTTGCCATTTTTATCATACGTTGCACGCTTTGCACTAATGTAATTATCTTGATATAAAACTTCAATACCATCTTTTGCCTCTACCATCTCACCAGCAGTTGAAATGGTACCTGCGATAAATTCAACTGGTTCTTTTGCCAATAATAAAAATGGGATAACAAAAAGCAGTAATAGCTTATGCATTTATCACCAAAGTTTTAGCAGTTTTATCTTGCCATGTCTGTCTATTAGGATCCATCATCCCCCACAAAAAGCCCAAATAAAAGAACATTTCACTAATTATTCTAAAGATAGAACGATTTAAAGAGACGCTCCAAGTAGGATTAGTAGCAGTTGAAATTTCAATAACTCTAATTTTCATAACCATTTTTCCAGCAGTTGCGCCATACAAAGTTGTAAATATTAGATGATAAATTATTTTAATTGTAATAAATTCAAGCATAAAGGAGTTCACAAACGTTACCATCTGCTCAGCACTTTGGAGTGCCGAAAGAGAATCAAATAAAATTATTACAAGTAAGATACTTAAAATTGTGTCATCAATTGTAGCGGCCATTGCTCTTTTAAAGATAGTAGCTAATTCTAACTCTTCTCTATATAAAAACTCTTCTATCTCTTCGTTCAACAATTAACCTTTGCTATGTGCAATAGCTTGGTAGGCAATATCACTTCTCAATTTTTTACCAGCATAATGGACTTGACCACAAAGACCATATGCTCTATCTCTTGCTTGCTTAATATCATCACCAATACCAACACAGATTAAAACACGACCACCTGTTGCATATAGCTTTCCATCTTCTAATGTTACACCAGCATATGATATATGACTATTATTAGATATATCATCATGAACTGTATTATCTACAATTATTTCCGTAGGTTCACTACTACTGTATGGGTAATTTTTACTAGCCATAACAACACCAACTGCATACTTTTCATAAAACTCTACATTAAAATTTTTCAAATCTTTTGTTGCAGCCTTATAAAACATCTCTTTTACAGGGGTCTTCATAAGTGGCATTAAAATCTCACATTCAGGATCACCAAAACGAACATTATATTCAAGAACATACGGCTCATTGTTTACAACCATAATTCCAATAAAAAGCACACCTTGATAAGGGGTCCCTCGTTCACTCATGCCAATCATGGTAGGTTTAATAACACGTGTCTCAATCTTTTTATAAAGAGTAGCATCAATTAAAGGAGTAGGAGCATATGCACCCATACCACCAGTATTTGGACCCTCATCGCCATCACTTAAGCGCTTATGATCTTGTGCTGCTGGAAGCACAATATAATCTTTCCCATCACAAACTGCAAAAACTGAAAGTTCATATCCGTCTAAAAACTCTTCAACTACAATTTTACGTCCAGCATCACCAAAAGAGGTTCCACTTAACATTTTAGATGCAGCTTCTTTAGCATCTGTTCTACTTTGAGCGATAATTACACCCTTACCAGCGCAAAGTCCATCTGCTTTTACAACTATTGGAGCATTTAAAGTCTCTATAAAATTAAAAGCTTCTTCTAAAAGTTTTGTTTCAATAAATTTAGCAGTGGGTATTGCAAACTCATCTAAAAAGTTTTTCATGTATGCTTTAGAACCCTCAAGACGAGCGCCCTCTTTTGTAGCTCCAAAGATAACCAATCCACGCTCTGTAAAAGTGTCCACAATTCCATCTACTAAAGGTGCTTCTGGTCCTACAATTGTTAAATCAATTCCGTGTTCTATAGCAAAGTCTGCAAGTAAATCATGATTTGTAATAGTTAAATTTTTTCCTAAACTACTCGTTGCACCATTTCCAGGTGAGAAATAAATCTCTTCAACATCATCGTCGTGTGAAAGTGCAAGTCCTATAGAGTATTCTCGTCCACCACTACCAATTAGCAATATCTTCATATTTTATTATTCTCCAAAACCCATGTCCTATCTGAATAAATATATTATTAACTCAGATATAACATGTAAAGACCGAGTGGACGTTCCGTCTATAGCTTCGGTTCACAAAGCTTAAAAGATACGAGGTGAGAGTCTCTTTAGGCGGCAGCTTCTCGCAGTTGAGCTCAAACGAAGTCACCGACACACAAAAACCACTACACGACCGTAAAACGTATATGTTGAACCCCCATAAAAACGGGTATCGTTCCACTCAGATAAAAAAATTATACACCATATAAGCTTATACTAAAGTTTAGTTTATTATTCCTATGGCTAAAACAATATCTACACCACCTATCTCATCTTTTACAAGTGAATTTTTCCATTTGAACTCTTTAGTACTACCATCTTTACATCTTATTTTATTTACATAATTCCAATAATACATATTAGAATCTAAAACACCTTGAAAAACTTTCATTATTGTTGAAATGTCCTCTTTATCTATAAATATCTCAAACCAGCTAGCACCAATAACACTCTCAGATGAATATCCTGTTATTAATGTTGCATATGCATTAAAATGGAGTATATTTCCAGCAGAATCTAATTTAACAACAAATACATCTTGTGAATCATCAAAATATAATTTAATATTGTAATCTTTATCCACGCGATAAGCAATATTTTCATTATCTAACAGTGTTGCAATCTGAACTAAATCATGACTTTCATCATTACCTGAAGCACATTGATGCTCTTTATAAAAAGATCCCTTTAATTCATTAAAACGATAACAACGTAACTTTAAGTTTGATAAGTTATTTAGAACTCTATTCATAATTTAACTCCATTTTTTTGCATATTCTATAGCACTCAAAATAGTTGTACTTGGACTTATAATATGTGGTATTTTAGCATTAATTAATGATAATGCAGTGGTTTTGCCTAGTGCTATAGCCCTAAAGCTACTTTCAAAGTCGTAATACTTTAAAAAACAGCTAACAGTCGATGGTGAAGAGAAAATTATTGTTGAGTTAGGTGCAATTTTAGTCTCTGGCTTATCTTTTATGCAACCACTTTTATACAAAATAACTTCATCAATTCCTAGTTTTGAAGCGATGTCTATTATAACCCTCTCACCTCTACAATACAATAATCTCTCACCAATAGAATTTTTTTCTAAATACTCAGTAAGTTCAAATGCGCCACCACTATTTTGTGAATAGCCAAGATTAGGAACTAATTTAGCAGTAGAAGCGCCTACACAATATACTCTCATATCTTGCCATTTTAGATAACTTAATGCTTTGAGAGTCTCTTTTGAAGTAACTATTAGTGCGTCATACTGATTTAAATCTATCGCAGGTTGAAAGTAGGTAAATTGAAGTAAAGGGAGGCTAAATGCTCCCTCATATTCTCCACTTGAGAGTGTAACTATTGATCGTTTTATTCCCATTCAATCGTTGCTGGTGGCTTTGAACTAATATCATAAACAACACGATTAATGCCATTTACTTCATTAATTATACGTCTACTAATTCTCTCTAGCAAATCATGTGGAATGTGTGCAAAAGTTGCTGTCATCCCATCTGTACTCTCAACCGCCCGAATTGCAACAGTATTTTCATATGTTCTATTATCACCTTGAACACCGACGCTTTTAACATTCAATAAAACAGCAAAACATTGCCAAATACGCTTGTACATTCCAGCAGATTTAATCTCATCTAGTAAAATTGTGTCAGCTTTACGTAAAATGTCTAAATCTGGTTCATTAACTTCACCCATAATTCTAATGGCCAGACCAGGTCCTGGGAAAGGGTGACGATGAACCATAGCCTCAGGAAGACCGAGTTCCATTCCAAGGTTACGCACTTCATCTTTAAAGAGTTCACGAAGTGGTTCGATCAATTCAAAATCCATCCAATCAGGAAGACCACCAACATTATGATGTGATTTAATTGTTTTACTAGGTCCCTTTACTGAAACTGATTCAATAACATCAGGATAAAGAGTACCTTGTGCTAAAAATTTAATTCCATCATGCTTTTTAGCCTCTTTGGCAAATACTTCTATAAAAGTATGACCAATTTTTTTACGTTTTTCTTCAGGATCTGTAACATCTTTTAAAACATTCATAAAAAGTTCTCTAGCATCTACTGTAATGAGTGGAACTTTTAAAACGCTTTTAAAAGAGTGTTCTACTTGCTCACGCTCACCAGCTCTAAGTAAAGAGTTGTCAACAAATACAGGAACTAGTTGATCTCCTATTGCTTCATGAAGAAGTGCAGCAACAACAGAGCTATCAACCCCACCACTAAGCGCACATAAAACTTTTCCACTACCAACTTTTTTACGAATAACATCTATTTGCTCTTTTAGAAAATGTCCCATATTCCATTTTTCACTAACTCTACAAATATCTTTTGCAAAGTTTTTTAGCATCAAATAACCCTCTTGCGAATGGTTAACTTCAGGGTGATACTGCATAGCATAAAGCTTTTTCTCTTCATTTGCGATAACAGCATATGGTGCATTTAGTGTATAAGCAATTGGAGTAAATCCATCAGGTAGAACATCTACTTTATCTGAATGACTCATCCAAACAGTTGAACCACTATCACAACCTTTTAGTAGTGGTGATACAGTTGTATTATCTTCAATAATTAGTTCTGCTTTTCCATATTCTTGATGATCGGCTCTTACAACAGAACCACCAAAATCAACACTTAAACGTTGCATACCATAACAGATACCAAGTACTGGAAGACCTAAATCATAAATAGCATGGTCGATATCATAAGCATCATCATCATACACACTAGCTGGGCCTCCGCTTAAAATAATCCCTCTAGGCTTTCTTGCTTTAATAGCATCTAATTTCTCAAAGTATGGGACTATCTCACAATATACCTCTTGCTCACGTAAACGACGAGCTATTAATTGTGTGTACTGAGAACCAAAATCTAAAACTAAAATATCAACATTTTGCATATACTTGCGAACCTTTAATCAATAAAAAAATAAACGCCAATGGCGCGCCACATAGGAAGAACCTTATAGGGATAGCCCTCCTATGTGAAAAACAGTGTTGTTCTAACTAAAGAATTTTATTTAGAGTATGACTTAATAAATCCCTAAAATTTCAAACTGAACATACCAAATTAAAATAGAAACAATATAACCAATTAAAATAGTCCATGCAAATTTCATATGAGCTGCAAAAGTGTAAATTCCACGGAGTTTACCCATAACACCAACACCAGCAGCACTACCAAAACTAATTAAACTACCACCAATACCAGCTGTTAAAGTTACAAGTAACCATTGATCAGGTCCAATAGCTTCATGACTTGTTTTAAGAACTGCACTCATTACAGGAACATTATCTACAATAGCAGATAGAAAACCTACACCTATATTTACGGTTGTTGGAGAAAAAATATCATATAATTGACCAGCGTAAGCTAGGAAACCTGCAAAGTGAAGAGCGCCAACTGCAGCTAAAATACCAAAGAAAAACAGAAGTGTATCATGCTCAATTTTACTCATAGATGCAAATATGTCTATATCTTCACTATGTTTTCTTTTAAGTCTATAAGAATAGAGTTTTACAATAGAAAGACCAAACATCATCCCCCACATAGCAGGCATATGAAAAAATTGTTCACTTGCTACTGCTGATATAATTGTGAAAACACCCATACCAATCATAACTTTACCACCACGTAATATTTTACTCTCATGTGCATTCTCATCAGCAGGTGGATTTCCTTCTGGAACAAACTTTGAAAGTAAAAATGCAGTAATACCCCAACCAATAATTGAAGCAGGAAAAAGTGCAAAAAAGTCAATGAATGGTGCTTTACCAGCTGTCCATGCCATCAATGTTGTAATATCTCCAAATGGACTCCAAGCACCACCTGCATTTGCAGCAACAACAATATTAATCGCAGCAGGTACTAAAAAAGCCTTGTTTTTATTATCAAGAGTAATTAAAACAGTTGAAAGGATTAAAGCCGTCGTTAAATTATCTGCAACTGGACTTATAAAGAATGCTAATAAACCAGTTACCCAAAAAAGTTGTTTATAGTCGTAACCTTTTGTAATTAACTTATTTTTAAGTGCATTAAATACACCGCGTTCTATTAAACTCTCAATTATTGTCATTGCAACAAATAAGAAAAAGAAAATTTCAGCTATTTCTAAAATAAGTGTCTCTACTTCATCATGAAGAGGTGCTGTATCCATCCCATTTACCGCAAAATAGACACCTATAAGCATAAACAATGATGTACCGGCAAATAATGCTGGTTTTGATTTATTTATGTGGTATTTTTCTTCCGTAGCAATAAAATAGTATCCTATTACAAATATTATTAAAATTAACCAACCAAATGGTTCTCCAACCAAACTAAATGTATGCTCTACTGTTTCACTTGCTACACTTGCTTCACTCATTATTTTCCCTTTTTATGTAATGTACTCCAACTGATTCAGTACGCCTATAGGCGCCCTCAACAATAGCTTGTCCACTTAATAATCTAAGCCGCAACAGTCTTCCAATCTTACTCTTACTTAAATCTTCTATTACCTCTGAGGCCTCTTTCAAACCATTTGTAGTACGAACTATACCAACATTATTCCACATTAAAGCTCGTAATTTCTCTTTTTTTACTTTGTCCTCATCTTCATACAAGCTCTCTTTAATTGTTTTAAACTCAATGTGCTTAAAACTATTTTCACTATTTTTTATCTCTAAAGCCGCTCGTCTTGCAAAGACAAGGGCTTCAAGTAATGAATTACTTGCTAATCTATTTGCTCCATGAACACCGGTAGAGGCTGCTTCACCCACAACAAACAGATTATCAACTCCATCTACTCTACCATTTAGATTACTTTTTATCCCACCAATACTATAATGAAATGCTGGAGATATAGGTACATCTTGTTTAGATATATCAAATCCAACATTTTTAAGACTAATATATATGTTTGGAAAACGCTCTCTTAAATAGTCCTTATCAAACTTTTCAAAAGATAGAAACGATTTCTCATTATATCTATGCGTATAGTCAAAAATTGCACGACTTACTATGTCACGCGGAGCTAACTCCGCACGCTCATCGTACTCTTTTAAAAATCGCACTCCATTACTATCAATTACCTCCGCGCCCTCACCTCTCATAGCTTCGCTTAAGAGAAGTTTCCTAGCACCACTATTGTTAATAAATACTGTTGGATGAAATTGTAGCATCTCCATATTTTCAAGTTTTATGCCCTTCTGAGCGCAAATACCCTGTAAATCAGCACTTATAGACCGTGAATTCGTGTGATATTGCATTAGTGAGCCAACACCACCGGTCGCGATTATAACACTTTTAGCATAAATATTTCTTATTGTGCCTTTATGTTCTACACATGCACCATAGCATCGTGAATTTTCTACTAATAAATCTACAACAGTTGCATCTGTTAACATTGGATGAGTTACGCCATTTAAGAGAAAGTGATGTAAATAGCGTCCAGTTGCATCGCCGCCAGAATGAACTATACGACTAGCTGAATGTGCAGCTTCTTTGGTATATAAAAGTTCACCATTTCTATTTTTATCAAAACTAAACCCTCTACTGCTTAGGTCTTCTAAAATATCTCTACTATTTTTACTTAAAAGTGATACTGCCTCTTTGTTACATAGTCCAGCACCTGAACTTATTGTATCTTCTGCATGAAGAATTACATCTTCTTCATCTAAAGCAACTGCCACTCCACCTTGAGCATAAAAAGTATTACAGTTCCAAGGATTATCTTTTGTAACTATCAAAACTTTTGAATCAGGTGAAAGGTTAAGAGAACTATACAGCCCAGCTACACCAGAACCAATTATTAAAGTATCATAAATCATATATTATTTAATACTTTCTTGTTGATGTTTTTCATAATATGGTGGTGCTTTAAAACCACAACCACTCATAAAAAGCAGTAACGATGTTATAATGATGATATGAAAAGTTCCCATTTTGTTCTCCATACTCTTCGCAATCACAAGCGTTTCTCTAAATTAAGGCAACAAGCGTGCTTTTATTCTATTAAAGCACTGCTACCATTCTCACTTGCAAAGCATATAAATTTTATTTATCACAAAGGCGATACTGTCTTTATTGTTCTTGACCATCCAGGTGTAAAAATAGATGTGGATTATAAGTTAAATTATATAAAAGGTCTATTAAAAGATGTACTTGTTAAAAACTGTACAGAATTATTAATTGTACATATCAAAACATTTGTTACACACAAACCACTTAAAAAAGAGACACCAAAACAGATAACCATTCAGACATATAAAGAAAGAAGTAGTGGAGACTTTAAAATTACCTCTAGTGACGAAAAGATTAAGGAACTATTTCAATCTATAAAAGATAAAATACACTCTAATCTTTAGAAGATTTTTCTCTTCTCTTCTCTTCTTTAACAATTACAACACCCGCAACAACCATCACTAAAATAACTACAATTGCAACCAAATATAAAAAATGCACTGTTAAAACCTCACATCTAAAGTCTATGGCTAATAATAACTAAGTAAACTTAATAGAGGTTATCTAATTGAGCTTTAAATTATTATGCAAATAATTATTTAAATAACTATTAAGCTTATTAAAGTAATAATACAAAAAATAAAAAGGATAGACAATGATTTGCCAAAAATATGCGAATTACGTACAAGCTTTTACACTCTCTGGTATAATGACATTTATTATGTCTTTAATAATCACAATTATAAACATAGGTTTCGTTGATAACATATTATACATTTGGATACATGCATGGATTGTATCTTTTGCCGTAGCATTTCCAGCAGTTTTAGTGGTTTTGCCTTTTGTTAGAAAACTTGTAACAGTCATAGCATCAAAGGAAAATTGTAAATGAGTGAGTTCTTAGATAATTCCGTAGGATACTGGGTATCAAAGTTAAAAAATAAGATGAAACGCAATATGAGTGAACATTTAAAAGTCTATGATTTAACGCCTGAACAAAGAAGTATACTTATTATACTTTTTGATGATGGAGCTATGTCTCAAAGAGAGATAGCGGAGCTAAAATCTATGGAACCATCTAACCTAACTGTTACTTTAAGAAGATTAAATGACAAAGGTTACCTCACTAAAAATAATCATCCCACTGATACAAGAGCATATCTGATTGAACTAACACAGAAAGCAAAAGAGATTTGTCCACAGCTTAAAAATTTAGGTGTTCAATCAAATGGTGAACTATTAAAAGATATAAGTTCAAATGAACTTAAAATCACATTAGCTACTATTAAAAAAATGATAGAAAATATTCATTAAAAATTTTAAATTTTAAATTTTCTAAGCAGATATTATCTATGTTACAATTTTACAATGCTAACAACTCTCACAAATTTACCAAAATCTCCAGGTGTCTATCAATACTATGATAAAAATGATCGTCTTTTATATATAGGTAAAGCTAAGAATCTATTTAATCGAGTACGTAGTTATTTTAACTTTACACCATCACTCAAACCACATTCAAAACTAAGTCACCGAATACGACTTATGATAGAAGATGCAGTGTCTATAAACTACATTGTTTTAGATAGTGAGCATGACGCGCTTATTTTAGAAAATTCTCTTATAAAACAGCTTCAGCCAAAATACAACATACTGCTTCGTGATGATAAAACTTACCCTTACATTACTATAAACTTAGATGAACCATTTGCAAGATTTGAGATAACTAGGAAAGTTATAAAAAATCCAAAACAACTCTACTTTGGACCATTCTCAGGTGGCGCTAGAGATATTTTAGATTCCCTATATGATCTATTTGCACTTGTTCAAAAAAAAGGATGTGAAAATGGTAAAAAAGCGTGCCTTTACCATCAGCTTAAAAAGTGCCATGCTCCATGTGAGGGTAAAATTAGTGCTAAAGATTACAAACTAATTATTGATGAAGCTATAGTACACATTCAAGACAAAAAAAGATTAACCAACAAACTTACTGAAAAAATGGGTGAATACGCATTAAATATGCGTTATGAAGAGGCAGCAACTCTTAGAGATAGAATAACATCTATTACAAAAAGTATAATTACTACACCTATTGATTTAGCAACAAATGAAGATGCTGATATTTTTGCAATTGAGAACAATGAGAAAGAGGCGATGATTGTAAGGCTATTTATGAGAAATGGTCGTATTGTCTCAAGTTCTCATGAAGCTATTCGTTTTAATATTGGCTTTGATAAAGATGAGAGTTATAGACGAGCAATTTTAGACTTTTACACACTTAAAGCTCCGCTTATGGTTAAGCAGATTCTAGTAGCTGACTCTTTTGAAGATAGTAAGCTACTAGAAGATGTACTCAAAAAAGAGTTCGAACAAAATGTGGATATAACATTCCCACTGCGTGGCGCAAAAGCTAAACTTGTACAACTTGCACAAAAAAATGCAATTGAACTTTTAAGTCAAAACAGTAAAAAAGAGCAGATAGATATTTCAATAAAACTTCAAGAATTATGCTCTTTAGAGAGAGAACCAAGAAGAGTTGAGGTATTTGACAACTCTCATAACTTAGGTCAGGCAAGTGTTGGTGGTATGATAGTCTATGATAATAATAAATTTGATAAAAACTCATACAGAAGATACTCACTAGAGACTAAAGATGAATATGCTCAAATGAAAGAGACATTAACACGAAGAATAATGCGTTTTGACGAGATAAGTCCACCAGACTTATGGGTAATTGATGGTGGATCTACTCTATTAAACCTAGCTAATGATTTACTACAAAGTAGTGGAACATTTATTGACACAATCGCTATTTCAAAAGAGAAAGTAGATGCTAAGTCTAAACGTGCCAAGGGAAGTGCTAGAGATATTATCTATACAAAAGATGAAATTTACAGATTAAATGCAAACGATACAAGACTACAATGGGTACAAAGGTTGCGTGATGAAGCACATAGGTATGCAATCTCTTACCATAGAAAATTAAAACTAAAAGAAGATAAAGAACAGACAAAACTAGCCACTGTAAACGGGATTGGTATTGCTAAGATTAAAAAACTCATTAGTTACTTTGGAACATACGACGCAATATATAATGCGTCAATAGATGAATTAAATAATGTTATAAGTGAAAAAGATGCAAAAAATATATATAATTTTAAATATAAAAAATAATTTTAAATAATTTAAAGCAGTTAAAACTAAAATTTGGATAGTATACTCGATTATCATAATACAAAGAAGAATATGAATGAATTTTGGTTTAAATAACAGAGTACGACTTATTAGTTTCTTACCGATTTCAATAATTTGGTTTCTAGCTAGTTACTTTATGTATGGTTCATTTAATACCTACCAGAGTTCTATCATATTACAAAAAAAACTTAATGCAGATCAATATATTCATCGTATTGTAAATGAATTAGAGAGAGAACGTGGGCAATCTGCACTTTGGCTATCTTCTGAAACAAAAGAGCAATACAAAAACATGATTGCTCAACGTAAACATACTGATAGCAAAATTGAAGACTTCAATAACTTTGTAAAAGAGCTACACCAAGATATTAATAAAGATTTAGACATACGCCTTCTTACCATGGTTAAAGAGCTAGAAAGAATAAATATATTTCGTACAAATGTTGATGCTAGAAACTTTGTTGCACAAGATTTTTTATATAACTTTTACAGCAATATGATTCACACACTAATGTTAGAGTTCCATGAGTTAACAAGAGGTGTACTAACTCCTGAGGTTACATCAATTGTTACGGTACTAAATAGCATAATGCACGCAAAAGAGTATAGTGCTAGCGAACGTGACTACATAACATTTATTATGGCACGTTATGAAAAATTAAATAGAAATGAGATTAATAACTGGCTTACACACCTAGCACAAGCAGATAGAATAGATTACTCACCATTAATTAACAACAAAGACAAAGATGTACTAAATGATTTTTTCGATAGTGAAACAGCATATGAAATATTTGAAGATATAGCAACCGCACGTTCAAGTATGATGTTCAATAAAGGAAGCTCAAAACAATATACCATAACTTCATGGTTTGATTTGATTAGTGTTAAAATTGACCTCTTATCAGATGCTGAGGATTACCTTCTAGATTCTTTGCAGAATCATGTAGATGGACTTCATAATAATGGGTTCAATTTTCTTATAACGTCCATAATAGCTTGGCTAATTGCTGTCGCACTTGGCGTTATTGGACTAATGCTCTCATCACAAATAAGAGGTTCAATTAAATCACTAGAGAGACTTTTACAAAATGTTGAGAAACACACCCTTGAAAATGAGGAGATGCCACTTCACTCAGATGACCCTATTAACTTTCAGACACAAGAGGGGATGGAACAAGCTTATGAACTTTTAGAGAGTGTTGTTGTAAAATCTCAAAGAGAAAAGCACCATGCAATTCATGCGAATGATGCAAAAAGTATGTTCCTAGCAAATATGAGCCATGAAATTAGAACTCCTTTAAATGGAATAGTTGGTTTTGCAGATTTACTACACGATACTAAATTAAACGAACAGCAAAATGAATTTGTAGATATAATCAAAAAAAGCTCTGACAAGTTGCTTATTATCATAAACAATATTCTAGATTTATCTAAAATTGAAAACAATAAAATAGATATTGAAGAGACAATTTTTAATCCAATAGATGAGTTTGAAAATGCAATTGAACTTTACGCGGCGCGTGCTTATGAGAAAGATATTGATTTAAATGTATTTATTGACCCAAAACTTGAAAACCAACTAAAAGGTGACATCACAAAAATACGAGAAGTGATAATAAATCTACTTAGTAATGCGGTTAAATTCACAAAAAACAGTGGCACAATTGATGTTTCAATAATTCTTGTAGATAAACAAAGTAACTATTTAGAAATCCAATTTAGTATAAAAGATAATGGTATAGGTATAGACAATGAACATAAAGATAAAATTTTCGAAGCATTTTCTCAAGCTGATGTTAGCATTACTCGTAGATTTGGTGGTACTGGGTTAGGGCTTACTCTTTCATCTCATTTCGTACGACTTTTAGGTGGTAAATTAGAGCTAGAAAGTGAAGTTGATAAAGGAAGTAAATTTTTCTTTACTCTAACATTGGAACAAATACAACTAAAAAAAGTATCTTTAAAAAATAAATTTTCTCATATACAAGTTGCTTGTCCTAACATAAAGAACAATACTAGAAAAACAAAAATATTAAAAGATTATCTTAACTATTTTGGTATTCTAAGTCGTTCATTTACTACTATGAAAGAATTAGAAGAGCTAAATAATACATTCCAACCAGATTTTACCTTCATAGATATTAACTTTATAAGAGAAAATATAGATAATCTTTCACAAACTAATAATTTAGTTCTTTTTACAAAACCGCAAAATATGGCTGAGGCTAAGAAGTTTGAACAAGATATTATAAAAATCATTAGTGAGCCATTAAGTATGAATAAACTTAAAAACCTCTTTGATGCTGTACCAAGAGAGAGAGAAGACCCATTTTTACCTTTAAAACCAAAAAATATTCAAGCACTCGTAGCAGAAGATAATGACATAAATCAAAAATTAATTATACAAGTTTTAACTACATTAGGACTAGAGGTAACACTAGTTGAAAATGGAGCTGACGCTTACATAAAACGAAAAACTGGTGATTTTGATATTCTATTTATGGATATTCTAATGCCTGTAATGGATGGAGTCGCTGCTACTAAAAAAATTCGTGCCTATGAAGAGCAATATTCGATTGAAAATATTCCAATAGTAGCACTCACCGCAAATGTATTAAAAGGTGACAAAGAGCGTTATCTTTCTGAGGGAATGAATGCGTATACTTCAAAACCACTAATTCGTGAAGAGATTATAGAGATAATAGATGAGCTATTAGACATTAATCTAACAAAAAAACGAAAAAGTGATGAATAGATGGTTTCATTAAATGTACTAATTGTTGATAGTGACGCTATTAGCATAAAACTAATAACTAGTATGTTACAAAAAACTGGTTGTAATTTTGAGTTTACAGAATCTAGTAGTGCAGTTAATGCAGCATCTATTTTAAAAACAAATCAAAAATTTAACATCATAATAGTAGATCTCAATCTATCTGGAATAGATGGTATAGAGCTTCTAAGAATTATAAAAGCAGAAGATAAGTTAAATAGTATACCTGTAATAATTACAACGAGTGACGACACTAGAAAAAATGAAGCTATAAACTTTGGAGCTTCATCTTTTCTAGTAAAACCTATTTCACAAAAAACTCTTCAAGAAAAGTTCAAAGATGTTTTAAAACCGTGCGAAAGCTAAATAAGCATCTCTTTTAAAACCTCTTTAACGTGAGAAACTGGTTTTATCTCTACCATATCTAAAACTTCACTTGGAATATCTTCCATATCTCTGTCATAATTTTTTTGAGGGATTAATACTTTTTTCATACCAGCGCGATGTGCAGCAATTAGCTTCTCTTTTAATCCACCAATTGGCATAACATCAGCACTAAGTGAAATTTCACCAGTCATTGCAATATCTGCACGTACTTTTTTATTTGAATAGATAGATGCAATTGCAGTAGCCATTGTTATACCTGCACTTGGACCATCTTTTGGTGTAGCACCATCTGGTACATGGATGTGAAGATCATAACGCTTGTAAACTTCACTCTTATCTACACTTGTCTTTTCCTCTTTCTCTTTTGAACTAATTGGAATAATAGATTTATCAATCTCTAACTCACCGCTGTCAATTAACGTCTTTACAACACTAATAGCTATACGAGAAGATTCTTTCATAACATCACCTAAACGACCGGTTACTTGATATGCACCTTTACCTTTGATCCTAATAACTTCAATTTTAAGAACATCGCCACCTACTGCTGTCCAAGCTAGACCATTAACAACACCAACTAATGGAATATTATCTGTTTTATCAATCTCATAAACAGTTTTTTCTAGGAAATCTTTTATGTTTTTCACACTAACATTTATTTTAGAGTGTTCAGGGTTTTCTAAAATTCTTTTTGCACTTTTTCTTACAATGTCAGCTAAACGACGACGTAAATTACGTACACCAGATTCACGAGTATACTTTTGAACTATCTCATGCATAGCAGCTTTTGAGATAGCAACTTCTGAGGCTTTTAAGCCATGTTTCTTAAGCTCTTGAGGTAAAAGATAACGTTTTGCTATTTCAAACTTTTCTTGTGGTGTATAGCTACTTACCTGAATAAATTCCATTCTATCACGCAGTGGTGCTGGAATTGGAGATACATCATTGGCAGTAGATATAAAAATTGCTTGAGATAAATCTAAATGAAAGTTCAAGTAATAATCTCTAAAATGGCTATTTTGCTCAGGATCTAAAATCTCTAATAAAACAGATGTAGGATCTCCTCGACCCGTGCGCCCTACTTTGTCAATCTCATCTAAAACAATTACAGGATTCATCTTTTTAGCTTCATTAAGCCCTTGAACAATGCGCCCAGGCATCGCACCAATATATGTACGTCTATGCCCACGAAGCTCATTCACATCTTCCATTCCACCTAGTGCTATTCTTATTAATGGACGTTTTAGCGCTGTTGCAATTGAATTTGCTAAAGATGTTTTACCAACACCAGGAGGTCCAACAAAACAGAGGATTGCTCCCTTGGTTGAATCTTTTTTGTGATCAATACCCCGAAGCTGCAATAACTCTTTTACAGCAAAATGTTCAACAATACGCTCTTTTGGTTTTTTCAAAGAGAAATGATCACTATCTAACTGTTTTTGAACATCTGAAATATGCAGATTCTCTTTTGCTATTTCACCAAAAGGAATCTCTAAAACCCATTCAAGATATGACTGAATCATACCAGCATCTGCACTATCTGGATGCATCCTAGAGTATCTCTCAATCTGCTTACTTATCTCTTTAAAAGCATCTTCTGCCATATGTGCTTTTTTAGAATTTAGTTTCTTTTTATACTCTTCAATCTCTTCATCACGCTGAGTATCGGTTCCTAGCTCTGTTTGAATCTGCTTTAGTTGCTCTTTTAGAAAATAGTCTTTATTTACTTTTTCAATTTTATTATGCACTTTTGAACGTATCTCTTTTTGAAGCTTATTTGCCTCTATCTCTTCAATTAAAAAGTCAATCAACATCAAGAATCTGCGCTCAATATCCTCTTCTACAAAAAGTCCATAAGCATGCTCTTTCTTCAGTTTAATTGAACTACTAATTAAGTCTGCAATTCTTGAATGCTCATAATTTTCTTCAATTGTTCGAAGGAGGTCTGGTGGGAAATAGTTACTAACTGAAGAGAGTGCGCGTACTTTTTCGCGTACTACTTCTAAAATAGCATCCATTTTAAGTTCGTTACCTGCCCCATTTTCTATAATGTCAACATGTGCAACCATAGGATCAACACTAACCTCTTTGAGTATTTTCCCCTTTGCTAAACCTTGAAAAAGCACCTTAATTCGACCATCAGGCAGAGTAACTTTACGCATGATAGAGCCAATAACACCAGCGTCATAAATTCCATCAAAACCGACACCATCACTATCCTCTTTTGAGGGACATACTAAAACTAGTGAGTGTTCTTCAATAGCATGAGTTGCAGCTTGAATATTTGACTCATCACTTAAAAAAAGTGGTGAAATCATAAATGGGTATAAAAAAAGTTCATCTTCTGTGATGATTGGAATGTCTGTTGGAAAAGAACTATAATGATTTAATTGCATAAAATATCTATCCTAATATATTAATTATTACTCAAATAGTGAACGAACCCACCATTGGTAGGCTGGAACAATATTGTCAAAACTCATAGTGCCACGTTCTACTTTAGCTTCATAAAACTTTGCAGCTTCTGCGTAACCTGTTCTCTTATATAAACTTGCTATCTCACGATTTAGGGACTCTTTACCAAGACCTAAACGTGAAAGCATTGTATCAACCTCAGCTGTATAGATTGATTTTGGATACATAGCTTTAAAGTTTGCACCAACTTCAATAGTCTCATCTAAAAGTTTTTGCTCACGACGAGGATGTTTAAACGCTAAAAACTTAGCTTTCATCTTCAAAAACTGAGCATATTCACGACCTTTTGCATCTGAAAAGCGTTTTATATGTTCATCTATGTAGTAATCAGCTAGCAAATACTCCTCTTCGTTCATATGAGCTTGTGCTAAAATCAACATAGCCTCTTTAAGCAAAATAGAGCTGATATGCTCACTTTGTAGAGAACTAAAGTAGTCATCTGCTTTATCTAAATTACCACTAGAAGCAGATTCTACCATCTTCTGATACCAATATATTGCTGACTTGTTATATTCTTTAACAGCATCTTTTGAAGAACATCCTGCAAATACTAATAATGACAAAACAAACATTGTAATATTCTTTTTCATAAACTCTCTTTTTTTAATAAGTCGGTTATTGTACAGAAATTATTATAAAAACTACTAAAACATGTCCTTATGTTGAACTTTATGTTTCAACATGGTACAATCCATGCCAATTTATATATGTGAGGCATGCATGGAGTTTGAGGTAAAGTCACCACTGCTTGGTTTTGAAGAAGTTTCTATAATGAAACTTATTATAATAGATGACGTATTTATGAAGTTACAAGCAAAAAATGAAAAAGAACACCCTATCTTTACACTAGTTAATCCTTACGCTTTAAGAGAGTACAAATTTGACATACCAGATGTTGCGATTAAAGCACTAGAGCTTAAAGATGACTCAAACATATCTATTTTAAATATTGTTGTAGTGCAAAATCCAATAAGCTCTTCAACTGTAAATTTTGCAGCTCCTATAATCTTCAACACTGACAATAAAACAATGGTTCAAGTAATACTAGACAGCTCAGCAAATGATTTTGGTATAGCTGAACCAATTTCAAACTTTCTGAAAAAAAATCAAGAAGAACAAGAAACTAAAGCGTAATGAAAATCACTTTTATAGGTAATGGTAAGATGGCTCTAGCTCTTGCAAAGGGCTTAAAGTCTAACTATGAGATAGAAGTTATAGGACGCAATCTAAATAAACTAGATAAGTTTGAAAAAGAGTTAGAAGCCACAATAACCAAAACAGAGCTTCTTTCTTCTACTAACATTACAGATAAAACAGTTATCTTTTGTGTAAAGCCATACAACCTAATTGAAGTTGGTACAAAACTAGAAGGAGTTGCAAAAACTCTTTATAGCGTTCTTGCTGGAACTACGCTTGAAAAACTAAAAGAGAATATCAGTGCTAGCTATTATGTTAGAGCTATGCCAAATGTTGCAGCTGAAGTCAATCTTTCAATGACTACTCTAACTGGTGATGAAGAGCGAAAAGATGAAGCACAAGAGCTATTTAAAAGTGTAGGTTCCGCGCTTTGGCTTTCAACTCAAAAAGAGTTAGACATCGCAACTGCACTAGCTGGAAGTGGACCTGCATATTTAGCACTTATTGCAGAGGCGCTAACAGATGGCGCTGTAAAAGAGGGTCTAAAAAGAGATGATGCCTCGCGCATTACATCTGGACTATTTAGTGGTTTTTCTGCACTTCTTGAGAAAAAGCACCCAGCTTTACTTAAAGATAGTGTAATGAGTCCAGGTGGTACCACAGCCGCTGGTTACGCTGAACTTGAAAATAGTGGAGTTCGCTCTGCTATGATAAAAACTATAACTACTGCGTATAAAAGAGCTTGCGAACTATCTTAAATTAACTAAAGCTTATTTAGCATTCATATAGTTTAATAATAATTTTTGATTAATAAACCTCATAATTACACTATTTCTTAAGACTTTTTACTATAGTATTTCATAATTTTATTTTATTATTCTAGGAAAACTAAATTATGTCTTTTAAAATTATCAGTTTACTGATTTTAAGTACGCTATCTGTACTCAATGCCGCAACTCCAATAGCTAGTTATCATTTTGATGAACCAGGATGGGCTAGTGGTAGTAAAGTTTATGACAGTTCAAGAGAAAGAAACCATATAACTGCCTTAAATGGTGTAACAAGAACATCAGCTGTAGACCATGGTGTCGATTTTAAAGTTTGTCAAAGTGCCAAATTTGATGGCATTGATGACTATATGATTGCACAAAGTTCAGATGGTCTTTTTGCTTCAATGTTAGCATGGATATTGAATTTTTTTGGTTTTTCTGGAAACAGTGAAGCTCTTTGGTACCAATCTTCAAGTGATTTAAACCATGATAATAATGCAACGCTTATTTCAAGAAACATTAGTAAAATTGATTTTAATCCTTTTACTCCAAATAATATAAATTATTCTACAGAGCTGTATCTTTCCAATGGAAAAATTTGTAGTAAAAGTATAAAAAATAATGTTACACAAAATATTATTTGTACAAAAGATGCATCATACAAAGATACTCTTTGGCACCATGTAACACATACAACTAATTCATTTTCAGTATTTTTCATTATATTTAATTTTGAATATTTATATATAGATGGTGAGCAAAAAGCTAAAAAAGCTCGTTTTGACTTTACAGGCTTTAGTCCAAATGTTTATACAAAATATGCTCTACTTGTAGGTACTTCTAGTGAACAAAAATATTTCAATGGTTACATAGATGAAGTAAATCTATTTGATGATGACATAAGTCAAAATGAAATAAATAATCTTGTAAATCAAACAAGAGCTTGTCCTAACGCAGGAGGAGAACAAAATACAAGTGTTACTTTTGATGTTTTTGATGACAATATAAGCTCAAGACAAATTTATACCAAAATAGTAAATAAACCTTTTTCAATAATGCTAAAAAAAACAGATGGTGCAGTTCCAACAGATACAAACATAACAGTTAGCGTAAAAGCCGTGCCTTCTAATAGTTGCCCAAATGATAGTAACGAAATAATGACAAATACAATAGATTCAACTTGGACTACAGGAGATAGTTCTAAAACGATTACTTTTGAATCTGGTTTAGCTAAGGCTAGTAGAGATTCTAGCATGTTTATTAAACTTTCAACAACTTCACCAATAACAACTATAGTTGATATAATTGAAACAAGAACAAAACCTTGTTCGTATTGCATCTGTGGTTCATGGAGTACTTGGGCTGAGGTTAGTTCGTGTTCTACAAGTAATTGCCTTTCAGGGACAATAAGAGAATGCAGAGCAGGAACAAAAAATATAACTACATCATCAACAGCACTATCTAACACATGTTCCACAGACAATTTTGCAATTCGTCCTAAAGATTTTTCATCTCCAACCTTTGCAAACATGACAAGTGCTTCAACAAATCCAAAATGTTTCACATCAACAGGTAAAATGATTGCTGGTTGTGATTATAAACTAATTATTGATGCAAATGGTAGTGATGGAACAAATGCAATTGGTTATAATCAAGCATATTCTAATACAGTATCTGAAATTACTAAATGGGTTAAATTAAATAATACAGGTGAATCAAATGTCTCTTACGTAAAAAGCTTAGGTGGTAGGTCTGGTGAATTTATACAAAATACAATTATAGATACTAACTTTACAGATGGACATATAGAAGATGTTAATTATTCTTATAGCGAAGTAGGAGAATTTTATGTCTCTATGGTAGATAGAGATTGGGCTAAAGTTGACATTACAGATAACAATCCAGATGAAAATGCAAGCGTTATTATGACTACAAAAAGATTTAGAGTTGCACCTTATGAGTTTAACATTTCAGTAAACCAAGTTGTGAATGTAGACTTTAATACAGATACAAATATAAGCAGATTCACATATCTGAGCAATAAGCCATATTTAATGGGAGCAAGAGGAAGAATTCAAGTTGATGCTCTTAATGCTAGAGGTGAAGTAACACAAAACTATACAACTGGACTTTATGAAAATAATGCAAAGCTGTACATTAAAATCAATAAACAATTAGCCTTAAAAGATGCAAATTTGAGTTTTGGTGCATTAGGAGTTAATGACTGGTACAGTATAGGTCAATTTGCAGCTATGACTGATGGCTTTGACGGTTTTGTCAAAGGTTCACTATTTTTTAATGATCCAAATAGTGCCCATTTTAATTATGAAAGAAATAAAACAAACTACACAAATACGCCATTTTTAGTTGATGGCAAAGATATTGATGTTAATATCACAGATAATGACTCAATACTCTACAAAGATGGAAACTTCTCACATCCTGAGGGAAATGTTACATTTTTTTATGGGAGAGTAAATGCAATAGATGGACGAGTACTTCCATCAAATAAAGAAAACCTTGGTCTATTTGTTGAGATTTATTGCGATAATGAGAGTACAGATTGTAGTGCATATGATGTAAATATGACAAACTCTCCAACAGACCTCGACTGGTATCTACACTTTGAACATAATGAGAGTAGTGTTGAAAAGTTTAATGATATAACTTTAGTTCATCCTAGACTTGGTACATTTACAGATGTAAACATCACAAATATGTATGGGTCTAAAGACAGCTTAGTTAAAGCGTACTATGGCTCAACAATTAAACAAATTAATTATAATGCTGATAATACTTTTATAAATGGTGAAAGTAACATAACAATAGGCTACACAGGGCTTCAAAGTCACACTACACATATAAGAGTAACACCAGTAACATGGCTAGAGCATACATCACAATTTAAATCTCCAATTTTAAGATTTAAAGTAACATTTCCAGGAAATTCAGGCGATGCAGATAATCAAAAAAATAAACGAGCTGGAATGGGGAAAGAGGGAGATTCTAATAAACATATGGATAGCAACAGTAGTAAAGTAACAAATAGAAGAATGAGTTGGTAAGACCTGCTATTGCAATGATTGAACTTATCATTGCGATTGTTATAATGGCAATTGCACTCATGAGTGTTCCTATGATGCAACAACAAAGCTCAAACGCTCAAATTTTTTCTCTAACACAAGAGGGGGTAATGGCAGCAGCTCTAAAGTTACGTCATATCTTAAGTTATACATTTGATGAATCAAATGCTAATGCGTTAGCTGATCCTAGTAATGCAAATGAGTATGTGCTAGATGTAACAACAAATGCAGATACAAACTTTGCTAGTTTTAATAGAGTAGGAGGTGGTTACTTAAGAGCTGGGCATTATGACTACATAAAAAGAAGAAGATTCGATACAATTACTAGTATCTATGCAAGTGCAACCTCTGTTAATGCATACATAATTGAGACACCTGAAGACGACATAAGTGACTTTAAAGATAAAATATTAGCTCCTATAATTCAAAAATCTTCTGGTGGAGAAAATAGTTACTTCTTATCTTACAATGTAACAAGTGACGTTGCCTATGTTGAATATTTTAATGGCGGCGCCCTAAACATAGATCCAAGTAGTGAGATAGCAAATAATCTTACATCGAACATAAAGTTCATTACAGTACGAGTAACCGATACACAAAATGTTGCCGGGACAATCACTATGTCAGCTTTTGCATGTAATATAGGCTCACAAAAAAGTTTAACACTAGAGGATTTACCATAAAACGCGCTTTTTCTCTAATTGAACTTATTTTTGTAATTGTTGTTTTAGGTATTGTCGCGTCCATTGGTTCTGAGGTGATTGCTAAAGCCTATGAAAACTTCATAGCCGCGCGTGTGCATAATGAATCACAAACTAGAGTGAACCATGCTGTGGATTTAATAGCAAAAAGATTGAGCCACCATGTTCCACAGACAATTATTGCCCACAATATAAACGATAATGCAGACTTTTTAGAACTAACCGAAGTTAATGAGACAATAAGAGATAAATATAGAGTTTTAGAGTGGTATGGAAAAAGTTACTCTGCTTTTTTAGGTCTACATGATAATGGCATGAATATACCAGGATGGAGTGGATTAATAGATTTGCGAAATTCAGATGAGACAAATATCTCAACTCCAGGGAGTGAGCTGAATGCATCAGATATAATTATTCAAAACCTTACTAATTCAGATATAAACCTATCAGGTTGTAACCCTACAAATAAATGTCCTGTGATTATTTTTAAAGATTTTAAAGATAATCATGTTAGTAACTATGGTTATGGTGTTGCCTACCAAGGAGCAACTGACCACAACTACTCTTTTATAGTAGATAGAAAAAACACAACTAATAGATTGTTTTTTCAAGATCTAGCTACCTCTACTCTATTTAATATAACAAGCCCAATAATCTACCTTCATGAACATTATGATTTAGTACATAGCGCTTATGCACTTGTTCCAAGTGGTGCTTGTACATCTTTCTTTAATGATTGTGATTTGAACTTAAGTTATAACTATCAACCTTGGTATGGAGACACCTATTTTGGGGCAAATAGTGTGACAATTTTAGAAAATATTTCACTATTTAGATTCTCAAAACTAGATGATGTAATAACAATAGAATTATGCGCACATGATGAAAATAATGTATCTCACTGTAGACAAAAGGCAATCTTTTAATGCGAAGTGCATTTAGCATGATAGTCGCAATTGCAACACTAGTAATGATAGCTACAATAATGACAATAAGTCTTAGTCTATCATCACAAAGTGCAAAAGATACCGGAACTATCTACTTGCAACAACAAGCTCAGCTATATGCTAGAAGTGCCACAGAGTTTGCACTTTTTTGGTTATCTGGAAATCCATGTGCCACAAGTCCACTCAATCTTCAAATTGAGGGAGCTAAATACAGTGCTAGAATATCTTTTATGCACATAACTACAGAAGTATGTGCAAATGGAGGAACTAGAATAAACACAGCTCTAAATACAGTAGAATCAAATGCAACTGTAATAATAGATACAATTTTAGAGGTCAATCAAACCCTTTTTGGCTTGTCTGAACCAATCAAAATACATAGACGAACTCTTCAAAAACCATAAAATAACAAATAAATTATGTTATCATTGCGGTTAAAAAAGGCGTGTTATGCTAAAACCTCTACTTTTTCCAATCCTAATTGTAAATTTTTTGTATTCAAATCAAGCTAATGATGATTTATATATAAATGGACTTATATCAAAAGAGGAGTATAAATTACGACAAAAGAGAGAAGAGGAATTAGTATCTATTAAAGCAGAACTTGCAACTGAAAAAAAAGAGCAAGAGCTATCAGAACATAAAGATGATGTAGAAGAAGAAGAGAGTACTTTAGACTCAATATTAAGTATTTTAAAATAGTTTCGAAGAGAACTTTAGCACCCATACAAAACAGAGCTATGAAGTATGAATAATGACCCTATTTCTACCACTTTCCTTAGCTTCATAGAGTGCTTCGTCTGATTTATTAACTAACTCATAAACATCTTTACCCATACCATAAATAACACCAATTGAAACTGTATACGAAAGAGTCACATCATCAACAGTAATAATGTTTTTTTCAAACGCAAGTCGTATTTTTTCAAAAAGTATTTTTGTATCATCAATTGAAATATTATCTAATAATAGACAAAACTCTTCCCCACCAAAACGTGCAAAAAGATCCGCAACTCTTAGCATCTCTTTTAATATACGTTGCATCTCTTGAATAGCTACATCACCTATAGGGTGACCATATGTGTCATTAATGCTCTTAAATTTATCAATATCTAACATCGCAACAGCTAAGTTTTCTTTTTTTCTTTTTGATTTATTAAAAATTAATGAACCTGCATCAAAAAAGTATCGCCTATTAAATGCACCTGTTAAAAAATCTTTGTTAGCAAGATCTCTTGTAAAGCGAAAAAGTTCTAATAGCTCCAAAGATGAACGTACCTGAATTAGCATTTTATTTGCATTCAAAGGTTTAGAAATAAAATCATTTACACCTACTTTAACGAACTTCTCAATAGTATCATCATCATCACTAGAGCTAATTACTATAATTGAAAACTCATCTTTATTGTGGTTAGCTCTAATCTGCATAGTCAACTCTAGGCCATCCATATTTGGCATCTTGTAATCTGTAATAACAGTTGAGACTTTATTATTTTTATCATTAATGATTTTCATCGCCTCAACTCCATCTGAGGCCTCTAAAACTTTTACATCAATATCTTTTAAAATCTCTGTTATAATCATTACATCTTGTACAGAATCATCAACTACTAAAATAGTTCTATCATAACTTTTTACATAATCATGTACGCGCTTAACAGCATAAGAGAAACTTTTTGTTCCATTTTTCAGTATATAATCTACTATCTTCTTTCCAAACACAACATCTCTTAACTCTGTATTTAATGAACTTGTCAAAACAATAGATGGAATGTGATGATGCAGTGCTAAAGAGACAGTTTTATCTCCGTGTGCATCTGGAAGTGTTAAATCCAATATAGCAAAATCGATACTACCTTTATGACTACTTAAAATGTTCTTCATATCTTCGTATGTTGTAGCTGTTATTGGTGTCATATCATCATAGTTTTCAAACTCTTGTACTAAGGTAGCAAGAACTGACTTTGAATCTTCTACGACTAGTATATTTTTCATAAAAAACCTTCATAATTTTTATTACATTAAGATAAAGCCAAATAAAACAATAAATAATTATAGCAGTATATCAATATTATATATATTATTTTTCTTAAATGGTCTAATTCTTCTGTTTTTTATGTTTGTCACTCTTTAATAGATATACGAAATTATCTCTATTGTTATATCCCACTACATTTGCATAACTCTGTTCAGTTTTGTAATCTATAAAGTGTACTATTGGTGTAAATGATTTATCAAACTTTTTTGGAAACTCTTTTGTCTCTTTGTTTATAATAAGAGGAATATAGTTTTTCTGCACTATCTCATTAACATCTTTTTTTATAAGTACACGTTGTTCAAACTTACGACACCATGGGCAATAATTTGCAACCAATACAAGCATGATGTTTTTATGTAACTTTTTAGCCCTTTTTACAGCTTCTATATAATTAGTCTCATAACCCATCTCAGAGGCAAAATTATTCTCATTTATTTCTACTTTTACTATTGCTTTATTATCCTCTTTATATTGTTCTGAAAACTTAGCAAAAAGATTATCAAGAGCATCTTCAAGTTTATCTTCTAAATCATCACCCTTTTGTAAAATAAAATGCTCTTCATTTTGGTATGTAGTTGCAAAAGTTTTTTTATCAAAATCAAGACGCCTTACCTGTTCTCCCACAAGCATTTGCAAATTAATGACTACTCCATTAGGAATTATTATTTCATTAACAAGTACTGCCAAAGCTCTTTGATCATAGCCTGTAGTATCTATCTTTAAATCATCTAATACTGTTTTAAGTCCATTATATATAACTTTTTTATACTCCTTAGGTACACTACTTCCTGATATCTCAACTAAAGGATAACCTTTTTTTATACCAGTTAACGTATACATAGTCTCTGCATTTGCTATTGTGCTAAAGAGTAACAACCATATAAAAATATAATTTAAATGTCTCATTTTAACCTCTATATATTTAATTCTTTTTTCAAAAACATTCCCGTATAACTACCGCTCTTCTCAGCATTTTTAGCCAAATTTTCAGGATTACCAACATCTACAATCGCGCCACCTTTATTTCCACCATCTGGTCCCATATCTATTATATAATCTGCATTTTTTACCATATCTAAATTATGTTCAATCACAAGTACAGAGTTACCAAGCTCAACAAAATGGTGAAGAACTCTTGTTAATCTATTTACATCATCAAAATGAAGACCCGTTGTTGGCTCATCTAATATATATAGTGTTCGCCCAGTATCACGTCTACTTAGCTCTTTTGCAAGTTTAATTCTTTGCGCTTCACCACCACTAAGTGTTACAGCATTCTGTCCTAATGTAATATATCCAAGACCAACATCATAAAGTGTTTGAAATTTTGCATTTATTTTTGGAATTGGTTTAAAAAACTCCAATGCCTCTTCAACGCTCATAGCTAATACATCAGCTATCGTTTTACCCTTGTATAAAATCTCTAAAGTTTGAGGGTTATAACGTGTCCCATGACAACTATCACACTTTACTAAAATATCTGGTAGAAAGTGCATCTCTATCTTTATTTCACCCTCACCTTGACACTTCTCACACCTTCCACCCTTAACATTAAAACTAAAACGTCCAAGATTAAACCCTCTAATCTGCGCCTCTTTAGTTTTTGAAAAAAGTAAACGTATCTCATCCATAACACCTGTATAAGTTGCAGGGTTTGAGCGTGGAGTTCTACCAATTGGACTTTGATCTAAATAGATTACTTTGTCAAGTTGTTCAAGACCATCTATCTCTACGCCTGAGACCTTTTTAACTTTTCGTGCATTATTTAAAAGCTCGCGTGCTACTGGAAGCAGTGTTTGAAGTATCAACGAACTTTTACCACTTCCACTAACTCCTGTAATACAGACAAAATTTGAAAGAGGAATCTCTACACTTAATTTCTCAATATTATTAATATAAACATTTTTAATCTCAATAAATTTTTCCTGTTTTCGCCTATGGTAATACTCTATTTTTTTGCGTCCACTCAAATAATCAGCCGTTAAAGTATCACTTTTTTTCAAATCTTGCATCGTTCCACTAAAGACAATATCACCACCAAATTTTCCAGCCCCAGGTCCAATATCAACTATCCAATCAGCATTTTCAATAGTCTCTTTATCGTGTTCTACAACAATTACACTATTTCCCTTCTCTTGCAAAGAACGAAGTGTACGAATTAATTTAAGTGTATCTCTTTCATGAAGTCCAATACTTGGCTCATCTAAAACATACATTACACCAGTAAGCCCACTACCAATTTGTGAAGCTATCCTAATACGCTGAGCTTCACCACCACTAATAGAACGAGCATCACGTGAGAGACTTAAATATCCAAGTCCTACATCATAAAGAAAAAATAGACGCTCCTTTAATTCATTTAAAATTGGTTCTGCAATCATTGTTTGTTGTTCGCTTAAATATTCAAAATATTCAGCTGTTTGAAAAAAATTATGGCTTTTTTCAATTGGCATATTTATGACATCTGATAAACCCATATTTGCAACTCTAACAGCTTGACTTTGTAGATGCAATCTATTTCCGTTACATTTGCTACAAACTTTCTCACTCATATAGTCGCCTAAATCTTTTTCATCTTTGAACATGTCGTAAGCAATTTTTATAACACCAGTCCACTTTTTCTTAATAGGTCTACCTTTCCACAAAAACTCAGCCTCTTCAATGCCTCCGTGTAAAATTGCCTTTTGCTGATACTCTTCTAACTCTGAATATGGAATCTTAGTGCTAATTCCAGCGGCATCACAAAATGATTTTAAAAATGAAGAGTAGTAACCTTTGTTAAAACCATAAAGAATCTTAATCGCGCCCTTTTCAATGCAGAGGTCATAATCTACAATTTTATCAACATCAAGAGCATAACGAATGCCTAAACCATCACACTCTTCACATGCACCTTTTGGTGAGTTGAAAGAGAAAGATAGTGGTTCTAATGGGTCAAAACTAATCTTACAATCATGACACGCTAAATGTTCGCTGTAATGTATATTATGCGCACAACCTAAATCTTCACTATTTAAAATGTCAATTTCGAGTTCACCATAACTCTGCTTCAATGCACGCTCAACATCTGAGGCAATTCTCTCTTTGTTCTCTTTCTTAACTACAACACGGTCAATTACAACTTTAATAGTATGTTTTTTGGTTTTTGAAAGCTCTATATCTTCATCAAGACGAACCATCACACCATCTATCATTGCCCTAACATAACCTTTGTGAATAAGTGATTCTATGAGATCTGTAAATGAGCCTTTTTTCTCTTTTACAAGTGGAGCTAAAATTACAATTTTAGCATTTTCAGGCAGTTCTAAAACCTGTTCAATAATGTCTGAAGCACTCATTTGTGAAATTGGCTTGTGACATTTATGACAATGCTGTTTTCCAATACGAGCAAAGAGTAGACGTAAATAGTCATAAATCTCTGTAATTGTTCCAACAGTAGAGCGTGGATTTTTTGAAGTTGTCTTTTGATCAATAGCAATAGCAGGAGTTAATCCCTCAATCTTGTCAATATCTGGCTTACCAATACGATCTAAAAACTGCCTTGCATAACTCGAAAGTGATTCAATATAACGCCTCTGACCCTCTGCATAAAGAGTATCAAATGCTAATGTAGACTTACCACTACCACTAAGTCCAGTAAAAACAACCAAAGAGTTCTTTGGAATGCTTAAAGATATATTTTTTAAATTATGTTCACGTGCGCCGATTATTTTAATTTGGTCTTTCAAAAAAAGTTCCTAATTTAAGAATCTGTAATTATAACTAAAATGATTTATCAATTTAGTTATAACCAAAATAATAGATCTCTTGAAAAAACTAATAACAATACTCAAAGACTAAAAAATAGGTCTAGCTTGCAAATATTTTGTATATAACGATTATACTAACTACTATATAAAGTCCCATCAATAGTTTTTTATGTAATTTTGCAGAGCTTTTACTTGTAGCTTTAATACCAATATAAACACCTAAAAGCGCTCCAGCACCAGTAATTAATCCCTCTTCAATTAAGAGTTCACCTGCCATACCTAAGCCGATTACACCAGAAAATGAAGAGAATAGAACAAAAAAGAGTCCAGCTGCTGCTGCTTTTTGTGTTGAGTATGAGAAGTAACCTACAAGTATTGGAATTAAAAGTAATGCCCCACCAACACCGACAGAAATTGCAAATAATCCTATTAATGCCCCTATAATAAACAGTTTTATTGGTGAAATTTCAACTCTAATAGCTGATTTTTCTACACTCTTCACAATTCTAAACATACCAAGAAAGATTAATGAAAGTAACATTATTTGCAAAGAAAGTTCTGAAAATGTACCTACTACATAAACACTTCCCTGTCCCCCTACAAAACCTCCAAGAACAATAAACCCTACATCTCTAAAATTAACATTAGTATTTTTATAGTTCAAATATGTTCCATAAATAGAACCCATAAACATTTGTAAAACTGCAATGCTTATAGCTGACTTTATATCAAAACCAAATAGTAGTAGAATTGGAACTAAAATAGTACCACCACCCATACCAAAATAACCAGAAATTATTCCAGTTAAAACTCCAATAGGTAGTAAAGTATAAATTTCCATAAATAAACTCTTTTTTTGACGATTATATGTATATAACCTTAATTAATGTATAATTTGTCTTTTGTAGGAATAATATGATTAAAATTATAACTCAAGCAGCACAAAATTTTTTAAATAACGATTTAGAACTTTCAACAGTCCCTTGTGACGAATTAGTTGATGAGGGATATATAAGTCTTATAACTGCAACTACAATAAAAGATAAACATGAAGTCTATATCTCCTGCTGTAGTGACTTTTTAAGAATTATATCAGATGTTATGTTGTTTGATGATGACCCAGACATTGCAACTATGGATGATTTAAATAAAGAACTCAATAATATTATTATAGGTAGCGCAAAAGTTCTAGCAGAGCAGCAAGAGTTAGCAAGTTTTACTATATCTACACCAATCTCACTAGGTGAGAAAAAATTTGATATTGATTATGATACTTCAGCAACACTAAGCATAGATGACAAACGTTTAACTATTGCTATTAAAAGGTTAGTTGACTAATGGGACTAGCTGAGGATATAGCTGACCTTCAAAAAGGTGCTAGTAAAGAAGATGCTGAAAATATTAAAAAACTTCTTGAATGGATGGACTATGATGGTCTACTTGATATGGAAGTTGAGTTTGAAGCTACACTAGGACACACAACACTAAGTATTAAAGAAATTTTAGCACTACAAAAAGGCTCTGTTATAGACCTAAATAAACCAGCTGGTGAGAGTGTTGAGGCCTATGTTAATGATAGGATTTTAGGCAAGGGTGAGGTTATGGTTTATGAAAAAAACCTAGCAATTCGTATAAATGAGGTATTAGATTCTAATGGTGTTATCTATTATCTATCAAAAGAGGGAAACTTAGAATGATAAAAAGATTATTTCTACTTTTAATTCTACTGCCTACAATCTCTTTTTCTGCTAAGATATTAAGTCATAATATTTATGAGAGAACAGATAGAATAGATATAATGATTACTTTTGACACACCATATGAGGGTACGCTATACCAAAGCCAGCAGAATAATCATATTAAATTAACGCTACATGATGCAACTGTAGAAGAGCCTATAACAAAAAATCTAAGTAATGATTTTTTAATTAGTCTTACAATAGCTCCAATTGGAGATCACGCTGAAATCATTCTAAATACTCCCTCAAAAACAGACTTAAAAGCATCAAAAACAATAGATGGTTACGGATTAAGACTTAGACTTAGTAAAAAAACATCTTCAGAAAAAAGCTCTTTACAAACATCTATATCTTCAGTTAATAGGTCTCTACCAACGCAAAAACGAAACTCTTCTATAGAGTTATCTACTGGTTATTACATAGCTATAGCGATACTTATTATAGCTGTGATTATTCTATACTTCTTTCGTAAAAAAGTATCTAATGCAACAAAAAGTGGTTCTTGGTTAATGGGTAATAGAGGACTTAGTGCCTCATCTACACAATCAGCAGATATAATTTTTCAAAAACCAATTGATTCTAATAATAGAGTTGTTTTAATAGAGTTTCAAAAAAGGCGTTATTTAGTTATTTCAGGTAGCTCAAATATGCTACTCGATACCTTCACCTCAGATAATAAGCCCATTCGCACGCAAGAGCAGTTTAATAAAATGCTTTCGCAGAATTCAGACAAGTTAGATGAATTTATGAGTCTTAATAATCAACTAGATAGTTACAAAGAGAAAGCTGGTGCTATTTAAATTTATAGACTAAATTAATTCTTTTTTTCAATATATTTGGACGCACTTTAACACCATCTGGCAGTGGTAAGAGAGCTTTCAAGTTTTTACTAAATATACGTTCTATACTATTTTTACCTTTTAAAATATTTTTAGCACCCTCATTGAGAGGATGTTCGAGTTTTGTAAACTCTTTTGGAATCACACACTGTTTACGATTATATGTATTTTTTGAAATTGCATCACCACTTTTAAGTCGTTGTGTTAAGTTAGTATTGTCACTTGCGATAAGATTTATAAGCATTAAAAGTATAATTAAAACTGATTTCATAACTAACTCCTCATCTAAAGCAATTATATCATATAAGAAACTCTTTACAATTAATAAACTATACTTAAAATTATTTATTTAGGGGAGATTTTAATATGAAAACGAAATACTCAATAATACCTCTTGTTCTTATACTTTCAATGCAAATTAATGCTCAAACATTACAAATTGCAAAAGGGTGGCAACTGTTAGGTACTTCAGTTGCTGTAACTGATCTAAGTCAGTTTTCGACTCATGAGGTTTATGCATATAAAGATGCCAATTGGGCAGCATATAATGTTACTAATTCAGGTTTTCAAACACTCTCAAACCTAGATTCAGGTGAAGGTTTCTGGATAAATGGTACAGATAGCGAAATTATTACTTTAAGCGGTACAGAAGATACCAATAGCTCTTTGAGTGTAAAAAGTGGTTGGCAATTAGTAGCTGCGACAAGCCAAATATGTAGTTCTCAACTTTTTGCTTCAGATAGTGTCAATGCAGTATTTTCTTATGAAAACAGTGCGTGGAAACTTTATGAACCAACATCAACAACAAGTGACTTCTCACAACTTAGTACAATTTCTAAAGGAAGCGGTTTTTGGATTAATAGTTCAAAAGAGACAACACTAGTACCAACACTTACAATTACAGGAAGTATAAGTGATGGTTATGTAAAAGATGCAAGAATTGAGATCGCTTCACTAGAGACTGGAAGTAGTATCTCAATTATTGCAGACAATAATAGTAGTGAAGCAAGTAGTGATAATGGTCTGTTTACAATCAGTATTTTAAATCCTGATGATGGCGGTTATGTAATTAGTTCAACTTCTGGAACTGATGAATCTACAGGAGAGTCTTATGAGGGGGTATTAAAGAGTGTTATCTCAACTGACAGTTGTGATGTAGAGGTTAAAGTCAACCAAAACATTACACCAATTACTACACTTGTCACAGAAACGGTACTAGATACTAAAAGCACAAACTCAAAATCACGTGCTAATAGTTCAATTACTGACTTAATAGCTGCTGCTGAGGAGAGAGTTGCTGATTCAATAGGAATAAGTAAAGCCTACATTAATAGTGATCCGCAAATACTTCTAAGAACTTCTGAAAATGAAAATACTAGAGCAGCTGCAGCAAAAATAATTAAAACATCTCTTGCAATTCAAAAAACTGCTGAAATGATGGCAAGCTCTATTGTGGATAAAACACAAACCGACGCATTTAACTCTGTAACAACTTCAGCATTTAAAGCTCTTGCTAACTCAATTTCTAGCTCGACTAACACTGGTGACTTTGAAACATTAATAGCTGATACTGATACTTTAATTACAACTGTTGTTACAAAAATCAATGAGGCAATATCAAAAAAACCTGCACTTGCTCAAACAATTTTAAAACCTCAAGAAAAACTAAACGCTGCAAAAAACGTTATTCAAAACTCTACTGATATAACTCTTCAAATTAAAGAGAATGAAATTATCACAGATACTGCAGGAGATGTGCAACTTCAAATTGAAGCTGTAGAGAAATCTCTTGAAATTGTAACTAGAAAAATAGAAGAAAAAGCACAAAATATTGCTAAAGCAACATCAAATTTTGCTACAGAGGCACAAAGTGTACAAGATGTAATCAAAACTATTGCTGTAAGTGGTGGCGTTGAGGGGACTAAAGCTTTAATACAAGAGCAAGTTAAGACGTTTAATGCAGATGGACAGACAATAGATGCAAAAGCCTTTGCAGACAATATATTTAGCGACGCTAGAATTGCGCAGAAGAAACTAGAGTTTGACACTCTATTTGGTACAGACTTTAACCGTGACATTGTTGATGCTGCTGTAAAGTCTTATGAGGGAATCGTAAAGCAACAAGCACAGGGGCTAGTTGTTGATCAAGCATTTATTAAACAACAAGTCAAAGACAACATAGCTAAACTACCAGCTGATAAACAGACAATAATTAATCAAAATGTAGTTACAAATGGTGCTACAATCATAACAGATGTCAAAAAACAGATTGATGTTGGTAATGGTTTTATTGTTGATTCTAAAAAAAATATCATATTTAAACCGCCAGTTAATACAGCAGTTTTAGCGCAACCAAAAGATAATTTAGGCTCGATTACAGCGTTTACAAAAGAGTTATTAATAGGAAAAACTTTTTTTGCTATTTACCATGAAACGAGTGACGATGGAAGTAATATTTTCGGTCTATGGGGTGCTGAAGAGTTACGATTTGAAGATAAAAAAATAGTTTTTACAGGCTTATCTAATATTGATGAACGCGGTGAAGACACATATCTTTTAGAAGATGGAAAGATTCATCTATTTAATAATTTTGATAATGAAATTATAAAAATTATAAGCTCTCAACCTGATTTTTTAACTGTTGAGATAGAAAATTTAAAGAATAGTACAAAAGAGACCGTTTTCATGTATGCAAATAAAAATTTAGCACTTGATGCAGTGCGTCTGAAAAATAAAAATTTAATTCGTACACCACTTCCGACATTTGATGGTGTTAAAGAGTTAAGTGTCGATTTACTCAATGGTAGAACATTTTATGAGGTTCTTTTTGAGATTAATGAGCCAGATAGTGCTTTTAATTTTAGATGGATTGTTGAAAAGTTACGATTTACAGATACACATATGATTTTAACGAATCTTAGCGGTGCGAAATATAGTAGTGTAGATAAATATAGCATTACTAATGGTATAGCTTCATCAGAAGAGATTAATAATCATAATGAAAATTCTTCAAAAACAGATAATTTTGTAGCTGAGCCAATAGTTCCATCTACTACAAAATTAATTGAAACACATAGTGATTATCTTCTTTTAGAACACTCTGAGGGTGAATTTAATAAAAATAGATCACGCATATACCTCAGTCTTGAAAAAGCTAAAGCGTATGCTGAGAGTAAAAATAAAACTATTCAAGAGACAGTACCAATAGATTTTGCAGATGTAAATATTTTTACAAAAAAAATAGAAAATAGGAGACTATTTTTCATATTTGGTGAATCAAATGGTTACTATTTAGATAACAATTTTTACCTCAATAGTGAAACAAAAACAACATCAAGAGGTGAAACATATACAATTCAACCAGATGGTTCAATCTTTATAGTTGGTAGAGATAAAAGTTTCACTATACGTGTAAAACAGTCTAGCAGTGACTTTATAGAGGTTAGTTTTGATGAGTTTAATGGAGCTAACTCATTTATTTTTGCAGATAGATTAAAAGCTGAGCAGAAATTAAAAGAACTTAATTCTCAACCAATAGATAAAACTCCCACTATTTCTAGTGGTGGGATAGGTACATATCATGGTACTTTTGATGACTTAGTTTGTGATACAACAAAAACTCAGTTTCCTATTGAAATTGTAATTAGTGATAATTCAATAACATTTAGTACAAATGAAAATGGACTTATTGTAAATGGTTTTGGTCGTATACAAGATATTGACCAAAGTACCGCTACAATACTGTTATCGACTAATGATAATGTTCCATTTGGAGTTGGAACAATTAACAAACTTGACAATACAGTAACAGGAAATTGGAAATATACTATATCTACTGATCAAAACTGTGCTGGAAGCTTTAAAGCATCTCTAAATTAAAATATAGGAAATATATAATGAAAACTAAAATAGTCTCACTTTTTTTAATCTTGCCAATTTTTGCTATAGCGCAATCTACTATTGATGAGACAGTTAATTCATGGCGTCTTTCAGTAGATGAGACACATGTAATACCTAAAAGTATACGTTCTGTAACCTCAAAAGAGGCACTTACCTATCTAAATAAATTACGTACAGGTGCTGGGCAAACATCACTACTAGAAAATGAGATACTAAATACTTCTGCATTAAATCACAGCAACTATCTTATTAGTAATAATACTTCAGGACACTATGAAACAGCTGATGCAACTGGTTTCACAGGTGTTCAACCATGGGATAGAAGTGCATATGCTGGTTATATATCAAGCATTAGCGAAAATGTATCAACAGGACAAACCTCAATTCAAGAATCTATAGATGGACTATATTCTGCTATATATCACCGTTTTGGTTTTCAAGCTTTTGATATAGATGAGATAGGTATTGGAGTTAACTTTTCAAGTACTGGGGCATATACCTACAATATGGGAAACAAAAAACTAAATGACGCGTGTTCAGGAACAAGCTTTAGTGGATTTGGACGCTACTACACAGGCGTATGCTCAGACACTACATTTAAGTTAGAAGAGAGTGTTTATTTAAATGTTCAAAATGCAAATAAAGCTGCAAATCCAACTAAGGTACTTTGGCCATATATCAATCAAACCGATGTAATACCTGTGTTTTTTGAAGAATCACCAGACCCACTTCCAGATTACAGTGTAAGCGGTTACCCTATTAGCTTAAAGTTTAATGACTACTTTAATCAAACAGTTTCACTTGTTTCATTTCAACTATTTGACAGCGCCAAAAATGAAATTACCAATACAAGATTATTAAAGCAAGATAATGATCCAAATAGTAAAATGACAACACACGAATTTGCACTTTTCCCACTTAATAGATTAGATTGGAATAGTAAATATACAGCAAAAGCTGTATATAGTATAGATGGCGTAACTCAAACATCAGAATGGGATTTTACAACTAAAAGTATAGGATATGATTCTTATAAGATTACTACCGACTCTTCAGACATAACAATTCAAGCTAATAAAACATATGCGTTATACGTTGTACCAAGTTCAAAAACAGATGTACTAACAAGTTACACTACAAAAGGTACATTCCTTCCAAAAACTGCATTTATTGATGCAAATACTCTCTCAGTATCGACAACAGATTCAATAGGTGAGAAGACGACAATAACCCTAAGCAATGGTAAAACTATAAATATAACAATTGCCGCAACTGATACAGCAATACCTCAAACTTCAACTAGTTCAGTATCCACAAGTTCATCCTCTTCAGTAGCAACAACTACCTTTACACCAGCTCAACAATCATACATAAATGAGCTTGTAGGCTCTAATCCAATTCAATGGTTTTTCTGGATGACAAACTCTGGAAGAGTTTTCATTGCAGATACAAGAAAAGGTGAGAGTGCAGATACTATAACATTATGGGAACATAGCTTAACTAATTTTACATGGACTCCTATTAGTGGTGGAAGCGTAGAAAAACTTTTTAATACCATTTCTCTCTCTAGTGATGGAAGAACTATAACTTTAGGTGATCCAATAACTACAACATCATCAACACAACAAGACTACATTAATGAACTCACAGGCGCTAATACAATTAAGTGGTTTTTCTGGATGACAAACTCTGGAAGAGTGTTTATTGCAGATACAAGAACAGGAGAGAGTGCAGATACTACAACATTATGGGAACATAGCTTAACTAACTTTACATGGACTCCTATTAGTGGTGGAAGCGTAGAAAAACTTTTTAATACCATTTCTCTCTCTAGTAATGGAAGAACTATAACTTTAGGAGCTAGTGGTAATTAAAACTTACCACTTTTTTAATCTTTCTAAAAGATTTATAAAGAGGTCTATTAGTTAATATCTATCAAAATCATTGTAGTGATAACGAAAATCTGAATCATCAATACAGTGATTTGTATTACAGTACTCAACCCCACGAGGTTTTAGTACTGCTACTTTTTCATTCTGAAAACATCCGCTAAATATTAAACTTATAAACAGTAAAATAGATATATTTTTAACCATTTGTAACCTTTTCAAAATACCACATAAAAGCGTACATTAGTGCAGGAGTCTTTGCGTATGAGCTACTTTTCAAAAACTCTTGTGCATCTTTAATTGGAATATTGACAACTTCTATATCCTCCTCATCAATACCACCGCCATTATGAATTTTATCTTTTTCGCTTACACTAGCATAAAAAAGAGTCTGCAAGGCACCGGCAAAACCTACTGCTGAATAAAAACTATTTAATTTTTCTAGTCTATTAACATCAACCCTATAACCACACTCCTCTTCAATCTCTTCAGCTGCGATTTTCTCTAAACTCATATCTTTATCTACAATTCCAGCACAAAGCTCATACGTGAAACCATCACCATTATTTAAATATACTGGTGGACGAAACTGCTTAACTAAGATAAACGCATCTATGTCAGTATGGTACAACAAAATAGATACACTCTCATGAACATTAACAACATCCCAAAATTTATCTTTACTATTTTGTTTGTAATTCATTCGCTTTAATTCAACAAATTTAGAATCAACACACTCACTCAAAGAAACATCAGTAATACTACTCATAATAATATAGCTTGTGCTAGAGCTAAAAATGCAAAAAAGCCTATCATATCTGTAGCTGTCGTTAAAACAACAGTTGAACCGATTGCGGGGTCTATTCCAAACTTTTTCAACAAAAGAGGAACAATTGCACCAAATATTCCAGCTGTCAACATATTTATGACCATAGCTAGTCCAATAACAACACCTAGCATTACATTATGAAACCAGACAAAAGCGACAACCCCCATAATAAGAGCAAATAGAACTCCATTAAAAAAAGAGACTATTACCTCTTTTGTAATAGCATCTTTTGCATTTTCTGTATCAATGTCACCTAAGGCCATCTGCCTTACCATTACAGTAAGTGTTTGAGTCCCAGAGTTTCCACCCATAGAAGCTACGATGGGCATAAGTATAGCAAGAGGGATAAAAGCCTGAAGTGTTTCATCAAACATAGAGATTACAAAAGATGCTGCAATTGCTGTTAAAAGATTTACAAATAACCAACTACCACGTCTATATGTAACCATCTTTAAATTTTCTTCATACTCAGTATCTTCATCAACCCCTGCCATACCATAGATTTGATCAGTTGCCAACTCTTCAATAACATCAATAATATCATCAGCGGTAATTCTACCAACTAGTTTATTTTCCCAATCAACAATTGCAATAGCATTTAAATCGAACTGTTCAAAAGTATGTGCTACATCTTCTATAAGATCAATACTACGAGCTTTTTGTGTCTGATAATCACCAGAAGATAAAATTGACTGAAATGTTGTAGAAAAATCTAGTGTAATTAAATCTTCTAATGAGATTGCACCCATCAAATGATGTTCATCATCAACTATAAAAACATTGTGAATATTTTCAAGCTCATCACTATTTTTTAATATTTTTAATCTTGTAACAGCATTCTCTATACTCTCATCTAAAGTTGCATCAAAAACTTCTGTTTGCATATATGCACCAGCTTGATTATCGCTGTATTGAAGTAATTTTTCAATATCATCTTGATCTTCTTCATCCAAACTTGCGATAACATTTTCACTTTTCTCTTCATCAATGTCACCAATATCTTGAATAAGATCGGCTGCATCATCTGATTCTAGTGCTTCTACGGCAAACCCCAGCTTTTCTGCTGGAAGATGTGTAATAGCTTCATCTTTTATTTTTTCAGGTAATTCAAGAAGGACATCACCTAAAATATCTGTTGGAATTTTTTTTAAATACTCAAAAAACTTTGTATCATCTTGTTTTTTTATTTTTTTTAAAAGTTTAGCTATAACACTAGCGTGCATTGATTGTTGTTCTGAATCTTCAAGCCAAAGCTCAAGAGTACGAAGCATCTCATCTATTTTTTTCATCTATAAATCAACCTTGCTTATCTAATGCCTTACGAAGATAATCAACACTTTTAAATGTTTCTGCTACCATTGGTGGCTGTTTTTGAAGAAGTAATAAATCAATTTTTTTATTATATGCTAAACGCATATTATTAAATTGACGTTTACTTTTACCTTTTAGTTTTGAAGTTGTTATTTTAATTACTTTCGCTGGATTTATTGCACGACCATTTTTATACAATCCAAAATGTAAATGTGGGCCAGTACTCATACCAGTTGAACCAACATAACCAATTACTTGACCTTTTTTAACCCATTTTCCAATCTTAATTCCACGACGAAATTTTTTCTGATGAGCATATAGTGAAAGATAACCATCATTATGTCTAATTTTTACAAGCTTCCCATAACCTCTAGTATAACCAGCAAACGTAACTCTTCCGCTAGCAGCTGCTATAATAGGTGTACCACGAGGTGCTGCGTAATCAATTCCTAAATGCGCGCGATATTTTTTCAAAATAGGATGCCAACGTTTATATGTAAACTTTGAACTAAGACGAGCATTACGTACAGGTTTTCTTAATAAAAACCCCTCAACTTCATGACCATTTGCATCATAATATCTCTCGTTTTCATAACGATAAATATAATTTTTTTTCTTAGAGGTTTCAATCATTGCAGTAATTAAAGTAGGAGCATTCATACGTCTACCTAAACGATACTTTTGATCATACATAATTACAAGTCTATCACCCTTACGCAGACTCCTCTTAAAGTCCAAACTATTTTTAAATGCCCCCATAAATTCCTGAGCTAATGAAATATTGTCCGTTTCATCAACAATATCTTGATAAATTGAATTTTTAATCTCTAAATACAGAGTCTCTTGTTTTACTTGATATGATAGCCCTACAGTAGAGAGCGAATAACCCTCTTTCTCTTTTTTAATATGAAGTTGAACTTCATCTCCAATAGGGATAAGTACTTGCTCAATTTTTCCATCATTATCTCTTAAGATATGAAATCTAACACCTGCTCTTATCTCTTCTGAAAGTTGCTGTTCGTCTTTATGAGATTCATAATATATTGAAGAGTTTAAATCATTAGATTCTAAAAATGTTAGAAATGTTTCGCCATTTTTCCAGTTCAATGTTTGCAGTGATGATGCAAATAGAGATACTACGCTAAATAAAACAACCAAAATTAATCGCACTTCAACCCTTTTAATAGTATAATCATCGCCATATTCAAACAAGGAATAAACGTGTTAAAACGAACCCTTTTACTCATAAGCATCTTTGGAGCATCAGCTTTTGCTCAAGTTATAAGCAATATTCAGACCACAATTGATAATATTAATGCAAATGGTGCAAAAGCTATATCAAAAGAGGCAAAAATTGGAATGAGTGGCGTGATTATACACACTTTTGAAAACGAACAGAGTGCAATTATCGCAAAAGCTACAGTAATAAGTAAAAATTCATCAAATGAACTTGAACTTACACTAGAGCCATACATTCCAACAGCACAAAAATCTTTACCATATGGTAAGAAAAGTGCTGTAGTTGGAGACACGCTAATACTTGGTTATGGTTACCATAGAGCCATGATTATCTCTAATAATAGCGAGAACTTCCAAAAAATAAAAAACAATGAAAATAGAGAATGGGTTCACCCTGACCTATTTGCGGCTAACCTCTCAACAGTAGCAAAAGGAACTCCTACAAAAGATACATTTAATATGTTTTGCCAAGTAAATACAATTGGACTTCTATATTTTCAAATTAAAAATACTCTCTACACAGTAGATTGTGATAATTTTAATATCATTGAAAGTAAAAATTTCAATTCAAGCTCTGATGAAGAGATGAAACCATTTTACAATAGAATAGGTAAAATTCACACAAGTTGGCTTGGTTGGTTCAACCTTGGAAGTAGCGAAATAGCTAACTATACAGAGTATTACAGCTCTTTACTAGAAGTTGATTAAAATGAAATCTGAACATCTAAAAGGGTTAAAAGATATTGTAGGTGAAGATAATATCTACAGTGATAACGCACATTTAATAGCTTACTCATATGATGCAACACGTGAACGATTTAGACCTGATGCTGTAGTTTTTCCTCGCACAGAAGCTGATGTTAGCAATATTTTAAAGTATTGTAATGAGCATAAAATAATCATAACTTCACGTGGAGCTGGAAGTGGTTTTACTGGTGGCGCTCTACCATCTGAGGGTGGTGTTGTTTTAGCTTTTGAAAAACATATGACAAAAATCTTAGAAATTGACATGGAAAATATGGTGGCAGTTGTTCAACCTGGTGTTATAAATATGGATTTACAAAAAGCTGTTGAAGCAGTTGGACTCTTTTATCCACCAGATCCAGCAAGTCAAGACTACTCAACAATTGGCGGAAATGTCAGTGAAAATGCTGGTGGAATGAGAGCAGCAAAGTATGGTATAACAAAAGATTATGTAATGGCACTTAGAGCAGTTAGAACAAATGGTGATATTATAAAAGCTGGAAAACGTACCATTAAAGATGTAGCTGGTTATAACATTGCGGGGATATTAATTGCAAGTGAGGGAACTTTAGCAGTACTAACAGAGATTACTCTAAAACTTATCTCTAAACCTAAACTTACTAAAACTGCAATGGGCGTTTTTGATAGTGTCGAAAAAGCTATGGAAGCAGTCTATAAAACTATGGCAGCAGGTGTAACACCAGTTGCTATGGAGTTTTTAGACAATCTTACAATTAGAGCAGTTGAGCAGACATACAATAAAGGGTTACCAACTGAAGCTGGAGCTATTTTAATTACAGATGTTGATGGAAATTTAGAAGATGACCTAAACTATCAACTTGATAAAATTGAAGAGACTTTTAAACAAAATGGATGTACAGATTTTGTTAGAGCAAAAGATGAAAAACATGCAGCAGAGCTTTGGTTTGCACGCCGTAATGCTAGTCAATGTCTTAGTATCTATGGAAGTAAAAAAATAAATGAAGATGTAACCGTTCCAAGAAGTGCGCTGCCTGCACTACTTAAAAAGTTTTATGAAATTGCAGATAAATATAATATAAATATTCCATGTTTTGGACACACAGGTGATGGAAATGTTCACACAAATGTAATGGTAGATAAAAAAGATCCTGCGCAAGTTGAGATTGGATACCAAGCTATTAAAGAGGTTTTTCAAGCAACAATTGATTTAGGTGGAACACTTAGTGGGGAACATGGCATTGGACTAAGTAAAGCACCATATATGAGTATGGCTTTTACGAAAGAAGAGATGACACTATTTAATGACATTAAAAAAGCATTTGATCCTAACAATATTTTAAATCCACATAAGATGGGTCTAAAATGAAACATCGCATAAAGAGTCTTGGAAGTCTTTTAAAGAGTCTTTATGATGATGAAATTACATATTATGCCTCAAGTTTAAGTTTTTACACGATTTTTACAATCATTCCTCTACTTCTTATAGTCCTTAGTATTTTTACATATATGCCAAGTTTTGAGGACTACTATATATCGATAAAAGAGATGATTTTTGACTCATTGATGCCAACTCACACCTCGGCAATTTCTGAATATATTGACCAATTTTTACAAAATTCTGGAAAATTGGGTGTTGTTGGATTCGTCTCTGTTTTAATAGCCTCAATGCTATTTTTTCAAAATTATGAATTTATTGTAAATAAAATTTACAAATCAAAACAGAGAGGTTTTTGGGATTCCATTAGTACCTACTGGACACTAGTAACACTACTTCCCATAGCACTAGTAGTCTCTTTCTATCTCTCAGCTGAGATACATAATCTACTCAATAAAAGCGGTCTAGACTCAGCAGTAAATATGATTAATATTCTACCCTACCTAATAACATGGGCGCTATTTTTTGTAGCTTTTAAAATCTCAGTTTTTGCAAAAAACTCCCCTGCTCTAATTAGCTCATTTGCCACATCAACAGTTTGGTACATCGCAAAAACAATATTTGTCTACTACGTTTTTCATAATAAAACATATAGCTCACTCTATGGCTCATTTAGTATTTTGCTATTTTTCTTTTTATGGATATATCTGTCTTGGATTATTTATCTGTATGGAATAAAACTAAGTTATTTAATAGAAAATGCAAATAAAAAAGAGACTAATCTAAGTTAAACTTTTCTCTTAAATATTTCGATATAGCTTTTAATTCTATTTTTAACATCATCATCTTGCATCGCTTCATTCCACTCTTCTAACTCACTAAAGCCCCAATTGGTTAAGCTACTATCTCTGTATCTATCTTGCCACTTTGCAATTTTTTCATCTTGACTAATTCTCTTTGCATCTGATAAAATCTCTAACATAGAAATTTCCATCATCCTATTTTTATCATCTACATATAGCTTATTTGCCAAAGCTAAATCCTCTTTTACATCTCTGCCACTAATTAAAAATATTTCTATCTTATTTACTAAAGCACTTGCAACTTGTTCTAATAAACTCTCATTTTCACTTTTTCCAAATCTTTCAACTACTTCATCATATGTTTTGATTTCATCTTCGCTTCTATCTAGTGTGCCTAATGTTGCGCCTTTATTTACTAAAGCACTTGCAACTTTTTCTAATAAACTCTCATTTTCACTTTTTCCAAATCTTTCAACTACTTCATCATATGTTTTGATTTCATCTTCGCTTCTATCTAGTGTGCCTAATGTTGCGCCTTTATTTACTAAAGCACTTGCAACTTTTTCTAATAAACTCTCATTTCCACTTTTTCCAAATCTTTCAACTACTTCATCATATGTTTTGATTTCATCTTCGCTTCTATCTAGTGTGCCTAATCTTACACCTTTATTGTATAAAGCACTTGCAACTTGTTCTAATAAACTCTCATTTTCACTTTTTCCAAATCTTTCAACTACTTCATCATATGTTTTGATTGCATCTTCGCTTCTATCTAGTGTGCCTAATGTTGCGCCTTTATTTACTAAAGCTTTTGCAACTTGTTCTAATAAACTCTCATTTTCACTTTTTCCAAATCTTTCAACTACTTCATCATATGTTTTGATTGCATCTTCGCTTCTATCTAGTCTGCCTAATGTTATTGCTTTTGTAACAAGTGCCATAGAAAGTTCATCATTGCTATCAGTTTTTCCAATTGCTTTTTCAATATAATCTAATGCCTTATCAAATTCATTTTTCATATATTCAAGTAAAAACAACCTGTACCAGTCACTAAAACTATAATCCTTCTTTTCTATAGTTTTTAAATCTTTTACATTTTCCTCAGCTTCTTCTTTTTCACTGTTTGTGTACATCTTTTTAAATAAATCTATATCCTTTTGATGCTTTTTATTTAATTCAGTTGCCCTGTCTACCTCTTTTATATACTTATTTTTTATCTCAACAGCCTCTTCTTGTATGCTCTGTAAAATACTTTCACTTTTTTCTTGCAATTTATTCAAATACTCTTTAACTTTCGGCTCGAACTCTTTATCAGCCTTTTCATCAATCCACTTTTTAACTTCACTGTCTGCTTGTTGCTTAGCGATACTCTCATACCTCAACGCAAAGAAAAGAATAACAACCGTAATTAAAATTGCAAATATAGTTAGATATAAACCAATATCATCTATTCTATCATCTTGTCTTACAGCAATATCATCAAATTTTTCAATATCTTTATAGAGACCGTTTATATCTATATCTCTTTTATGTAACTTGTTTTCTAAATTTTTTATATCTTGCTCAATAAACTCTAATTTACCTGCTCTCATAGTTAAATCTTGAGTCAACTTCATTTTTTCAATCTCAATTTTTATGTTATTTAACTCTTGCTCGATTGAGGAACTACTATGTTTACTACTAGAATGACCATATATGGTTAAAAACATCAAAAAAGCTAAAAGTTTCACTAAAAATTGCAACAATTCATTGCTCCATTATTAAATATTTATAAATGAAATAATTTTAACGAAAGATTAAGTTATTTTCTCTTAAGTTTTTAATTAATTGAAAAGCTAATTAAACTATCTGATAGAAAATAGAGATTGCTAAAGCTAAAGTTACAAAACTTATCAACCTATATTTCACAGCAAATAATGAACTAACTAAATACAAAACTAAAAACCATGATGGTGTATGAATAGTATAAATTTCTGATTTTAAAACAAACAAACTATTTAAAAAAACATCTAATAGACCACCCTCTCCAACTAGATGTAAAAGCAGTACAAGAGGATAGAATAGTATGAATAGCATTGTCAAAAGTGGCGACAGTAGTTGTAAAAATGTAAACTCGTTAAATACAAAATGTATAACTGGCATCATTAAAATAAAAATCCAAAGGTGCAGAAGTAAAAACTGCCACACTTTATGAAGATAAGAAAAGTGTCTTAAAAAAAGTAAAATGTAGAATACTCCAGCGACTGAAAACCATAAAGCAATTGAAAAAACTAAAGATGGTGAGATCACAAACAGAATTAATATTGTAACTATCAAATTTTCAAACGAAAATAGTTCTAACCCTCTGTCGTAAATAAACCAACCAACTAACATCATTGTAAATGCTCTCAAAAGTGATGGTGGAAAATCTGTAAATGCTACATAAAAAGATAGAGTAATCAAACTCAGGTACATAATATCTTTACTTCGTGAGCGCCATGGAAAATATCTTTGTTGAAAGAACTTATATATAAAAACAAAGATTAGATGCAACATAAATGCAAGTAAGCCAAGGTGAAACCCACTAAGTGCTACTAAATGTGCAATTGAAAAAGTGCTTAAGACTCCTCTTAACTCAGGTGAGGTAGGAAATGCTAAAAATAGTGTTTTGTACAAAGAGCTAAAAAGCTTTTTACTATGCTGTGAATCTATACTATTTGCAATTTTATCTCTAAAGGAAATTTCATTAGGATACAGACCTAAAAGATAAGACGGTGCATAAAAGCCACGTAAATAATCTAAAAATGTAACATTAGAATTAAAAATTCTAACTGATACTCTTTTACCTTGAAGTAGTCGCAAATTTGAAGATGCTTTTGTAAAAAATGTAAAGTTATCAACTTGCAGTTTTAAAATAGAACGACCATTTTTAAGATAGTGATTTTGAACTTGCGCGTCACAAATATAGTCATCAAACTTAGTAAAATCTAAATATTTATGGTAATTCCAAGTTATATGTAAAAGAAATAGAAAAAAGAAAACACCTAAAGTTAATAGGCGCTCTTTATTAGAATCAAAAAGTGATGGCCTAGATAGCTGGCATACTGACATTCATGCTTGCCGATGAGGTATCTGTATTTTCATAAGCGATTTCAATTTGATCTGGTGTATCATCTACAAAACGGGTAAAACGTTTTTGAAATACTAAATTAACATGACCAGTAGGTCCATTACGCTGTTTTCCAATGATAATTTCAGCTTTTTCATTCTCTTTTTCAACATAACTAGAGCTAAACTCTTTACCATCTTTTTTAGCAGCTTTTTCACGCTCTTTTTCCTCTTTATAGAGGTAAACATCATCACGATAAACAAACATAATGATGTCCGCATCTTGCTCAATAGAGCCAGATTCACGAATATCACTAAGCATAGGTCGCTTATCATTACGACTCTCTAACCCACGGTTAAGCTGAGAAAGAGCAACAATTGGCATCTTAAGTTCACGCGCTAAAATTTTCATTCCACGACTAATTTCACTAACTTCAATGTGACGATCACGAGTTCCTGCACTACTCATAATCTGCATATAATCAATTACTGCTAAACTAACTTCTGGATGTTTAGCTTTTAATTTACGAAGTTTTGAACGAAGCTGGTTAATGTTTAGTGTGCTATCATCATCAATAAAAAGAGGTTGTTTTGAAATAGCATCAAATGAGCCATTAAGCCTTGTCCATTCATCATCATCCATATCACCAATTCTAAGTTTTTGCATCGGAATTGAGGTGTGCATACTAAGAAGTCTTAACATCAACTGCTCAGCTGGCATTTCAAGTGAAAAGAATGCAACACCTTTATTTTGATTAATAAGATTTAAAACAATATTCAATGCAAATGAAGTTTTACCCATTGCAGGACGAGCAGCAATAATAATTAAATCTCCATCACCAAAACCAGTTGTCATTTTATTTAAATCTTTAAAACCTGTGTCAACTCCAACTAAAATTTTATTTCCAAGAGCTTTCATTCTATTAATATAATCTAGCGTTGAATATGCCACTTCGTCTGCTGCTCTAAAATCACTTTGGACGTTATCTTGCGTAATTTCATACAGTCTTCTTTCTACTAAATCTATAACATCAGAACTTGGAAGCTCCTCCTCGACCGTTACACGTTTAATATCTGTCGTAAGAGTTAATAAATTTCGCTTTAATGATTTATCTTTAATCTCTTGTAGGTATGCGTTAGTATTACTTATTGGATTAGCTGAGAGTATCTCAATAAATGCAGCTTCATCGAAACGCTTTTTTCTCATCAACGAGTTTTTTACAAACTCTTCATCTATTGGTTGCTCTTTTTGATGCAACTCAATCATAGTCTCATAAATATCTTGATGCGCACCTAGGTAAAAATCTCCTACTTTTATACGCGCTGTAATATCTTCAAACTGTGATGGTTCAAAAAAAACTGAACTCAAAATTGCACGCTCTATTGCTAAGTTATATAATTGATGTTCTATCATTTTGCTGCTTTTTCCACTTCTTCTACAAATCTATCTACTAAGTTATTTTCATCTAACTTTGCTACAACTTCTCCACCGACCATAATCAGACCGTTACCACTACCATAAGCAATTGCTACATCAGCATGTTTAGCCTCACCAATTGCATTAACTGCACACCCCATAACAGAAACATTAAGTGGAGCTTTAATATGTTTAGTTCGCGCTTCAACCTCAGCAACAGCTTTAACTAAATCTGCCTCAATTCTCCCACAAGTTGGACATGAAATAATATTCAAACCCTCTTTTGAACGACCGCTATCTTTTAAAATATCACGAGCAATTTCAATCTCACGCTCTAACTCACCAGTAATTGAAATACGCATAGTATCGCCAATACCATCAAGAAGAAGTGAACCTAGTCCAATTGCAGATTTTATAGTAGCATGATGAAGTGTTCCAGCTTCAGTTACGCCTAAATGAAAAGGGTAATCAACTAAAGGACGAAGAGACCTATAAGCATCAACTGTACGTTCTACATCACTAGCTTTCATTGAGACTTTAATCTCTGTAAAACCCTCATCTTCTAAAAGTTTAATGTTATAAAGAGCAGACTCAACCATTCCTTTAGCACTTTGACCATATTTAGTTTCAAACTCTTTTTCTAAACTCCCAGCATTTACACCAATTCGAATAGGAATATTTCTATCCACGCAAGCTTTTACAATCTCTTTAATTCGACTTTTTTCACCAATGTTACCAGGATTAATACGAATGCAATCAACACTTTGTGCAGCAATGATAGCAAGGCGATAATTAAAGTGAATGTCTGCAACAAGTGGCAAAGATATTTGCTTCTTTATAGCCTTTAGAGCATTTGCATCTTCATAATCTGGAACTGCCACACGTACAATGTCACACCCCGCAAAATGGAGTCTATTAATCTGCCCAACTGTAGAAGCAACATCAGCAGTTTTTGAGTACGTCATAGATTGCGTACTAATAGGAGCATCACCACCTACTAGTACACCACCAACATTTATCTGTTTAGTTTTATATCTATCTTTCATAAGTGTGATTGTACCCTAAACAAAATCAATAGAGTTAATGTTTATTGACGCCAAATAAACTACATAAATTTTAAAATTATTTTTGAAGTAAATTAACACGAATTGGTATTAAAAACTTAGCACCATTATCTTTTAAATTGAGTAAAAACTGTGTTTTAACACTTTCATATAGCTCTAAAGATAGCTTATGATTAGTATGCGTAACATTCATAATCTTTTGTTCAAACTCTTCAAAACTTTTAAAAGATATTGATGTATTAAAAAAAAGTTCGTCTACAGATATAAAGTCTTTATTATTGATAGAGTTATTAATTGCACTATATGCAATATCTCTTACTCTTTGTTCATTATGAAATAAACGCAGAACTTCATTAAAGTCACCATCAAATATTGGCTCAGAAATATAGGCTATACCACCATGTTTTAAAACTCTTTTTACCTCATTTAAAGCATTTTTCATCTCTTTTTCTGGCACATGGTGAAAAGATTTAAACATAAAAACAATATCAAAAATTTCATCATCTAATGGAATATCCTCACTACCAGCCATCATAAAAGTAACATTAGTAAGGTCATCAATTAAAACATTTTTACTGTGTTGCTTCTTATCAACTTCAGTCGCAATAATTTTGCGATTACTACCATTTATAGCTATTAGACGAGTAAAATCAGCTTTACCACACCCTAGTTCGAGTATTGTTTTATCATTTAGTGACAATATATGTTCAAATACTTCACTTTCATTATATATTTTATCTGTAAGTTGTGATAAATTCATCTGTAATTTAACTCCTTAAACAAAATCAATAGGATCAATATCCACTTCAGCTAGAGCTGTTTTAGTTGCACCAATTGCGCTGAGTAGTTTTGTTCGTTTACCAGCGCGTAAAAGTATGTAAAAACGACTCTTATTCGCAATTCGCTCAATCGCAGCAACACCAGCACCAACTACTTCAACATCTTTAAAATTATTTAGATTTTGAAGCATCTGTTCCATATCTCCTCTTGCGCTATCAACTTTTGTATGAGCAAAAAGAATTCTAGCAAAATGTTTATATGGTGGATACAAATCTTTTCTAAATTCTAATTCATCTTTTAAAAATAGCTCATAATTATCTAAGTAAGCAGCAAAAAATTCACTATTTGAAGTTTGAACAATTACATTTGAATCATCACTTCGCCCACTTCGTCCTGCAATTTGTACAACTAGTGATAGAGCGCGCTCTCTTGATCGATAATCTGCCATTCCTAAGATATTATCAATTCCTAAAATTACTGAAAGAGATATGTCATGGTAATCATGCCCTTTAGAGAGCATCTGAGTACCAACTAAAAGATCAATTTCACCTTTATTAAATGTATCAAGTAAAGTTACTAGTTTCTTTTGTGTAGTAATGGTATCTTTATCAAATTGAGCAGTACGAATATGTGGCTTTTGCTCTTGAAAATATCGTACTACTTCAGCTGTTCCAAGGCGTGATGTTTTTAAAGTTTGAGAACCACATTTTGAGCAAATATGTGGAATAGATTCAGTATAACCACAATAGTGACAACGCACACTATTAGTTTGGCGATGCAAACTCATTCCAACTGAGCAGAAAACACAACTATGTGTATGTCCGCAATCATCACAATGTAAGTACTTAAAGTTCGCACGAGTTGGTAAAAAAACTAAAGCCTGTTTTTTATCTTTAACTACTCTTTCAATTGTATTTTCTATTGCTGGTGTTATGGAATCTGTTTCGTTATGAAAAGTAAATTGCCTTGCAGAACTATAAAAACCACCACGAAGACGAAAAGTATCAAACTTTTCATAACTATTAAGTGATGGTGTTGCACTACCTAGTACAACTTTTACATTTTGCTTTGAGCCAATTAAAAGCGCCATATCTCGTGCATGGTAACGCGGACGTGAGCCTGCTTTATAGCTATCGTCATGCTCTTCATCTACAACAATCAGACCAAGATTCTCAATTGGTAAAAATAGAGCTGAACGTGGACCTGCCACAATAAATATCTCTCCACTTCTAATTCTCTCTAGTATTTTTTCTTTTTTCTTTTTTGTAATTTTAGAGTGCCACAGAGCAACATGCTCACCAAAATGAGCCTCTAGTCTTTTTTGCATCTGCGGGGTTAAAGATATTTCAGGAACTAGGAAAATTGAACGCTTACCCTCACTTAACATCTTCTCAAAAAGCTTCATATAAATTTCTGTTTTACCACTTCCAGTGTCACCAAAAATTAAAGATACCGAACGCTTAGAACAAAATTCATATGCTTCTTGTTGTTTTTCTGAGAGCTTAATTTGCGTACTTAGATTATTAACTGTAACATCTGCAGAATTAACACTAGCTGGAACAAACTGAGCAAGAGCCTCACCAATAGAACAAAAATAGTATTGAGCCATAAAGTTAGCAATAGAAACCGTCTCTTTATTTAAAGTAAATGGTAAGACTTCTTGAACCTCAACACACTTAAAACTAGGCTCTTCTACCTCTTTTAAAATAGTACCTATCTCTTTTCTATTTCGTAGTTTAACTTCTACTTGAATATAGATATTTAGTTTTTGTTCACTTTCATAAGTAAGTGGTTCTAATGGGTAATTGCTAAGCGCAACTTCATAGTAGTACAAGTCTATTCAGTCAATAATTTGCAGTTTGCATCTGTATGATCACAATCAAAAGTCATATCTATAATAGAGTAATTAAAATCTACTAAATTGGTTGATGTAGCATAAAACTGATAATCATTATCTCGTAACTTCATCCATCCACCTTGTGAATTTTTTGAATAGATAGGATAGTTTAAAAGCTTATTAGAACTATTCCCATCAAATAACTCTTCACCAACTACTTCATGTGCATCATCAATGAGAGGAGGCCAACTTGATTGACCCTGTAAAATTCCTCGTTGATGTTCAGTCATAATAGCAGAACGAATTGCAGAAACTTGCGCTCTAGCTCTTGAAATTATGGCATCATCACGAGTTGCTGCAAATTTTGGAACAGCAATAGATGCTAAAATTCCAAGTACTACAATCACAAAGACAAGTTCTATCATTGTGAATGCAGGTTTTTTATTCATATTAATCAGTAAACTACACCTGATCCACCAATAGTGGTATTTCTATCAGGTGCATTATCAGAAACTTGATCACAAATAACAGAATCATTATTAGTTAGTCTAGTAACATTAACATCTCCACCTCCAATTATTAAACTTATACAATCAGCACCATTAACTATATAGTTCGCAGTTATAGTTCCTGGAACACTAGAAGTACCGGTCGTATTTATACGCCAATAACTTGAGTCAGCTAACGAATTAGACATTTGAACTGGTGATGTTGTATTAAACTCGCCTTTTGCAGTATAATAAGCTGATACTTCAGAAACTGCAACCCCTATTGCTGTAGCTGCTGCTGCAATTCTAGCATCATCTCTAGTAGCTGCTAACTTCGGTATTGCGACCGATGCTAAAATCCCCAAAATAACAATAACAAAAATCAACTCTATCATTGTGAAACCACTTCTACGCATACTTTCCCCTTTTTTGCGTTTATATAATAAGTTTTTATACTTACTTGATAATTTTCAAAGGGTATTGTAAATTAAAAAATATTATATTTAACTGAATTGTAATAAGTCTTATATGATTTTTTTAATTAACTCTTTAAGCTCTTGCTCCATCATATAATGTTCATGGCTCTTTTGAATGTATGCGTGAAGCAGTGTTTTAACATCGTTGTTTTTTTCAGAAAATTTTGAAAGTTCATCACTAAGTGAATCTGCAAACTCTGCATCTAAACTTATGTTAAATTCACTTCCACCAATTTTTAGAGTTACCTTCTTTGTTTTAGACATTTATCTATACCGATTCAGGTAATATACTCTCTATTTTTTTAATGATGTCTTCTAATTCCATATCTTTCATTGACATCTCCTCTTCTAACTTTTCAATTCTAGCATCTTTTGCTTCTGAGGCAGCTTTAGCTGTTGTAAGCTCTGTACGTAGCTTTTCTGTTTCTGATTTTGACTCATTAATTTGAGATAAAATGTTATCTATCTTATTTCCTAGCGTCTGTGTTAGTGTCATGTTTTCTGACATTCATTATCCTTAATTCTAATGGTATAATTCTACCAATATTTTCCTAGTAAAAGGCTTTGTGTGGCTAGATTTGAAGTTGTTTCTAAATATTCACCAGCAGGAGATCAACCACAAGCCATTGAGAAGCTCTCAGCTGGTGTCATTAGTGGCAATCGTTACCAATCTCTTATTGGCGTTACTGGTAGTGGCAAAACATATACTATGGCGAAAATTATTGAAAAGACTCAACTTCCTACTATCATTATGACTCATAATAAAACACTAGCTGCTCAACTTTATAGTGAATTTAAAAGTTTTTTCCCTAAAAATCATGTTGAATATTTTATAAGTTACTATGACTACTACCAACCTGAAGCCTACATTCCTCGTCAAGACCTTTTTATTGAAAAAGATAGCTCTATAAATGATGAACTAGAACGTATGCGTCTTAGCTCTACAGCTTCACTTTTAACATATGATGACGTAATAGTTGTAGCTTCAGTTTCAGCAAACTATGGCTTAGGTGATCCAGAAGAGTATAGAACAATGGTTCAAATTCTCGAAGTTGGAGGTGACATAAATCAACGAGCCATGCTTTTAAGACTAGTTGAAATGGGGTACAAGAGAAATGATAACTATTTTGACAGAGGTGACTTTCGTGTAAATGGTGATGTTGTAGATATTTACCCAGCCTATAGTGAAGAAGAAGCCATAAGAATTGAATTTTTTGGCGATGAAGTTGAATCAATTTATAGTTTTGATGTTTTAAGCAACAAAAAAACAGAAAGCTTTAACAAAACTACAATCTTTGCAGCTAGCCAATTTGTTGTACAAAAAGAGAAGTTAATAAAAGCAACACAGGCTATTGAAAAAGAGCTAGGAGAGAGGCTTCAATACTACTCAAAAGAGGATCGTTTGGTTGAGTATCAAAGATTAAAACAGCGCACAGAGTTTGATTTAGAGATGTTAGAGACTACTGGTATGTGTAAAGGTGTAGAAAACTATGCAAGGCATTTAAGCGGTAAAAAACCAGGTGAAGCTCCATATACCTTGCTTGATTACATGGAACAACAACATAAAGATTATCTTGTTATTGTAGATGAATCTCATGTTAGCTTACCACAGTTTCGCGGTATGTATGCAGGCGATAGAAGTCGTAAGAATGTGTTAGTAGATTATGGTTTTAGACTTCCAAGTGCCTTAGATAATCGCCCACTACAATATGATGAATACATCAAAAAAGCAAATCGTTACCTTTTCGTCTCAGCTACGCCATCAGCTACAGAACTTGAACTATCAACAAACAGTGCAGAACTCATTATCCGTCCAACAGGACTAGTAGACCCTGAGCCTGAGATTCGCCCTATTACTAATCAAGTTGAAGATTTACATGATGAAATCAAAAAAGCAGTAGACCTAAATGAACGTGTTTTAATTACCACTCTGACAAAAAAAATGTCTGAAGCACTAACAACACACTACAGTGATTTAGGTGTAAAGGTACAATACCTACACTCTGAAATTGATGCAATTGAGAGAAATCAGATAATTCGTGGATTGCGCCTTGGAAATTTTGATGTATTAATTGGAATTAATTTACTTCGTGAGGGGCTAGATCTACCAGAGGTTGGACTTGTTGCAATTTTAGATGCAGATAAAGAGGGATTTTTGCGTTCTGAAACCGCATTGATACAAACTATGGGTAGGGCTTCTAGAAATGCTAACGGACGTGTTATACTTTACGCTGATAAAGTCACAAAATCAATGCAACGTGCGCTTGATGTCAGTTCGTATAGACGTAAAAAACAGCAAGAGCATAATAAAGAGCATAATATTACACCAACTTCAGCTTCAAGAAGTCTTGATAAAGATTTAAAAGTTGATGATGATGGTGAACTTTATGCGAAGATGAAACGTGCTAGAATGGATAAAATGCCAAAGTCTGAACGTCAAGCTCTAACTAAAGAGATGACAAAAAAGATGCATGAAGCTGCTAAGAAGCTAGACTTTGAAGAAGCTGCAAGATTACGTGATGAAATTGAAAAAATCAGAAGGTTATAATAGATGAATTTAAAAGATCCAGAACTATATATAAATAGAGAACTCTCTTGGTTGAAATTTAACAGTCGTGTACTACAGCAAGCACAAGATACAAATCTGCCTCTTTTAGAGCGTCTAAAATTCTTGGCAATTTATGGCACAAACTTAGATGAATTTTATATGATTAGAGTAGCAGGACTACAAAAGCTTTTTACTGCTAGAATAATTGTAACTGGGGCTGATCATTTAACACCACTTGAACAGTTACAGAGTATAAGTGATTATCTTCATGATGAACAAAAAACAGTTGAGAGTACTTTCAATCACATTATTTCAAACCTTGAAAATGAACAGGTATATATCACAAATTATGAAAAATTAGATAATGACCTGAAACAAAAAGCTACAGACTACTTTAAAACACACATATACCCTGTTGTAGTTCCAATTGCTGTTGACTCTACACATCCATTTCCTCATCTAAATAACCTTAGTTTTGGTCTTGTTTTAAAACTAAAATCTAAAGATGATGAAAAAAGTACACACTTTGGACTTGTGAGAATTCCAAGAGTATTAAGCAGATTTATTGAGATTGAATCTGGTGTTTTTGTAACCGTAGAGAGTATTGTTGCTGAACATGCACATGAACTTTTCATGGGATTCGAACTTTTAGAGTATAGTAGCTTTAGAGTAACAAGAAACGCTGACTTCTCAATAGAAGAAGAAGAAGCTGATGATTTCATGCAAATTTTACAAGAGGGATTAAAACTTAGACGAAAAGGGACAATCATACGTCTTGAAGTTGATTCAAAAGCACCAGTAGAACTTATTGAATTTTTAAATCGCCACACACATGTTCATGAAAATAATATCTATCACTTAAATACTCCACTAAACCTAGGTTCACTTTGGCAAATAGTTTCAAATAAACGCTATGCTCATCTAGTGCGTCCATCTTACCAACCACAAATTTTACCACCACTTAATCTAGATAAAAATATTTTAACAATTTTAGATAAAAAAGATTTAATACTTTTTCATCCATATGAGAGTTTTGATCCAGTTGTTCAGTTTATAAAAAGTGCATCTGAAGATCCTGATGTTCTCTCAATTCGTATGACACTCTACCGTGTAGGAAGTGACTCACCAATTGTAAAAGCACTTATTAATGCTGCTGAATCTGGTAAACAGGTAACTGCTATGGTTGAACTCAAAGCTAGATTTGATGAAGAGAATAACCTAATCTGGGCTAAAGCATTAGAGAATGCTGGTGCACATGTTATTTATGGAATTAGTGGCTTTAAGGTTCATGCAAAAGCTACATTAATCGTAAAAAGATACAAAGGTGGCTTAAAACATTATGCACATCTTGCAACTGGTAACTATAACCCTAGTACATCAAAGGTCTATACAGATGTTAGTTATTTAACATCAAAAGAGAGCGTAACAAATGACATAATGCGCTTTTTTCATATCTTAACTGGCTTCTTTGAAAAGGGTAAACTAGACACTCTATTTATGGCACCTACTCAATTAAAACAGAAACTTCTAAGTCTAATAAAAAATGAAACTCAAATGAGAGAAAATGGTCATATTATCGCTAAGATGAACGCTTTGATTGATGAAGATGTTATTAGAGCACTTTATAGTGCTTCTATGGCTGGAGTTAAAATTGAACTTATTATTAGAGGTATCTGTAGTCTTCGCCCTGGAGTTAAAGGTGTTAGTGAGAACATTCGTGTTATCTCAATTATTGGAAAATATTTAGAACATGCAAGGCTATTTTATTTTAAAAATTCAACACCTAAACTTTTCATCTCTAGTGCTGACTGGATGACTAGGAATCTATCTCGTAGAGTTGAACTTTTAACACCTATAGAAGATGAGAAAATATTGCAATTTATGAATATGCAATTAGAAGACAATACCCTAAGCCATGAACTACAAAACGATGGAAGTTATATAAAAGTTAAAAATGACAAAAAGACAAATAATTCTCAAGAGAATATGGAAAAATTAGCACTAGCATACAGAAAAAAGAAGAAAAAAGATTTAAAAAAATGATTATGGACTATAAAGAGTACTCACCAAGTTTAGGTAAAAACAGTTGGATTGCACCTAGTGCTGATCTAATTGGTGAAGTTACAATTGGTGAAGATTGCTCAATTTGGTTTGGTTGTGTAGTTAGAGGAGATGTTCACTACATAACAATTGGAGATAGAACAAATATACAAGATTTAAGTATGGTACACATAACACACTATAAAAAAGCAGATAGAAGCGATGGTAACCCTACAATTATAGGCAATGATGTAACTGTAGGTCATCGTGTTATGTTACATGGTTGTACAATAGAAGATGCTTGTTTAATTGGAATGTCTGCAACAATTTTAGATGGAGCTGTTATTGGAAAAGAATCTATTGTTGGTGCTGGTTCGCTAGTTACAAAAAATAAAAAATTTCCACCACGTTCACTTATAATGGGAAGTCCTGCTAAGGTTGTACGCGCTCTTAATGATGAAGAAATTAAAGAACTCTATGCTTCTGCTTCTAGATATGTTGAGTTTAAAAATAGTTACAAGTAATAATGGATCTATTTTTTATAGCTGATATAATAGGAATTATAGCTTTTTCTATAAGTGGATTTTTAGTAGCTCTTAAAAATAATTTAGATTTACTTGGAATTTTAATAGCTTCATTTCTTACCTCTATAGGTGGTGGTATTGTTCGTGACATCTTAATTGACCGTACACCATTTGCTTTTACTCACACCTACCCCTCTTTAACAATTGTTATAACTCTAATCACTGTTATTTTAGTAAACTTACAGACAAAAGAGAAGCTTGAAGACTCAAAACTTTTTGTTCTAAGCGATACTATCGGGCTTGTGGCATTTAGTTTAGCAGGGGCGCTACTTGGTATAGAAGCAGATTTCAACTTTTTTGGTGTTTTAATTGTAGGCTTTTTAACTGCCATTGGAGGCGGAGTTATTCGTGATGTTATGATTAATGAAGTACCCGCAATTTTAATAAGTGACTTTTATGGTTCTATTGCACTATTAAGTGGTGCTTTACTTTATCTATTGAATACTTTCTCTACTTTAAACTCAATAACTCTTGGTGGTGTAGCACTGTTTTCAATAACTCTGCGCCTTTTATCTTACAAATATAAATGGAGCTTGCCAAAGTTATGATAAAATTCAAATATTAAACTTCTACAAAAAGTCTATTAAATTAAAGGATCTAAATGTCATCTGAAATTACAATTTTTATAGTTATTGGAATTTTTTCTATTCTTGTTATCGCAAGTTCAATTTTTATAGGTACTTCAAGTAATTTTTCTAAAAAATTTGATAAGAATTAATGAAATCATTTAATGCCTTTGTTATTTATGGCATAATTCTTGGTCTGCTATTTGGTCTATATCTACCTCAAATTGCCGTGCAACAACAAGTCATTGGACAAGCTTTTGTCTCGCTTCTAAAAATGTTGGTTATACCTTTAGTCTTTAGTAGCATCTATCTTGCTATCGCTGGTCTTGGTTCAGCTGAACACTTAAAACAGATTGGTTTAAGAACTGTAGGACTTTACCTTTTAACTACTGCCCTATCAGTCATTCTTGCAATTGCTTCTATGAATGTTTTTAATATTGGTGAAGTTACCAAAAGTGTTGGATTAACATATGAAAAAGCTAATACTATCGCTCAATTTTCATTTTCAGATATGCTACTTAGTTTTATACCATCAAATATCTTCTCATCGATGAGCGAAGGTTCTATGATGCCTATTATTGTCTTTAGTACACTTTTTGCTCTTGCCTCTTTTTCACTTCAATCACATCATAAAAACAGTCTACTTAGCTTTTTTGGTGCAATAAATGAGAACATGCTTAAAATGGCAGATTGGGTAATTAAACTTACTCCACTTGGAGTGTTTAGTTTAATATCTTATGTAGTGGCTTTTCAAGGTGTTGATGCTATATTTGGATTGTGGCAATATGTATTACTTGTAATTGGTGTAATCTTAATTCATGCGTTTATAACACTACCTATTCTTATGAGTACTATTGCACATATAAATCCATATAGTTATTTAAAAAAGATAAAAGAGGTGCCATTAATGGCATTTTCAACAGCTTCAAGTGCAGCTACTCTTCCAGTTAGTCTTGAAGTTGCTCAAACCAAAGGCGGCATTAGTTCTAAGACTGCTGGTTTTGTATTACCACTTGGTGCAACTGTTTCTATGGATGGGACAGCCGCATATTTAAGTATTGCTGTGCTTTACATTGCAAATTTAAGTGGAGCAGTTTTAAGTTTTGGTGACCAATTGATGATGGGTGTCACTGTTGTTGCACTAAGCATTGGAGTAGCCGCGCTTCCTAGTGCCTCACTTGTTATGATGGTAATTATTTTAAATCAACTATCTTTGCCTGTTGAGTACATAGCTTTAATTGTAGCAGTTGATAGAATTTTAGATATGTCAAGAACATCACTTAATGTAACATCTGATATGATGGTTTCAAAAATTGTTGATGTCATGCAAAGAAGAAAAGAGAGTAAAAAGGTATAGTAATACTACCTATACCATTAACTCCTATAATCTGCATTTATACTTACATATTCATGACCTAAATCACATCCATAAGCGGTGAAGCTTCCATTTCCAATACCTAAATTGCAATTAACAGAAAACTCATCACGCTTCATAATTTTTGCAGCTCTATTTTCTCGTTCAAAATCAAATAGAATTTCACCCTTTTGATAAACTATTACATCTTCAAAAGAGATAGTCAAACTCTCTTCACTACACTCAACACCAGAAGCGCCAACAGTTGAGGCTATTCTCCCCCAGTTTGGATCTTCACCAAATATTGCAGTTTTAACAAGAAGAGAATCACTTAAAGCTTTTGCAGTCCTCTGTGCCTCTTCATCAGTTAGCGCACCTGTTACATTAAATGCTACAAGTTTTTTTGCGCCCTCTCCATCTTTAACCATTAAGAGTGCCAAATTTTTCATAACACGTTCAAGTGCAAACTCAAAAGCTTCACCATCATATGCACCACTTTTTTTATTACTTAAAAGTATGACTGTATCATTTGTAGATGTATCACCATCTACACTAATAGCATTAAATGTAGTTTTTGTGACTTTGTCTAAATGGCTTTGCATCTGTTGTGATGACACATCTGCATCTGTTGTAATGAAGCAGAGCATAGTAGCCATCGATGGGTCTATCATCCCTGCACCTTTTGCCATTGCACCAATACTAAAACTTTTACCATCTTCTAGTTCAACTTTAAAGGCAATCTCTTTTGAGTATCTATCTGTAGTCATAATAGCTTTAGCTGCATTTGACGAATTTTTATTCGAAAGATTTAATGAACGTGCAGCATTAATTATGGCTTTAGTGTTTAATGGCACACCAATAATGCCAGTTGAACTCATTATTGGATTATCTATTTGTGGATATTTTTCTTTAATAGAATCTAGAATAAAATCTATATCATCGATGCCTTTTTGACCTGTCATTGCATTGGCATTTTTTGCATTTATTAAAACAAAATTTGTTTGGAAATCTTTATATCTTAAGAAATGTTTAATTGGAGCTGCAACCATCTTATTGGTTGTAAATACAGAAGCCACATCACACAACTCATCACTAAAAATTGCAGCAACATCGTTAGTGCCATCGGCTCTTAATCCAGCACTAGCAGCATCTGCAAAAAAACCTTTAGGTGCGCATACACCACTATTTATTGAGAATAGATTATACATATTTAAGCTCTTTTGGTTTATGTTTAACTTCAACTAAAGACTTCATAATTTTAAGTCCTTTTGATGTTCCAATTGTTAAAAGTTTTGATCCACTTGTAATCAAAACATCACCTTTTGGCATAGGATTAAATCTACCATCTTTTGATCTAATTCCAATAATACTAATATCAGCAATATCACGCAGATGTGCCTCTTTTAGCTTCTTAAGAACTAACCAGCTTGTTTTTGGAACTACAATCTCTTCCATATCTAGTGGAGTATCAGTTTTATATAAAAACTGTTCAAGAAGATTCTCCATATCTGGGCGTGCTGCCATTGCTGTAATTCTTTGAGCTGATAATTTTGTAGATGAGACTACACTATCAGCACCCAATTTTTTTAACTTCTCAACATCACTATCTGACTTACCATTTGCAATTATAAATAGAGGTCTTTGAAGATTATGCTCTTTTTCAAATAGGCGCACAGACGCTATTAAAGCAATATTATCTGCCATGTTTTTTGAAAGTGCTATTACACCCTTTGCACTTGATAAATGTGTTTTTAACATTGCAATTTCGCGGTGTGGCTCTTCTTCTATAAAATATGAATAATTATTTTTTTTAGCAATTTTTCCTAATTCATCATTTTCATCAACAACAACAAAAGGAATATGATTCTCTTGAAGTTGCTTTGTAACCTCTATTGTATGTTCATTCTGATAACAAATAACAAAATGGTTTTTAAGTCTTGCAACCTGATAAAGCATGTGACGCTCCTTAAGAAGTCTTATAAGTTCTCCATTATTAATCTCACTTACTAAAATACCAATAGCAATAGAGAAAATTGCAAACCCTGCAATCACAAGAGTAATGGTAAAAAATCGTCCAGCATCTGAAATAGGAGAAATTTCACCAAAACCAACTGTAGTAAAGGTAATACCAGTTTGATAGATTGCATCCATTAAAGGAAAATCATCAATTATGACATACCCTAGTGTACCAACCATCATGGTTAAAATTGTAAGTATAAGTGGTAACCGAAATGCTCTTAGCTGAATGTATAACTCTGTTGAGGGGTCTATGTCTGGTTTAGGGCTAACTTTCCAATGAAGTAATTGAGCTATTTTTGAAAACAGCAAAATAAATACCAGTTACCCCGTAAGGGGGAACTATTAAGACTTTTTTTTCATTGTACGCAGTGTTGAAGCTGCTACTCTAATTTTTTTCGTAGTACCATCTTCTAATGTAATACGAACAGTACGAAGATTTGGTAAAAATCTCTTTCTAGTTCTATTTTTTGCATGGCTAACATTATTTCCACTCATTGGACCTTTTCCGGTCACTGCACATTTTCTAGACACAGATTATCCTTTTGTAAAGTTAAATTTAAGTTCGGGATTATAGTGAAAAATATCAAAATTATTGCTTAAATCACTTTTAATATGAAAAAAGATAGTATTCTTTTAATAGAGTCTAATTAAATTAATGGTGCAGGAGTCAAATTAAAAATGGTTACAGCAAAAGAATTAGCCAAATATATAGAAACAATACCACCTGCTCCAAAGGTATTGCAAGAGACCATTGCACTTTTAAATGGTGGAGATTTAGTTAAAGCATCCATAAAAGCCCTAGAAGATCAAGCACTCACTCACTATTTACGTACTCTTGTAAATCGTCCTATATATGGTTTTACAAATGAGGTAAAAGATCTTAAACAGATCTTTGGTATTTTAGGTCTTTCAAATGCAAAACAGATCTTATGCAACTATTTTTTACATTTAATAGTTCCAAAAAAGTGGGAACTTTTTTCTATTAGTAACACTGTATTTGAAGATTTACAAGCACTCCTTAATGTTAATTGGAATCTACTGCTATTACATGAAAATATTGATGATAAAGACATCTCATCTTCCATTGCCATACTTCCAGCATCAATTATAGTTTGTGAAGCAATATTTGCTTCAAAGAAAGAGGATGTAGAACTGCTTAGAAGTGTAAAAAATATCGACTTTAATACAATTTTAAAACGATTAAGCAATATGGATCTTTTTGATGTTGCAACACAAATTTCTAAAAAATGGGAGATGCCTGAGAACATTGGAGAAATTTTACAGTGTGCATCTGGTATTAAACCTAGCCAAGATCCACAGACTCTTAAACTTGGAAAATATATGCACCTACTCTTCTTTTATGCACTAAGTAAGCCAAAATGTGCAGGTACTGGATTAAATACATTTTTAGAGTTTCAACCAGACTTTATAGTAGATGTTTATGACAACTTTGCGTCCGTCATAGGAGTTGAACAATGAGAGCTGTAGTAAAGAATAGTATTGGTATATTTCATCCTCAGGGTTTTATTGATGGAGCAAATGCTAGAAACTTTTTAGCTCCAGCAGACATAAAAGCAACAACTAGTCTAAAAATAAGTATGTTATTAGTATCTTTGAAAAAAGTTGTTTTCTTCAATAAAAATGGAATGGATATTTTAATTGATTTATTAGGTGAATGTAAAAAAAACAACTCATCTATCTCTCTTGGTTTTTGTGATTATGATGACTCTAAATTTACAACTATGATGAAGTTTTTTAAGGATAATTATTCAATAAGTCTTTTTAGAACGGCTGAAGTAGCAGGACTTTTTGGACCATCTACAAGTGATAACAAAGAAAAAAATATTTTAGTCTACAGTGATGATCCATCTCAAAGAAATGCTATAACGATAGAGCTTCACGAACATGGCTACAACCCAATTTCAACGCTAACACGAGAAGAGTTTAATGCAAAGCGTCAAAGCGAAGAGACATTTTATGAAGTTGTAAATAATACACACCTTGGACTTTTTGGAAAAAAAATTGGTACTAGAGTAGTTGGAAATGCTATTGTTTACTCAATTGATGGCTTTTTAGATGCAAAAATGAATGATATTTTTGACATGACTTACCACCGTAATTCATTGAGTGTTGGATTCACCCTTTTTGTATTTGATATGAATAAAGTAATTGCTATGAATATTCATGGAGTAAACTTTTTCTCACATCTTGCATCAGCTGGAGCTGAATTTGGTGCAACAATTGCAATTGTTGGACTATCATTTGATAAAACGCCAAGAAAATTCCAAGAAGAACTCGAAGATGGCGGTATTTTATTTTTTGAAAAATTAGAAGATTTATTGGATAATAAAGAGATTATGGAAGAACTCGGTGGCGATGAGAGTTCAATTAAACATTCAAAAAAATCTTTGACAAAAATTATTGTAAATGAGTTACCAAATTTTATCTCTGCAACTGTTACAACACTAGAGATGATGACAAATACAAAAGCTATAAAAGAGTCAGCTGCAGTTCAAGAAATTGCTATTGATTCAACTGAAGATAAACTTGCGAGTTCTATTGGATTTTATGGTGATATTGATGGCATGATGATACTAATCTTTCCGCGCACAATTGCCAAACGTGCCTGTGAACTACTTTTAGGTGAGGTGAGCGATAAAACAGAGGAGCTACTTGACACTTTAGCAGAATTTGTAAATATTATCGCAGGACGTCTAAAATCACTCTTAGCTGAAAAGGGAACTGCAATAAATATTACACTGCCTAGAACCTACGAAAAAATTAATACCTTAATAAACTCTATTTCAGAACAAAAAGGTGTACAGGTCAATTTAACGTTCAAAGGCGAACGTTTTACATTTTTCTTAACACGTTAGAAAAAAGGTGGAAGTCATTCCCAATTTTAATACAAAAAAGTGCGGTTTATCTGCGCGTGAGTCCTCCGCTGAGGAGTCATTTTTGAACTGCTTCAAAAAGGAATTAAATAGATGAAAGTAGCACCAAGTATATTATCTGCAGATTTTGGAAATCTAGCGCGCGATGTAAGTGCAATTTGTGATGCGGGATGTGATTACGTTCATGTTGATGTTATGGATGGACATTTTGTACCAAACTTAACTATTGGTCCAGTAGTTGTAAATGCTATTGAAAAAGCTGCTACTAAACCTCTTGATATTCACTTAATGGTTGAGAATAATACATTCTTTGTTGATCTATTTGCTCCACTTAAACCAGAATTTATCTCTTTTCATATTGAAGAGGAAAAACATGCACATAGGCTAATTCAAAAGATACGCTCTCTTGGAATACGACCTGCTATCACACTTAACCCTCATACTCCACCAGAAAAAATTGAGTATATTTTAGAAGATATAGATATGGTTCTTTTAATGAGTGTAAATCCAGGTTTTGGTGGACAAAAGTTCATTCCAAATGTAATACCTAAAGCATATAGGCTTAAAGAATTAATTGAAAAACATAATCCAAACTGTTTAATAGAGGTTGATGGTGGAGTAAATGACAAAAATGTACATGAGCTTAAAAAAGCTGGTGTAGACATTGTTGTCGCTGGAAGTTATGTTTTTAAACATGAAAGTTATAAAAAGGCAATTAAAAGCCTTCAATTATGAAAAAATATTTAATTGTATCATTCTCAGCGATAGCTGAAGCTTTAGTGAAAGGAATTTCTACTGAACTTTACTCAGTAGAAAATAAATATATATAGTGCGAATTAAAATATGTGGAATTACCAATTTAGAAGATGCCCTTTTAAGTATTAAAGCTGGTGCTGATGCACTTGGTTTTGTATTTTACAAACCATCTCCTAGATATATTGCACCAGAAAAAACAATACAAATCATTAAACAACTGCCTCCATTTATTGAGCGTGTTGGACTATTTGTAAATGAAGATGCAAAAACAATAAATAAGATTTGCAAAAGTACTAACATCTCATTAGCTCAAATTCATTTTGATGCACCAGATGAATTTTACAACGAACTTGAGATTTCTCATATTAAAGTTATACGTGCTAAAAATGAAGATGATATTAATAAATACTCAGATGAGTATCGTCTTGTTGATGCTTATCATGAAGCTTATGGTGGGAGCGGTAAACGTCTTAATTTAGACTATTTTAAAAATGTAGACTGCTCTAAAATAATATTAGCTGGTGGATTAGATAGCAATAACTTACACACTCTAAAAGATTTTGGCTTTTATGGTGTTGATGTAAGTAGTGGTACTGAAATAAGTGATGGAAAAAAGTCACCAAAAAAGGTCAATGATTTTATAATAGAGGCGAAAAAGCTTGGTTGAGTTAACTCAAAAACTAGAACATATTCTTTCTACAAAGGGGCTTAAATCTCATAGTTACTACGCATGGCTACATGAGTATGGTGAGATATCACTTGTTGAGCAAGTTTTAATGGCACAAGGTATGCCACTTATTAAACATAATGGTAGATTTATGTTTAAAACAGCAATTACAAATATAGAAGAAGAGATATTCTGTATTGTTGATATTGAGACAAATGGAAGTAAATTAGGTGTAAATCAGATAATTGAAATTGGTGCTATAAAATTTCAAAATAACAAAATAATAGACATTTTTTCATCTTTGGTTCATACAGATAAAATGAATAAAACAATAACTAGTGTTACAGGTATAACATTAGAGATGCTAAAAGATGCACCTCAACTTAAACCTGTTATGTTTAAATTTAAAGAGTTTTTAGGACAAACTCTTTTTGTAGCCCATGATGTAAAGTTTGACTATGGGTTTATATCTCACACTTTAGATTCACTAGGATTAGAGCCAATTAGAAATAGAAAGTTGTGTACTATAGATTTGGCTGAACGAACAATTGCATCTAAACGTTATGGACTTGGTTATCTAAATGATACCCTCGAACTTAATCCAGAAGCTTCGCACCACAGAGCGCTAGATGATGCACAGACTACTACAAATCTTTTAAAAATTTTGCTAGATAAAAAAGATAAAAGTATTAAAACTACAGAAGCATTAATTCACTTTTCAAAACAAGCTCCTAGAATACCAAAAGTGTTATAATATTGTTTTTAATCTCCTAAAAAGTCATAAAATGATACAAACTGCCATTTTACAACTTGGTTCCATTGGACTAAATAGTGCAAAACTTGACTACTATCTAAGAATAGCTGCATCTCAAAGAGTTGAGCTTTTAATGCTTGGTGAATATGTCATGAGTAGCTTTTTTAAAGAGCTAGAGAGCATGGGAAAATCGATGATAAAAGAGCAAAGTAGCGCTCAAATTTCATCGCTTAAATCATTAGCCAAACAGTATAAAATAGTGTTAATTGCACCTGTAATTCTTGTAAAATCTTCAAAAATTTACAAAACTGTTGCAAGAGTTATGCCAAGTGGCAAAACATTTTACTACCATCAGCAAATTTTAATGGATTATCCACACTGGAATGAAGCTAAATTTTTTGATAATGAAATAAAAGAGTTTCAAAATATTAACAGTTTTACATATAAAGGTATTAAGTTTGCAATTTTAAATGGCTTTGAACTACATTTTGACCGCTTTTGGATGCAGGTAAATGAGAAGAAAGTAGATGTTGTTTTATTACCTACTAGTTCAACTTTTGGCTCAAATGAAAGATGGCGTAATCTTTGTTTAATGAGATCTTTCACAAACAATTGTTACGTTTTACGTGCCAATAGAATTGGTGAATATAGAAGTAAAGATGGCCCTTGGAATTTCTATGGAGACTCACTTATTTCATCTCCTACTGGTGAAATAGAGACATTTTTAACAGATAAAGAGGAATTAATGATATCTCAAATATCTAAAGATAGTGTAAAAGAAGCACGTAAAGCTTGGCACTTTAATTCACTACAAAAAAGGGGAGTGTAATGTTGGAGTATTTTCATAGACAAGTTCAACTTTGGGGCGAACAGACACAATTAAATTTATTAACAAAAAAGATTGTTATTATAGGATGTGGTGGACTTGGTAGCTCGTTAGCTATTGCACTTGGTTCAAGTGGTATAGGAGAACTTCACTTAGTTGACTTTGATGAAATAAGCTTACATAATATTCACAGGCAGATTGCCTTTAAAACTGGTGATGAGGGAAAACAGAAGTGTGAAGTTGTAGCCTCTTTGGTTGAATCTAGATGTCCATATGTAAAAGCAATATCATACAGTGAAGATTTAGACGCATTTGCTAAACGTAAAATCAAAACAGACCTAATTATAGATGCAACTGATAACCTACCAACTAGGGTAAAAATTGACAACTATGCTAAATCTGTAGATACACCTTGGATTTATGGCTCAGTAGAGGCGTACAATGGTCAGGTATGTTTTTTTGACAAGGCATCATTTGATGTATTTAGAATTACAGAGAAAACACCAGCTGGAATTGCTGCACCTATTGTTATGCATATAGCCTCATTTCAAGCAAACTTAGCACTTAGATACCTAACAGATTATAAAGTAAAAAAAGATTACCTATATTATCTATTTTTTGATGATGATGGTGAGCTCAATACACAAAAATTTAAATTACCGGTGGCATAAATTAGATGCAATTTGAACAATATCCATTCGAAAAATTACAACAACTTTTAGAAAATGTACCAGCACTTTCAGATAAAAAATTAATTAACCTTACCATTGGTGAGCCACAATTTCAAACACCAAGTTTTATTCAAGATGAGCTAATAAAAAACAGCTCTTTGTTAAATAAATATCCAAAAACAGCAGGTGAACCTGAACTTAAACTATCAATGCTTAGCTTTGTACAAAGACGCTTTAGTATTATTCTTGAAGTAGAAGAGTTAATACCTACTTTTGGTACTAGAGAAGTTCTATTTAACTTTCCTCAATTCTTTTTACATGGTAAAAAGAATCCTACCATTGCATGTCCAAACCCTTTTTATCAAATTTATGAAGGTGCTGCAATAGCATCAAATTCTAAATTACATTTCCTAGATTTAAATGAAGCAAATGAATTCAAACCAAATCCAAAAGATGAAAGATTAAAGAAGTGTGATTTAGTAATAATAAATACACCAAATAATCCAACTGCCTCCGTATTAAGCTTAAACGAACTCTCAGAATGGGTAAAGTCTTCAATTGAAAATGACTTTGTACTACTTAGCGATGAGTGTTATAGCGAAATATATTTTGATGAAAAACCGCCATCACTTCTTGAAGCTTCCCGTGCTGTTGGAAACAACAATTTTAAAAATATTTTAGTGGTAAATTCACTCTCAAAAAGAAGTAGCGCACCAGGTGTTAGAAGTGGATTTATTGCAGGCGATAAAACAATTTTAAAAGAGTACATAAAGTACAGAACTTACGTAGGAGCAGCATCACCACTTCCACTGCAAAAAGCAGCAACAATAGCATGGAGTTATGATGATCATGTAGATATTTTTAGAAAAACATATACTTACAATATGAAACTAGCACATGATATATTAGGAATTAAACCACCAAAAGCCACTTTTTATATCTGGTTAAATGTAAAAAATGATAAAGAGTTTACTAAAAAACTATACAAAGATTACAACGTGAAAGTGCTACCTGGTTCATTCTTAGGTAGAGAGGGAGCTGGTGAGGGTTATGTACGAATAGCCTTAGTAGAATCAGCCTCGCGCACGCAAGATGCGTTGATGAGAATAAAAAATTGTCTGGAAAACTTTAATGATTGAGAACAAAAACGACCCACAATTTACACAAAAATTAAATGAATTAGAGCAGAACGCTCTGAAAACACAAAAATTAACAGACCTTTATGAAGTTTTAGATGTTTTAAGTGGTACAGAATCTGATGAGAGTAGAGTAAATAATATATATCAAAATATTTTAGAGATTGCACTTGAACTATTTGCTAATAAGCTAGAATCTAAAGAGACTTTAGATCTTGATGATGAAGAGGAACTCTACACTCTAAGAGCACTTTATGAATATGCAATAAATCACTACAGTAACAGTGACTTCAAAGGTGCTAGTGAACTATTTTTGATGCTTAGTATATTGACTAATAATGCTACAATCATTTTTAGTATGCAACTTCATGCAATTTCTTCAGCAGAACATATAAAGTTTGAAGATTTCGTTGAGAGATTTATTGACCTTGAGGCTTTACAAAATGATGATGGTGCAATTTTTATGGATAGATTTAAAGATGGTGTACAAGAGTATGTTAATAGTAAAGCGACTACACTAAAAGAATTATATAAACTTTACCAAGATAAGGAATAAAACTTATGAAAATTCACTTCATAGGCATAGGTGGTATAGGAATCTCAGGACTTGCTAAACATCTTCTAGCTGAGGGTCATGAGGTTAGTGGATCAGATGTTTACATAACCGCAATTACTAAAGAGTTGCAAGGTTTAGGTGTTCGTGTTGATGTCCCTCATAACGCTTTTATAATTAAAGATCAAGATTTGGTTATCCACTCTGCTGTTATAAAACCAGATAATCCTGAAATTATTCGTGCAAATGAACTTGGTATAAAAGTGATGTGTAGAAGTGAGGCATTAACATTTATATTAAAAGATAAAAATGTTTATGCCGTTGCTGGTGCGCATGGTAAGAGTACAACTACTGCAATTTTAGCTTCTATTATGTCAGGGAGTACGATTATTGGAGCACAAAGTAAAGCACTAGGCTCAAATACTCGTTATGATGGAACAACAAATACAATGCTATTTGAAGCAGATGAGAGTGATGAGAGTTTTTTGAATACTAACCCTTACTGCTCAATTGTTACAAATGCAGAACCTGAGCATATGGAGTTTTATAACTACAATTTAGAGCGTTTTTATGGGGCATATAGAAAATTTTTAGATCTTGGACAAAAACGAATTATATGTGCAGAAGATAAATTTCTAAGTGAGTATGAAGGTGACGCCGTACGTCTTTACCCTACTAGAGATATTAAAGATATTGAGTATAAACTGATTGATAATCAGCCATTCACATCTTTTTCGTTACTTGATTTTGGTCGTTTTGATGTTTGGGGATTTGGTCAGCACATTGCAGTAGATGCAGCACTTGCAGTTTTAGCTTCAGTAGATGTTATGAATATTGAAGATATTAGAAATAATCTTAAAAACTATAAAGGCATAAAAAAACGCTTTGATATAATAAATGATTCAAAACAACTAGTTGTAATTGATGATTATGGTCACCATCCAACTGAAATTCGCGCGACCATGAAATCTGTTCAGACATATAAAAAATTGCGTGAGTTTAATGAGATAATTGCTATTTGGCAACCACATAAATTTAGTAGAACAATTGACAATTTATCTGAGTTTAAAACATGTTTTGATGGTGTAGGAATGCTTGTTATTTTACCAGTTTGGCGAGCTGGTGAAGAGGCAGTTGATATTGATTTTGAAAAAGAGTTCGCCCACTTCAACCTAATTTTAGCCGATAAAATTACTAGAAAAGAAGATAAAGTTATTCTACTACGTGATGATGCTACTATTGCATCATTGAGTAGTGGACTAGTTGTAGGTTTTGGAGCTGGTGATATTACCTATCAAATAAGAGGAGAGAGATAAAATGGCATTTTTTTATGGGGTTGTAGCACTTGTTACACTATTTGTAATTTTAAACCTTTTTACAGAGTTAGAAAAAAGAGATAAAATAGTAATTGCCTCTATAGTAGCAATCTTAATAGCAGCAGCTATTTGGTATGAAAAAAGTAATAATGATCAACGTACAAAGACATACGAACTACTACTAAAATTTAAACAAGGTAACACACTTATCTGTGGTGATATAAACGTTACAAAAGAAAATTTCAATTATGTGTCACACACTTTTATAGGCTTAGAAAAGAGTAAATTTAAAGGCTTTATAATCGCTGAAAAACTATGCAAATAAAGAGTGATGACTTAGTACAAAAGCTTGACTTAAAAGCTTTTATTAGCTCCTTTTCAGACTTTTTCAGTAGAGAAAAGCCTCTCTACATAGAAGGTGATCAAAATCGCCACTTCAAATTTATTGATGAACTAAACAAGTATGAATTTAATGCACCTAAAAATATCAACAATTTAGACACCGCTCTAATGCACCTAAAAAAGCAAGGAGTGCTAAGCTTAAAAGATATATTTTCTTTTCTAAATATTGTGCGATATTTTAAATACTTACAAACACTACCTTTTGAGAATATACTATTAGAGTGGATAAATGAGATTAGAATACCAGACTATTTTGAACAAATTGATAATTTATTTAATGCAAAAGGTGAATTTAACCACGACGCAGATGAACAACTAAGAACTTTACACATAAATTTAGAACGCAACAAAGATGAAGTAAGAGGACTATATAGAAAACTACTATTCTCTAAAAAGCTGCAAAGCTATTTAGTTGATACTCAAATTCACTATATACAAAGTAGTGAGGCACTTCTTATGCGTCCAGGGTTTAACCATATTTTAGATGGTTCAATCATAGGTCGTAGTAGTGCTGGACACTTCTATGTAGTACCTGAAAGCTCACAAAAATTAAATCGTGCCAAACGTTCAATAGAGCAAGAGATAGAAGCAGTTCTTTATGAACATGCTAAAGAGATTTCAAAAGAGTATACAAAAAATTTACAATTTTTAAAATTCATTAATAAAGAGTTCGATAGGTTTGATCACTATCAAGCACGTGTCCATTTTGCCTCTTCTAAAAATTTATCTTTCATTAAACCACAAAATGATGACAAGATAATTTTATCAGACTTCAAACATCCTGCTTTAAATAAAGCAAAGTCTGTTTCAGTTGATTTTAGTAAATCTATATTAATGATTACTGGTGTAAATGCTGGTGGAAAAACTATGCTTTTAAAATCAATTTTAAGTGCAGCTTTTTTAGGCAAATACCTAATTCCAATGCCAATTAATCCACATAAATCTCACATTGGTACATTTAAAAAGATTATGCCTGTAATTGATGACCCTCAAAGTGTACAAAATGATATTTCTACGTTTGCTGGACGTATGCAAGAGTTTAGCAATCTCCTAAAAGAGCGCTCCATTTTAATTGGTGTAGATGAGATTGAACTTGGAACTGATAGCGATGAGGCTGCTGCACTTTTTAAAGTCTTACTAGAGCAACTTATGCAGCGCCAAAGTAAAGTCATAATCACAACACACCATAAACGTCTAGCAGCGCTCATGGCATTTCATGATGAAGTAGCTCTTATGGCAGCACTCTACAATGAAAAAGAGCGTCGTCCTACATATGAATTTTTGCAAGGGATAATAGGTAAAAGCTACGCATTTGAGAGCGCTCAAAGATATGGCATCCCTCAAAACCTTATAAATGAAGCCAAAAAAGTTTATGGAGATGATCAAGAGAAACTAAATGAACTCATAGAAAGAAGTAGTGAACTAGAACTAAACTTAAAATCAAAAACTGTAGAACTAGAACGTAGGCTTAATGATGTTAAAGAGAGTCAAAGAGAGTTAAAAGAGGAAAAAGAGAACCTTTATACTACTTTAGTAGAACAAAAACGCAAACTCGATGGAAACTACTATGGAGCTATAACTGATGCTAAAAAAGCAGCTCGTGAACACACTCTAAAAGAGACTCATAGAATGATGACAAAAGCACATAAGCAGCTTCCTAAAAAAGAGATAGATAAAGAGATAATAGAAAAACTGCAAGTTGGAGATAGTGTAAAATATAGACAAAATAGAGGAGCTGTAATATCACTAAAATCTAAAGAGGCACAAATTGAGGTTGAGGGAATTAGACTAAGAGTTCCAATAAAAGAGTTAAAACTATCAAAAAAACTTAAAAAACCAACTCCAAAAGTTACAGTCCAAAGACCTAAAGAAAAAAGAGCAGCAATTAAACTAGATCTCCACGGACAAAGAGCTGAAGAGGCAATAGAAAATTTAGACAGATTCCTATCAGACGCCCTACTACAAGGTAGTGATGAGATTTTAGTCTATCATGGAATTGGTACAGGAAAACTTGCATTTGCAGTCAAAGAATTTTTAAAATCACATCCAAGTGTTATTGGATTCGAAGATGCACCACCAAACATGGGTGGATACGGAGCTAAAATTATTAAATTATGATAAACAGATTTAATGAAATGTTAGAAATTCTCTTATAATTAAAGTGTAGAAAAATGAGTAAATCGTACCATTAACATTATAATTTTTTCTTTAATTTAATTTCAAAACCTTTTCTCTCTTCATCTAAAAGTTTAATACTACCACCATGTTCATTTGCAATTTGTAGAGATAAAACGAGTCCCAAACCGTTACCCTTCTCTTTTGTACTCTTAAATGCTTCAAATAAAATATCTTTATCCTTTATAGGAACACCACTATCGTAAATTTTAAATATATGATAATTTTTACCTTCAATATAGATAAGTTCAACAACACCCTCATCTTCATCATCTTCTTCAATAGCATCAATAGCATTAAAAATAAAATTTGAAAGCATCATAGATAACAGGTCAAAATCAGCAAATATCTTAATATTTGGCAAATCTAATTTAAACTCTATCTCTTTAGTATAGCTATAATAGGCGATAGAGTTATTTAATTCTTCTAACAATTGATCTAGTGAGCAGGTAGATTTTCTAGCAACGATACCTTTAGAGAACATCAAAGTAGCTTTTATTATTTTATCTATTCTAAAAACTGACTTTTTTATCTCTTCTACAATTGGTTTATTCTTATCGTCAACTCTTTTTAAAAGCGTTGAACTAAGCAAAGATATAGAACCTATAGGATTTCTAATTTCATGAGAAAGATGTGCAGCCATCTGACCCATAGTAGCCAAACGTTCTCTATTTTTTTGCTCAGTATTGTCAGTAACACTTAATAAAATTTTATCTCTATAACGACCTACTTTTACGATGTATGAGTACTTATCATAAGATATTTCACTATCTTGCAAAGATAAATCGATAATATTCAAAAGCTCAGAAAGCTCTCTAGCTTTTGAGTTCTGTAAAAAAATATCACCATCTTCTTCTAAAATCCAGAGCGCATTAGGTGATAAGTCAACTAGTTTCTCGACACTATCATGAGAATTTTTCAGCTCTTCGTACTCTCGTTCTATCACATATGTCTGTTCAATTAAATCTTGAAGTTGCTCTAAAACATTTGCATTTTCTAAGTTTATCTCTTCTGTATTTTTCATTAGCGCCTCTAAAATAGATATAAAATAATACTCTTAAAGTACTTAGTAATATAATAGCGAAACTAAAACAATCCTAATTATTTACAGCTATTTTTTTGAAAATATTTAGAAACTATCTCGATAAAATCATCTTTACTATCCCAAGGACTCATATGCCTAGAGGCGTTAAGTCGTAAATATTTAGCATTTTCAAACTTTTCTGCATACTTCTCTTGATGAGAAAAAATTGAATAGTCAAACTCAGATTCGATAAGTAGTGTAGGAGTACTAATTAATGACAATTTATCAACCACACTCCAACCAACCAAATGTTCAATAGTTTTTATATAATAACTAAGAGATACATCTTTACTTTGTGTAATCAAACGTTCTCTAAAGTGATTTTGAGAAAATTTAGGAAAAAGGTTTCTAGCCATCAAAAAGGCAACTACATTTACACCAAATATTTTAAGCACTAAAAGTCTAATATTAAATTCTATTTTATCTAACCAGCTAGTTAATATAAAGTGAGGTGTTGAATTGGAAATAGTTAATGTACATAATAGATTAGAGTGTTTTACAGCAAATTGATAGGCAATCATTCCACCTAAAGAAAAACCGACTAAATGTACTGAGCAGAGTTCTAAAGCTTCAAAGAATTCAAAAAGATCATCACTAAACTGCTCAATACTCAAAGGCATATTGCCAGCGCTAGAGCGTCCATGCGCTCTAATATCCAATAATATTACACGATAATTTAATGATAATACCTCAGTATGCTCCTCCCACATACGTGTACTAGCCCCTAGACCATGTAGAAAAACCACAGGTTCACCAGAACCACTATGCTCATAATACAATCTACAATCTGACAAATTAATATATGACATGATTCTTCTTTAAGATTTTGCACATAATACCTTTTTTTTATTACTAAAAGATAGCAAAAAAATATTATTAAGCTCTTTTACATTTTAGATATACTTTTTTAAAAATATGGAGCTTTTCAATGGAAAATAAAATAGAAATAAAAAGATTGGAATTTAAAGATATTAAAGAAAAAGGCAAAAATTAGTGCAACGTATATTTACACAGACACACCAACCAATCAGTTTTTCATTTAAACAGAGCATTGAAGATTTTAGAGTTGAAGAGATAACTCAAAGTAAGTTTAGCGGGCGTGGTAATTTTTTAATTCTGCATATTGAGAAAAAAAATCTCTCCACATGGGATTTACTTAGTTCGCTAAGCCAAATGAGTGGAATACACAACTCTGAATTTGGATACGCTGGATTAAAAGACAAACATGCAACCACAATGCAATATATCTCTATACACAAAAAACATGAAAAATCATTGAAAAATATCCGTCATAAGAACATTAAAATTATTAAAACATACCTAAACCAAAAACCTTTAAGCATTGGTGATTTACAAGGAAACAGTTTTACTCTAAATATTAAAAATCTTAAACCAGAAGATAAGACAAACTTCGAAACAGTTTTTAACTCAATAAAAAAATTAGGAATGCCTAACTATTTTGGTTACCAAAGATTTGGAAGAGATGGTTCAAGTTTTGAAGAGGCTAAAAGCGTAGTCTATGGCGATAAATTCATTAAAGATAATAAACTTAGAAAATTTTTAGCCTCAGCTTACCAAAGTCACTTTTTCAATAATTGGTTACACGAAAGAGTTAAAATAGGTCAAAAAAATGGTGAACTATTTACACTTTTAAGTGGAGATGTAATGTTAAACTTAAAAGAGAATAAGCTATTTACTCCAAAAGATTTAAAAGAGACGATTAAGAACTTCAATAACAGAACGATAGTACCAACAGGACTTCTACCAGGTCGTAAAGTTTGGAATTCTATGGGTGAAGCTTACGAAATAGAGAAAAAATTTGATGATCTGCACATCCATGAAAAAGGAAGCAGAAGAGCTGCATGGATTTACCCAAGTGAGATGAACTTTACATACAACGAAAAAACAAAAAGTGCTCGCCTTAAATTCACACTACCAAAAAGTTCATACGCGACTGTACTTTTGGAAAATATTGCTAATAAAAACTTTACTAATTCAGAGAAAGGATTTTATCTTTGAAAATAGTTTTACATACTGTCATAGATAATATTATACTTTTGATATTAGCCTATGAAAAGCTATATAACTTGCGAATTAAACATTGATATATTTTTACTAATGTAGTACAATGTAGATACAAGGAAGTACATTATGAAAAAAGCTATAAATATTAGAATGGACGAAACTTTACTCACTGATTTGGATTCTTATGCTCATGAGTTAGAGCGTTCTCGTACTTATATCATTGAAAAAGCAGTCAGCACTTATTTTGACACATTAGATGAAATGATTTCAGATAAAAGAATTGATGACATAAAAGCAGGTAAATCGAACCTCTATACACTAGAAGAAGTAATGAAAAAGCTTAGTCTTAATTAATGTTTAGAATAATCATTCCAAAAGTTACATTTAAAGAGTTAGAAAAAATAGATTCTGAAAATCAAAAACTTATTTTTTCAAAAATAAAAGACCTAGAACAAGGTGTTTTTACTGCTGATAGGGTGCTTAAGGGCAAGCACAAAGGCAAATTTAGAAAACGAGCTGGAAATTATAGAATCGTTTATTTAAAAGAGAACGATATTTTAGTTATAACTCTTATTAGAATTGCACACAGAAAAGAAGTATATTAAAAACCTAAAAAGGGATTAACCTATGAAAACAATGTGGAATGAAAAATTTAGCCGTGATGGTTACTTTTTTGGAACAAAGCCTAATGCATATATTGCTGAAAAATCAACACTTCTAAAACCAAAGAAAAGTGTTCTTTGTTTAGGTGAGGGAGAGGGACGTAACGCTCTATTTTTAGCTAAAAATGATTTTGATGTTACTGCTATTGATGCTTCAGATGTGGGTTTGCTAAAAGCTAAAGAGTTAGCAAATGCTAATAACTGCGAAATTAAAATAGAACAGTTAGATTTAAATGATTGGAATCCAAAAGAAAATTCATTTGATGCAATTGTCTGCTCATACCTACATTTAGAAGAGCCTCTGCGTTCTAAAACGTTTAAATCAATCATTCATACACTCTCACTTAATGGAATTTTCATTGGTGAATTTTTCTCTCACGAACAGTTAAATTTTAATAGTGGGGGACCTAAAAATATCTCTTTACTCTATGACTTAGATTCAATGGAATCTATACTAGAGAACAAGAATATTGAGATTATAGAGTTAGTACAAGAACTTACAAACTTAGATGAGGGCAAAGGTCATCAAGGTGCAGCTTCTGTAATTAGAATCTGTTTTAAAAAGGTTTAATTTACATTAAATAAATATTTACTTTGCACGTGTAACATTACGATAATCTTTCCTAAAAGGAACTTGTTAATGATTAACGTAATCAAAGCAATTAAATCAGAGGTCCACAAAGTTGTAGTTGGACAAGAACGCATGATTGATGGGCTTTTAATAGGTCTTTTATGTGATGGACACATCTTAATTGAGGGTGTTCCAGGGCTTGCAAAAACTACTACAGTTAATGCACTGGCAAAAAGTTTAGGACTTAACTTTAAACGTGCACAATTTACACCAGACTTACTTCCTAGTGACATTCTAGGTGCTGAGATTTATGACCCTAAAAATAACTCATTTAGAATAAAGCGCGGACCTGTTTTTACAAATCTTTTATTAGCAGATGAGATTAACCGTGCGCCTGCTAAAGTTCAATCTGCTCTTCTTGAAGTCATGCAAGAGCAACAGGTTACAATTGGTGATGAAACATTTGCAATTGAGAAACCATTTTTTGTAATGGCTACACAAAATCCAGTTGAGCAAGAGGGAGTCTACCAACTTCCAGAAGCTCAACTAGATAGGTTCATGATGAAATTAGTTGTAGGTTACAACACAAAAGAAGAAGAGCTAGAGATTGCAAAACGAATTTCTGGAAAAACATCTGCTGAGATTCACTCAGTTTTAAATGCAAATGAGTTAGATGAGCTTAAAAAAGCAGTAGCTTCAGTTCATATGGATGAGGAAGTTGAAAAGTACATTGTAGAGTTAATTCATGCAACACGTGAACCTGAGAACTACTCTCTTGGTGACATAAAACAATATATACATTTTGGTGCTAGTCCGCGCGCAAGTATTGACATGTTCAAAGCTGTACGTGCTATGGCATTTTTAAGAGAGAAAGATTTTGTATCTCCTGTTGATGTTGCATATATCGCAAAAGAGATTCTTCGTCATAGAATAGTTCTAAGTTATGAAGCCGAGGCTGAGGGAATCACTAGTGATACTATCATTGAGAAAGTTTTAAAAGCTGTACCGATTCCATAATCATGAGCCGTCTAAGAAAAATAATTCTAAAGGCCAGATCACAGGTCTTTAGTGAAAAAGTTGGTAACAACCCTTCTGTATTTCATGGTGAGGGGTACGATTTCATTGAACTGCGCGAATATATAGCAGGCGATGACATCAAAAAAATAGATTGGAATATCACAGCCAAACTTCAGAAACCTTACGTAAAGGTTTTTCGTGAAGAGCGTGAAATTAACGTCATCTTAGCATCTATGTTAAATGGAAGTGTCTATTTTGGTTCAAAAAAACTAAAACAAGAGTTAATTGCGGAAATTGTTGCCATTGTCTCTTTTTCAGCACTTAGAAATGGTGATCTATTCTCTTCATACATTTTTGCAGATAAATTTTACTCTTTTACAAGACCTGCAAAAAAACTTTTTGCCGTACACAAGAGTGTAGACGATATTTTAAAATTTGACCCACTTGGTAAAGAGAGTAACTTTAAAATTTTAACTTCAACAATTATGAAAAGAGTTAAACGCAAATCCTTACTTGTCTTAGTTGGAGATTTTTTTGAAATTCCAGAACTTAAAATACTAGCAAAAAAGCATGAGCTTCTTTGCATAATTGTAAGAGACAAAATAGAAGAGACCCCGCCATCTTTTGGATTTGCTTCTTTAATGGACGTTCAAACAAACTCAACTCTTGAGGGTGATTTCAACAACCAAACAGTAAAAGCATATGCTAAAAAAGTACATGAGCATGACCATGAGCTTTATTCATATCTGCGAAAAGAACAGATTAGGTTCATTAAAACATACACTGATGAAGACCCATATATAAAACTACGCAGACTTTTTGGAGGACGTTCATGAATCCAGATATCCCTCTTCATGACATTAAACCACTTGTTGATGTCCCTGATAATTCTATTTGGCTTTTTAGTGGTGTAGTTATAATTTCTATAATAATTTTAGTTGCACTTATAATTTTTGCAATACGTTTTTTCAAAAAATCTAAAAACCAGCCAAAGATTCTACTAGAAGAGCTAAAAAATATAGATACTAAAAATTCAAAAGAGGCAGCCTACTCTATTACTCATTATGGTGAGCTATTACTTGAAAAAAGTAGCTCGCCTGAGCTATTTGACAATTTAGCACAAAGATTAGAACCATTTAAATATCGCAAGGAGGTTCCAGCCCTTGATGAACGAACCATTAAACTATATAATCTATATGTAGAGTCTATCAATGCCTAATTTAAATTATGAATATCCACTAGTTTGGGCTATTATAATCTTATTTTTAGTCTGTTCAAAAGTTTGTAAAGTACGCGAGCAATCTCTATATTTTCCTCATCTAAAAATTTTTAGCTCAAGTACTAGAGGTGGTTCTTACTTTCTTGTATTTTTAAAATATAGTGCCATAATATCCGCACTCATTGCTCTATCATCACCATACAGTGAGTATGAACACACTATAACTCCAAAACGTGGTTATGATATTGCTCTTATTTTAGATACAAGTGCATCGATGAAATCTAGGGGGTTTGATAGAAATAATGTAAATCTAAACCGTTTTGATGTTGTAAAAAACATTGTCTCTGAATTTGTTAAAAAAAGAAAAAATGACAACATAGGTTTAATTGTTTTTGGAGAGTACTCATTTGTAGCAGCGCCACTAACATTTGATAAAAGTATTTTATCAAAAATAATAGATAGACTCTATATCACAATGGCTGGTGAGCGCACTGCAATTTTTGATTCACTAGCACAAACTGCAAACCTTTTTGAAAGTGCTGAGGCAAAATCAAAACTTGCTATTTTATTGACAGATGGTGTAAATACTGCTGGCTCTATTCCAACAGATGTTGCTATTAAACTCCTGAAAAAGCAGAATATTAAACTCTACACTGTAGGAATTGGTGGCGCTGGTGAATTTGATGAGGCGATGTTAATGGCACTAGCTAAAGAGACAGGTGGAGAGTTTTACAAAGCTTACGAGAGTTCACAGTTAGAAAAAATTTACGCAGAGATTGACCGCCTTGAAAAGTCTGAAATTAGAGATAATGGATATACATTTAAAGAGTATTACTTTCAATATCCACTAGGTTACGCATTTTTTGCATTTTTACTTTACATAATCTTAAGACGAAAAAGAGGTGGCGCATGAGTTTTGTAAATCCTGACTTTTTTATTTTACTTTTACTACCACTGCTAATTATGTTTTGGCTTTTAAAAAGTGGCTCAATTGCACTGGAGAAATATTTTGATGCAGAAATTTTTAAAAAGATGCAAAAAACAGATGCAGCACTTAGCTCAAAATCAAGAGCCTATCTTTTTATCTTGGCACTACTCTTAATCATAACTGCACTTGCGCGTCCAGTTTCAGATGAGAGAAGTATTAAAATAGAGGCAAAAGGTACTGACATTGTAGTCGCGCTTGATATTTCACGCTCAATGCTTGCACGGGACTTCTATCCTAACCGCCTAGAATGGGCAAAAAACAAAGCACTAAAACTGTTGACTCTCACAAAACAAAATAGAGTTGGAGTAATCGCTTTTGCAAATAGCTCATACATTGTCTCTCCTCTTAGTTTTGACAAAAAAGCGGTTAGTTTCCTAATTGATAGACTAGATACCACAAGCATTACTGAACAGGGTACAAACTTTAAACAGATGATAGATTCAAGCTCTCTAATTTTAGAAAAAGCAAAAGAAAAGTTTGTTATTTTATTAACTGATGGTGGAGACCAAGATGATTTTTCTGAAGAAATTGAACTAGCACGCAAAGCTGGAATTACAATGTTCATTATAGGAACTGGAACAACTAAAGGTATGCCAGTTGAGGTTAAAGCTGGAGAGTTTATTAAAGATAAAAATGGAAAAATTTTAATTAGTTATATGAATGAAAATGTAAAAGATTTAGCTCTAAAAACTAGTGGTGCGTATATGAATAGTGTTACATCAGATGCTGATGTGAAGGAGGTAATTCGTAGGATTGAAAGTAGTGCGCATGAACAGACACTAAAAGAGCAAGAGATTAAACAGTACACTGAACTATTTTATTTTCCACTTGCTCTTTCTATATTTGTACTACTACTTGCTTTTTCCTCACTTCCAAGACGCACTATAGTAGCAATTTTAGCACTAATGATAGTGACGCCACAGAGTAAAGCTGAAATTCTTGATTTTCAAAAACTACAAGATGCAAAAGCTGCATATGATAAAAAAGAGTACAAAAAAAGTGCCTTTCTTTATAATGACTTTCAAAATGAAGAAGCAACATATAACCGTGCTAATGCACTTTATAAAAATGGTAAATATTCACAAGCTGCTGAGATTTATGAAAAGTTAAATAGTCAAAATAGAGACTTAATGTACAAAAAGTCTCATAACCTTGGAAATGCTTATGCTAAGGAAGGTAGTAAGGAATCTTTAGAAAAAGCAATTAAAGCCTATGAAGATGCACTTAAAATAAATGATGATAAACAGACAAAAGAGAACCTTGAAGCTGTAAAAAAAGCATTACAGAATAAAAAGAAAGATAATAAAGAGAACAAAAAGAAAGATGATAAAAAAGATTCAGATAAAAATAAAAAATCTGATAAAAATAAAGATAATAAAAAAGGCGATAAAGACAAACAGTCTAAAGATAGCAATTCAAAAGAAAAAAAGAAAAGTGAAGAAGAGAAAAAGAAAGAAGAAGAGAAAAAGGCTAAAGAACAAAAAGAGCAAAAAGAAAAAAATTCTAAATCAAAAGAAGATGATGCCAAAAAAGATGAAAAAAAAGTAAAAAATAAAGATGATGAAAAAAGTAAAGAAGAGCCAAAAGAATCCAAACAGACAAAGCAGAGTGATAAAAAAATAAATCCAGATGAAATATCTGATTTAGAGATGAAAAAGTGGAAAAAAATGTTACAAAAACGTGGAGCAAAAACAAGACTTTATGAGATGAAAAGTACTCAAAAACCAAAAGGAGATATCAATGAAAAACCTTGGTAAGATATTAATTTTTTTAGCACTTTTTATAAATCTTGCACAAGCAGGTGTTAAAGCAACTCTTAGTGCAACACAAATTCAAAGAGGAGATTCTGTAAGGTTAATTCTTACAATTGATGGTGATGGTGTACAAGCACCTGCAATCTCTTCAATCGGAAAATATAGGGTAGAGGGTCGTTCACAAAGTACACAAATTCAAAATATAAATGGTAACTATAGTAAAATTACACGTTATGAATATATATTTACTCCACTTGAAACTATAATTATTGAGCCAATTTCTCTTAATATAAATGGAAAAATAGAACAGACTGAACGAATAAAATTAGAAGTCTCAAATGTAGTTCCAACAGGTACAACAAAAGAGTATGACTTAAAAATAGTATCAGATAAAAAAAGTGTATATGTTGGCGAACCTTTTGCAGTAGACATGGTATTTAGAAGAAATAAGTTCAAACAAATCCATGACACACGCTATACTCCACCTGGAACAACGGACTTTTGGGTAAAAAAACAGTCAGAGGTTCAAAAAGGTGTTCAAGGAGATGAAGAGATAATATCTCTTCGTTATATTTATGCAGCACAAAAAAATGGCACCTTAAATATATCTCCTGCTCACATGAATGTAGCAACTGCTAGAGCTACATCTTTTCAAAGTTTTTTTGCAAATGGAGTTCAATGGAAAAAATTAATCTCGAATGATTTAAACATTGATGTAAAACCTCTTCCTACTGGAGTAAATCTAGTAGGAGACTTAACAGTTACAACAAAAGTCGACAAAACTACACTTGATGCGAAAGAGCCTGTAACCTTGCTTATACTAATTAAAGGTGTCGCAAATGTTGAAGACATTACATTAGGTAAATTAAATATTGATGGTGTAATTCAATATGAAGAAGAGCCAGTTATAAGACACGAACTTAAAGATGGAAAATATAAAGGCATTTATGAGAAAAAAATAGCACTAATTGCAGAAAATGATTTTACAATTCCTAGTATTTCAATAAAATATTTTGATCCAAAAGAGAAGCAGATAAAAACTGCCTCATCAAAAGAGATAAAAATAAAAGTAAATGCAATAAAATCTAATCAAAGCAGTAAATTAAATGTACAAAGTGCAAAAGAGCTTCCAATTGCAAAAGAGATTACAGTTTATAAAACTGCACCAATTGAACTTTTTTTAGCATTTTTAGCTGGCCTTTTAGTTGCATCATTAATAATTTTACAACCTTGGAAACTTTTAAAAAGAGATAAAAAAGCTTTTAAACATCATGGAAATAAAGATATATTAATAAGTCTTTTACCTCACGCAGAATCTAACCCTGAAATAGCTAAAATGGTAGATGACTTAGAGGCAAAAATGTACAGAGGAAGTGATGTACAGATTGACAAAAAGAGATTAAAAGAGATGCTAAAGAATATCGTGTAGTGAAGCAGCTTGCTTTATATTGTAATGCAAGCTTGCATAATCTCTATTTTTTAGATGCTCTTTAAATGTTAAAAGTTCTCTCTCAAAGAGTTCTATAGATTCTAAAACATTTGTACGGTTCTCATCAAAAATTGCCTCCCACATATGTGGTGAGCTTTTTGCTAAACGACTCATATCTCTAAACCCACCAGCAGCAAGATTTAATATACTCTTTGGATCTTCTTGTGAGAGTACAGTATTAGCAAGTGCAAAACTAATAGCGTGAGGTAGATGACTTATAAATGCCGCGTGCAGGTCATGTTCTGATGCGTCCATATAGACTATGTTCATTTTTATTGCTTCAAATATCTCAATTGCTCTTGTTTTTTGTATTTCACCGCTTTGCTCAATGTCACACAAAACAATAATTTTATCTTCATATAACTTCTCAACTGCTGCATATGGACCAAATTTTTCTGTTCCTGTCATTGGATGAGCGGCTACAAAATTTTCTCTTATTGAGGTTGGAATTGCATCTACAATTGTTTTTTTTGTACTCCCTAAATCAATAATTACAGTATCTGGCTTAACTGATTTTAATTTTGAAAAAAGTTCAACTATCGCATTTACTGGAATTGCTAGTATTATTACATCACACTCTAAAATGGTATCAAAGGTAACTATTTCATCAATACATCCTAACTTTAAAGATGCCTCTTCATGAGTATGTTCATGATCATACCCTAATACTTTTGAAACGTTTGAAACTCCTCTAAATGCTAAACCAATGGAACCGCCCATTAGTCCAAGTCCAACAATACCTACAACCATACAATTCCTTTGAGCATATTATAGTTTAATGATTATTAAGATAATATATCACAAAAAAAATAAGGCGTAGAATGAAAAAATGGCTTATTGCCTTAGGCTTAACTGCTACATTTTTAAATGCGACAATAATAAAAGATATTCGTTTTGAATCATTAATTCACATTTCACCCTCAATTGCAAAAGAGATGGTTGGATTTAGTGTAGGTGAAGAAATTGATATGAAAAAAATCGATACTTCAATTAAAAAACTATATGATCAAGGCTATTTTGAGGATATTTGGGTTGAAGAACAAGATGGTGTTTTAACATACCATTTCAGTGAAAAACCTCTAATTTCAAAGGTTGTAATAGATGGTCTAACTGAGAGTGATACAGAAAAATATTATGATGCACTAAACCTTAAGAAAGGTGCTACATATGATTATAAACGTATTGTTAGTGCAAAATCTAGCCTTCTTGAGGCAATATCTGAAAAAGGTACTGTTGATTCCATTGTTGAAGTAAAAACAGAAAAACTTGACAATGGCAGTATGATTGTCCGTTTTATTGTAAATAAGGGTGAAAAAATCATCATTGAATCTGTAACATTTAATGGTACAAAAGCTTTTGATAGAGATGAATTAGAAAAAGAAGCTGTCAATAAACAAGAGGAGTTCTTAGGTTGGTTGTTTGGAAGAAATGATGGAGAAATGAAAGTAACTGAACTATCAAATGATCCACTACGTATCCGTGAACTATATATGAAAAAAGGTTACCTAGATGCTGATGTACAGAAACCTTATGTAGATGTAGACTTCAATAGATATAGAGCAAAAATTTCATATAACATTTCAGAGGGTCCTGAGTACACTACTAAAGATATTCAAATAAATATTTCTAAAGAGGGAATTACTGACTTTTCAGAAGTTCGTAAAAAATTCAAACTTAAAGTTGGAGAGGTCTTTGACATTGAAAGCTTTAGAAGCGATATGGAAAAAATTAAGTTTGATGTAGCAGACAAAGGTTATGCATTTACTCAGGTTAACCCAGATCTTCAAAAAGATAAAGATACTGGTGAGGTAACTGTTGTCTACTCTGTAAATCCTGGTGAGATAGTTTACATTAACAACGTAATAATCTCAGGAAATAGCAGGACACTTGACCGTGTAATTCGTAGAGAGATGTACTTAGTACCTGGAAGCCTTTATAGCATGACAGACTTAAAAGATTCACGTAATGCACTAGGACGTACTGGTTATTTTGAAGATACTTCAGTAGAAGAGCGTCGCATTAGTGATGATAAAATGGATTTAATTGTAAAAGTAAAAGAGGCACCAACTGGTAGTGTGCAAGTTGGTGGTGGTTATGGAAGTTATGGCGGACTATTAATTAGTGCTTCACTATCTGATAGAAATATTTTTGGTAGTGGTATAAATGTAGGGCTTCAATTTGATAACTCACAAATTAATAAACGCCAAGAATTCTCTATCTCAAACCCTCGCGTACTCGATAGCAAATATAGTGGTAGCTTTAGAATTTTCAATAATAAATTTGATTCATTTGACTTTACAGTTGCTCAATTTGGTGGAACTATATCTGGTGGACGAAAATTTAATCGTTCTTTAAGTGGCTCTGTAGCTTACAACTATGTTGATTCAAAATTAAGTAATATTACCGGTGGTACTATTACAAACAATAATAATAATATTGTTTATGATAACAGACCATATCAAAAAAGTTCAATATCAACTGCTCTATCTTTTGACAATACTGATGATTTTTATATTCCTAGAGAGGGTTACGCTATTAGCGGTTCTTTGGAATTTGCAGGAGTTGGTGGTAATGCGCAGTACATTAAAGGTGTGTCAAAATTTAATGCGTACCGCGGTTTAGAGGAGTGGATTAATTTTGACGCTATCTTACGCTACAAATCAAGCCTAAACTATATCGAAGATACAGGTTTTGTTCCTATTAATGAAAAGTTTTTCTCTGGTGGTATTGGATCAGTTCGTGGATATGAAACATATTCTCTTTCTCCAATAACAAATGGGTCTAGGACTGGTGGTAATATGAGCTTTTCAAATAGTGCAGAAGTAAGTATCCCACTAATTCCAGATGCAAAACTTAGAATGGCTCTATTTGTAGATTATGGATTTATTGGAGAAGATAGTTTTGATGAAATTGCCCGTGGTGGTTATGGTATCGCAGCTGAGTGGTTCTCGCCTATGGGTCCAATACAGTTAATATTTGCGCGACCTATTGGAGAAGAAGCTAACGATAGAACCGCTGCCTTTGAATTTACAATTGGTCAACGCTTCTAGTCTAGGAAACTTTATTAAGAGAGAGTCTCTCTTAATAAGTTAGATTTGCTTCTATTCTACGATTTAAAGCTCTACCCTCTTTTGTCTTATTTGTTGCAATAGGTTTAACTTCACCATAACCAATAGTTTCAATTCTACTAGCTTCAACACCATTTTTAACTAAAATATTCTTAATAGCTATAGCTCTTCTTTCTGAAAGTTTTTGATTATACTTAAGTGGTCCAACTGAATCAGTATGTCCATTAATAATTGTTCCATACATTTTATTTGCATTTAGAAATTTTGCAAAATCTAATATTTTTTGCATATCTGTTTCTGGTGTAATTATTGCAGTGTCATAAATAAATAGTGCGCCAATGTTCATTGAAATTGCACATCCCTTTTGATCAACTGTTAAGCCAGCTTTTGTTGTCGGACACTCATCAACAGAGTTTTCAACTCCATCATTATCATCATCAAGAAATTTAACAACTGGTGGTTCAACAACAACTACTGGAGCTGGTTCTTCATGTTTTACAACTGGTTTAGCTGGAGTTGGAGCTGGTTTTCTTGCTATCTCTCCAAATGGGATACCAATACCTGCCATTGCTGAGAACTCTTTATCACCATGATCAAATTTAAAAAGTTCTTTTACCATTAAATTTAAGTTCATACCATTTTCAAAGTAGTACTTTACCCCTGCACCAATGTTAAAAAAGATACTGTCATTATTACTGTATGGATTACCATTCATCTCTTCATAACCAAAACCACCTAATAGATAAGGCTTTAAAATAGTATCCATATTAAAGTCATCATAAACACCATTTAATGCTACTCTTGTAATATCAGCCTCTGGAAAACCAGCTATTGTGCTTTCAGCATTTTCAACTCTTTCTAATGCAATTTGAGGTTTTAACCCAAAATACTTGTGAACGTTAGATTGAATTTGTACACCATAGAGTAACGTGTCTTCCAAATTTAACTTATCTTGTGCAATGTTAGCACCAATAACTGGTGTAACCTCGTACTTGTAGTTGCTTTGTGCTAACAACAGAACTGATGATGTCGCTAATGATAAAAATACTTTTTTCATTCTTGCTCCTTAAGATTTATGAAATTCTAACATAATTACACTATAATTTCACAAAGATAAAAAGGTAGGTCAAATGATTCGCTCTTTACGTGGTATGAATGATATGCTACCACCCAAAAACATGGTATTTGTCAAATTTATTGAACAAGCATCAAGTATTGCTATAAAATATGGTTTTGAGTTTGTTTCATCACCTCTTCTTGAAGAAACATCTCTTTTTAAAAGAAGTGTCGGAGATAGTAGTGATATAGTAGGAAAAGAGATGTACCGCTTTTTTGATAAAGGTGAAAATGATGTCTGCCTTCGACCTGAGGGAACAGCTGGAATTGTTCGCGCATTTATACAGAACAAACTAGATAAAAAAGGCGGTATTCATAGATTCTTTTACCATGGGGCAATGTTTCGTTATGAGAGACCTCAAAAGGGAAGACTTCGTCAATTTCACCAATTTGGATGTGAGTCATTTGGCGAGCAGAGCGTTTATGAAGATGCTAATATAATTTTAATGCTAAAAGAGATTTTAAATAGTTTCAACATAAAAACAACTCTTAAAATTAACTCTCTTGGATGCTCAAAATGTATGCCACCTTATAAAAAGAACTTAGTCTCTTTTTTAGAAATAAATAAAGATGAACTTTGTGAAGATTGTCATAGAAGAATTGGTACAAATCCAATTCGTGTTCTTGATTGTAAAAATGAAAAATGCCAAAATAGTTTAATTAATGCACCAAAACTTTTAGATAACCTCTGTAATAGTTGTAAAAATGATTTTGATGAGTTACATAATCTTTTAAGAGCTCATAATGTTGAATTTGAAATAGACAATCACCTAGTTAGAGGTCTTGACTACTATACAAAAACTGCTTTTGAATTTGTAAGTCATGATATTGGAGCGCAAAGTTCAATTGCTGGTGGTGGACGTTATGATACTCTTGTAGAAATGCTTGATGGTAAAAGTACACCTGCTGTTGGTTTTGCCATAGGAGTAGAGAGACTCTTAGAGCTAATAGAAAAAGAAGATGAAGATAGAGATGGTTACTACTTTGGTGCATTAGATGAAAATGGCATCAACGCAGTTTTTGAGCAATGTATTAAAAAAAGAAAAACTGATAAATGTTATATTGAGTACAAACCTAAAGCATTAAAAAAACATCTCAATAGTGCAGATAAATTAAATGCTAGATATTGCGCCGTAATAGGTGACAATGAGTTAAACCAAAAAAAAATTTGGATTAAAGATATGAAAGAAAAAAATGAATTCTTTGAAAATTTTAGTTAAAGTTGATATTAAATGTGGGGACTAGAATATTGGGCAGATGATAATTTTGTAATTGAAGGTTCATCACTTAAAGTTAATCATAAAAGTAAACCTTCTCTATTAGAGATAACAAATGACATAAAAACTCAAGGAATTAGAGGACCAGTACTTTTAAGATTCCCTCATATACTTAAAAAACAAGTTAGCACTATGTATAAAAGTTTTAATAGGGCTATTAATGAAAATAGTTATAGTGGAAACTTCAGCGCTGTATATCCTCTAAAAGTCAATCAATTTCCATCATTTTTAGATGCTCTTCAAAAACAGAGCAGTCAATATAACTACGGTCTTGAAGCTGGTAGTAAAGCTGAACTGACTCTAGCACTATCTTTAAATAAAATTGGTGCGCCTATAATGGTTAACGGTTTTAAAGATAAAGAGATGATAGCCTTAGGTTATCTATGTGCTAAATTGGGTCATGATATAACTTTAACAATTGAAGGACTTGAAGAGCTTCATGCAATCATTGAGATAAGTAAAAAATTTCCAAATATATCTCCTAAAATTGGAATTAGAACTCGTCTTCATAGTGCTGGAAGTGGTATATGGGAAAAAAGTGGTGGTATTAACTCTAAATTTGGACTAAGTGCTACAGAGCTTATTGAGGCACTAGAGCTTTTAAAGAAAAATAATTTAGTAAAACAATTTACAATTTTACATTTTCATATAGGATCACAAATTAGTGATATTGCTCCAATGAAAAAAGCGCTCAGAGAAGCTGGAAACATTTATGCTTCACTAATTCAGATGGGAGCTAACTCACTTAGTGCTATAAATCTTGGTGGTGGTCTTGCAATTGAGTACGCACAACACGAAAACAGACTTCATAAGAATTACTCACTAATAGAGTTTGCAAACGATGTTGTTTTTGTATTAGGTGCAATTGCAAAATCAAAAGGTGTAAAAGAGCCACATATTGTTACAGAATCTGGACGTTTCATCGCTGCTAGTCACGCGGTTTTAATTGCTCCTGTTCTTGAACTTTTTACACATGAATATAATGAAAAAAACTTACGATTAAAAGAAGTAAATCCTCCTCTAATAGAAGAGTTACAGGCACTTTACAATAGTATTAATGAAAAAACTGCACTTGAATATCTTCATGACGCGCTAGAACATAAAGAATCACTTTTATCACTTTTTGATTTAGGATATATAGACCTAGTAGATCGTTCGAATGCAGAGATATTAGTTCATCAAATAATTAATAAAAGTTTAACACTAGTACAAGATAATCAAACACCAGAACTTAAAAAACTACAAAATAGAATGCAAGAGAGATATTTAATAAATGCGTCAATCTTTCAAAGCTTACCAGATTTTTGGGGTCTTGGACAAAAATTTCCAATTGTACCATTGAATAAACTAAATAAAAAGCCAAGTAGAGCGGCTACTCTTTGGGACATAACTTGCGATAGCGATGGTGAAATAGAGTTTAATGATGATGCACCTTTGTATCTTCATGATGTTGATTTAGAAAAAGATGACTATTTCTTAGCATTTTTTCTAGTAGGTGCATACCAAGAGGTACTATCTATGCGTCACAACCTATTTAGCGCACCGACTGAAGCTGTTATTGAGATAGATGATAATGGATATAAAATTTCAAAATTAACTGAAGCTGCATCTGTTCTTGATATACTAAATGACATAGGATATGATAGATCAACCCTACTTCAAGAGTTTCAAAAGAAAATTTTTGAATCTAAGAACATTGAAGATAAAGATGATACACTATCGTTACTTTTAACATACTTGAACCAAAATGCTTATTTGAGAGCTATAGAGTAAAGAATATGAGGTAAATACAATGGATAATAAACAAATTTCTATATTTAAACAGATAGCAGAAGATTTTCACTCTGTCTATAATAATGATCCTGCAATCCACTCAAAACTAGAATTAATTTTTAACTATCCAGGCATATGGGCTATAGTTTCATACCGCATAGCGAACAGGCTTCATAAAAAAAATTTTAGACTAATTGCTAGAATTATTATGGGAATTAATCAATTTTTAACTCATGTAGATATTCATCCAGCAGCTACTATCGGCAGACGTGTTTTTATAGATCATGGAAATGGCGTAGTAATCGGTGAAACTTCTGAGATAGAAAACGATGTACTAATATACCAAGGTGTAACACTTGGTGGTGTTAGCTTGCAACATGGTAAACGCCATCCGACTATTCGTTCAGGTTCAGTAATTGGTGCAGGATCTAAAATACTAGGAAATATTACAGTTGGTAAGAACTCAAAAGTTGGAGCAAACTCAGTTGTTGTAAAAGACGTACCTGATAATTCAACTGCTGTTGGAATACCAGCGCGTGTAATTGAAAAAGGAAGATGTACTAACCCTTTAAGTCACGACAAACTTCCAGATATTAATAAAGAAATTTTTGAGTACCTAATGAAACGTGTAGCTGTACTAGAGCATGTTCTTATGAAAGATGATAGAAACAAAGAGATTTTAAAACAAGATCATGAATTAGAAGAGATTTACAAAGCATTTCTTCAATCCATGTCCTAATATAGCACTCTTTTTTTATGTACTCAGACGTAAAAGTAAAATTCGTCGCCATGCTAAAACTAAAAATGAAAAAGTCATAATTTTTGCATTAATTTCACTACCCTTATGAAGTGAATTAAAACTCTCATTCATAGTATTTACACTATGTAGCATTTCCATAATGCTAGGTGCATAATAGGCGTAAAAAAGAAGTGCTGAGCTTACACCAAGAAAAGCTGAAATTAAAGCAATTTTATCACGTCTCATTGATTTATATTCATAGGCTTCAAAGATAATAATTATAATACTAAATATGCCTAACCACTTTGAAAAAGATAGAAAAATAGTACCCATTAAAATTCCCTCTTGCGCTCTTACAAGAAGCTCCTCACCAAAATACTTTTCTGAACCAAAAATTACAGGTGCTACTAAAATACCAAGAACTAAAACTGCCCCAGCACTTAAAAGCAATAAAAATATATAACTCATTTGTGAACATAGAAAATTCTTTTTTACATTAAAACTCAATTATAAACCCCCTGTCTAATCTAGATAAATCTTTGTAAAACTCAACATTTAGCGCATGTTCTTTACAATATATCTGTATATTCTCTCTTTGATCATAACCCATTTCACACAATAAAAACTTTACATCTCTACTTACTGCTTCATTAATTATACGCAATAGAAGTTCATCTCCAACATCGCCACCATATAGAGCTAGGCTTGGCTCATAGTCCAAATTTGCATCTAATTTACACTCATTTGCTATGTATGGAGGATTTGAAATAATTATATCTAATTTTTCTTCAACTCCATTCAATAAGTCTGTATTTATTAAAGTAATTTGTTCTTCTAAATGATTATCTTTAATATTTTTTCTAGCTACAAAAAGTGCATCTTCAGAAATGTCTGTTGCAATCACTGTAATATCTGAATGTAACTTGCAAAGTGTCACACTAAGCGCACCACTTCCAACTCCAATCTCAGCTATTTTCATTTTAGGTTTTATATATTTTGAAGCCAAATCAACCAAAATTTCAGTTTCAGGACGAGGTATTAATGCACCCTCTTTTATAAAAAAAGTGTTAGAGTAAAAACTAACTCTATTAGTTATATACTCAATTGGTTCATACCCTACTCTACGCTCAACTAATCTAGTAAATTGATTATATTGTTCATCAGTTACTTCATGCTGAGAATGGGTAATAAGCCAAATTTGCTCCACATCTAAAATATGTGAAAGTAAAATTTTAGCTTCATTTTGCGGTCGCTGTGCAACATCTTTTAACTTTGCACTAGCATCATTTAAAAGATTAAATATCCAAAGGCGACGGTTCTGCAATTGCACTCTCTACATCTAGTTTAACTCCAAGCTCTTCTAGGCGTTGTAAAATTGGTGGATGAGTATAATAAAAAAATATATATACTGGATGTGAACGAGGAAAAGATTTATTTTCAGTAACTAATTTCTTAAGCGCTTCTGCTAAATATAGTGGTGTTTTACTATACTCAGCAGCCTCACGGTCTGCTGCAAATTCATTATGACGACTAATTACACCAATCAAAGGCATTGCAAAGAAAAATATAGGTGAAGATAGAAGTAAAAATAGAACCATCAACATATGAGTACTGTAAGATAGATTAAAAAGAGCGAGTTCTTCAACACCTAAATGTCCCATAGAAAAGAACATACCAAATAAAAGTGTACCCATAACAGCCATATTTTTGTAAATATCGCCATGTTTAAAGTGACCAAGTTCATGTCCAAGAACTGCTAAAAGTTCAGAAGTATCTAATTTTTCAATCAAAGTATCAAATAAAACAACTCTTTTTGCTTTTCCAAAACCACCAAAATAGGCATTTAACCTACTATCTCTTTTAGACGCATCGACTACAAAAACTCCACTACTATCAAAACCAAATGCACTCAATAACTCTTCAATTTTTTCCTTTAATTCAGAACTCTCTAGTGGAGACATTTTATTAAACATTGGCGCAATAATTGTAGGATAAATCATATTTGCCAAAACTATTATTGAAAATAAAAACAAAAATGCGTAAAACCACCAATTCTCAAATGTTGATATAAAATAATGTAAACCTGAGATTACTGCTGAACCAATCACAATAGTTAATCCAGCACTTTTTAACATATCTTTTATGTATAGCGATACACTAGAACGGTTATAACCAAAACGCTCATCAATAACAAACTTTGTATAAAGCTCAAAAGGTAGTGTAATAATGTAGTTTATAACTACAAATGAAAGTACAAAAACAGTTGCTGATACAAGTTCGGAAAATCCAACTATCTGTAAGTCAAGCCAACTTAACCCACCATTTATCCAAAAAATAAAAATAGCATACTCAACAACTGAACTTAAAAGAGATAACTTCTCTTTCGCAATAACATACTCACCAGCTTCATAATACTTGCTAGGTTCTAATAAAACTGCTTTTTGAGTCATAGCACGACGTACGAATCCAAGTTGCATAATAGAGGCATAAAGTTTAGTAGAAATGTATAAAAAATATATTACTGTAACAACTGTAACCACTCATTTTCCTTTATCTAAAATAATCACAATTGTATCTAACTTTTTCTATATGGATATACACTTTACTGTTAATCATTTTTTAATTCATCACTATATTCTGTATTGAACTCAGCTTTTGAAAGAACCTCATAATTTCCCTTCTTTACTTCTTTTATCTGTCCTATATGTTCATCTCCGACTTTCCATACCCCTATTTTTGTATCAGACTCTGCTGATGAATCCATATGAACAGATCTCTCTTTTGAAATGTCATCATTGCTTCGTCCGTTAAGATGTGCGCTAACAGTCTCCCCAGCCTTTCCAAGACCAGAACAGATACTCTCATCTGTTCTTTCACCAATTGCTCTAAAAATAGTTAGTAGTGTATTAACATCTTTAACTAGGGCATCTTTTTTATCAGAAACATCTTTAATACGGGCATTATGGATAACTGCATCTTCCCCGAAGCGGTAAAGTGGACGTACAGCTTTTTGCAATGTTTTTTTGTCATCTTCTTCAAGATTAGGATAGTCACCTGTAAACTTAGACCATCTTACAGCACCCTCTGCTAATATAGCGGCATTCATCTCAACTAATAAAACTGATGAATCACCATACTTACGATTATCTGTGTAAAACAGATACTCAAACGCATTTTGTTCCTTTCCTATGCGAAACTCTCCCTCCGTCCAATAACCACCCCCTACTACACGCTTTGCAATAGCTTTTTCTGAGTTACGACGCTTAGCAGAATCTTTATGAGTTTCACCTACTACATTCAATTTACCAGCAGCTAGTGCTTTTAACTGCAATGCAGACGCATTACTATAATCCATCGCTTGTTTAGTCTCTATTGTATTTGAATAATTTTTTTTCATTTGTAAAGCTTTAGCACCCATAACATCTGCTTCTTTTTCTAAAGCAACATCATCATTAATCCCTACCTTAGCCTTCATCTGTCTTGTTGGTTTTACTCGTCCTTGTTTTTGTTGCACTACATGCCAAGCTTCATGAGGAAGATGTTTCTCTTGTCCTGAGCCTAGGTGAATGT
>Ga0316205_10000137_pt1 | contig 158873 bp, 155 predicted proteins | sample 3monthpyrite_MG_FD_204941 | JGI IMG/M metagenome (GOLD analysis project Ga0316205, IMG submission 204941) | Microbial mat bacterial communities from mineral coupon in-situ incubated in ocean water Damariscotta River, Maine, United States -... | ecosystem: Environmental > Aquatic > Marine >...
CAATTACAATCTTTTCTACGCGTTCTTCAACACTGCTCATCTCGTTCTTTCCTCATTATATTTATCAGCAAAACTGCTGGGTGCGGTATTGTATTGAAATATTCAACACTTTTCCAGAGCCATTACATAATTGATTCATATTATTTTAATATCACACAAAACCCTATAAATTCAATAGGTTATTATGACATATACATACCACCATTAACATGAATTGTCTCACCAGTAATGTAACTTGCCGATTTAGATGCCAAAAATGTGACTGCATTGGCTATTTCTTCAGCATCCCCTAGTCGCCCTAAAGGAACTTGGGTTAAAAGGGCTTCACGTTGCTCATCTGGCAATGCTTTTGTCATGTCAGTATCAATAAAACCCGGAGCAACAACGTTCACCGTAATTCCACGGGAGCCAACTTCTCTTGCTAGCGACTTACTGAAACCAATAACACCGGCTTTTGCAGCGGAATAGTTCGTTTGCCCAGCATTACCCGATACACCAACAACTGAAGCAATACTGATAATACGTCCCTTACGTGCTTTCATCATGCCTCGTAATACAGCCTTACTTAAACGAAAAATTGAGCTGAGATTTGTTGTGATAATATCGTCCCACTCATCCGTTTTCATACGCATAAGCAAGTTATCGCGCGTAATACCTGCGTTATTCACCAAAATACTTATACCGCCCTTAGCATCGGCGATAGCTTTAATAACGGCTGAGATACTCTCTTCGTCCGTTACATTCATCACAAGACCTTCACCTTCAATACCATTATCTTTCATATAGTTAGAAATGCTTTCTGCACCTCTTTCTGAAGTTGCAGTACCGTATACATAGGCGCCTTTTGAGCCTAAATCCAGTGCAATCGCTTGGCCAATTCCTCGACTTGCGCCCGAAACTAAAACAACCTCATTTTCAAGTTCCATATCATTCCTCGCTATTATAATTATTCAGATGTCATCGCTTTTTCAAAGCTAGCAGGATCAAAAATGGCTGCTGCAGACATCGATTTTTCAATTCGTTTATTCAATCCAACTAATACACGACCCGGCCCACACTCAATCAATTGATCCACACCATTTGTTGAGAATTTTTTAATGACTTCAACCCAACGTACAGGGTTATAGAGTTGCCTAACTAAGGCGTCACGTATTTTATCTGCATCAGCTTCAATTAAAACATCAACATTATTTACAACGGGTATTGATGGCTCATTAAACGTAATCAGTTTTAATTTTTCAGCTAATTGTTCAGCGGCGGGTTTCATTAAATCACAATGAGATGGGACACTCACAGGTAATGGCAAAGCACGTTTTGCACCCATTTCTTTTGCAATAACCACAACACGATCAACGGCAGCTTTAGTACCTGCCACTACAACTTGCCCTGGAGAGTTAAAATTAACGGCTTGCAAAACATCAGACTCAACTGCTTTTTCACAGGCTTCAACAACTTTTGTATCATCTAAACCTAAAATCGCAGCCATACCACCTTGTCCTTCAGGTACAGCTTGTTGCATGAATTTGCCGCGCTCTTCAACAAGCTTAATCGCATCAGTAAAATCAAGCACGCCGGCACAAACCAACGCCGTATATTCACCTAAGCTATGCCCCGCTAATAAAGCGGGAGTATCACCTTCACGTTTTTGCCACACTTTCCAGCAAGCAACACCTGCTGCTAATAAAGCAGGTTGAGTAATATCGGTTGAGTTAAGTTTTTCGACTGGGCCATTTTGAGTGACACTCCACAGATCGTAACCAAGCGCATCACTTGCTAATTTAAAAGTATCAGTAACAATAGACTCAACTTCGGCAAGTTCTTTTAACATACCAAGTGACTGGGAGCCTTGACCGGGAAATACAAATGCTAATGACATGAAACACCTTAATAATTTATTTTTGAATTTATATAATTAAGTAATAACTATGGACTGTTTGAATAAATTATCAAACCTATTCTAAAACTTTAATAACGCAGAGCCCCAAGTAAAACCACCACCAAACGCCTCTAATAATAAAGTTTGCCCTGGTTTAATACGACCATCACGCACTGCTGTATCAAGTGCTAATGGAATCGAAGCTGCTGAAGTATTCCCATGCTCATCAACTGTGACAACAACATGATCCATCGATAAATTTAATTTTTTAGCCGCTGCTTTTATAATACGAATATTTGCTTGATGCGGCACTAACCAATCAACATCTGACTTTTGCATTTTATTGGCTGTTAATGTTTCATCAGCAATACGACCTAAAGTATTGACTGCAACTTTAAAAACTTCATTGCCTTTCATTTCCATAAAAGCATTACCGGCTTTTAAGACTTCAGGATTTTCAGATATGCCTGCGGGAACCGTTAGTAATTCTTTATATTTTCCATCTGCATGGATATGTGTAGACAATATACCGGGTTCAGTTGATGCTCCGAGTATCACTGCACCCGCACCATCTCCAAACAAGACACAAGTTCCTCGATCTGACCAATCAACAATATTCGATAATGTTTCAGCACCAACAATCAAGGCGCATTTTGCTTGGCCTGTTTTTATAAAAGCATCGGCAACGCTTAAAGCATAAACAAAACCTGTACACACGGCTTGCACGTCAAAGGCGGCACAACCGTGAATATCTAAACGATCTTGTAATAAACAAGCCGTGCTGGGGAAAATTCTATCAGGCGTTGTCGTAGCAACAATAATTAAATCAATATCATCTTTCGTGATGCTAGCCATTTCCATTGCAGCACGTGCAGCGTATTCAGCTAGGTCTGATGTAGTTTCATCAATAATAATATGACGTTTTTTAATACCTGTACGTTCAACAATCCATTCATCTGATGTATCAACACGTTTTTCTAAATCAGCATTAGTGACAATATTGTCTGGAAGGTAGCTACCCGTGCCAATAATTTTTGAATAAGTTTGCGACATTAACTTGCTTGCCTTTCAAGTAATTTAACTTCTAGGATATCCGTAATACGTTCAGGTACGTTTTGTTTAACTTCTTGTATAGCGACTTCTATCGCACGCCTAAAAGAATAAGCGTCTGCTCCTCCGTGACTTTTAACAACAATACCTTGTAATCCTAAAAAGCTTGCACCATTGTATTCACGTGGGTCTATATTTTTTCGTAATGACCTCAAGATAGGTTTCACGAGTAAACCTACAATTTTGGTTAAAATATTTCGCATAAATGCTTGCTTTAAAAAGTGTGTGAATAATTTAGCAACACCTTCACTTGTTTTAAGCATGACATTACCAACAAAACCATCACAAACAACCACATCGGCATCACCCATATAAATGCCATCACCTTCAACATAACCAATGTAGTTTAAATCGCTTTTATGTAAAATTTTGGCAGCTTCTTTAACGACTTCATTACCTTTAATTTCTTCTTCACCAATATTCAACAATCCTACCGTAGGATGCGCAATATCATCTAAAGCACTAACCAATGCCGCACCCATTACAGCAAATTCATAAAGACCTTCAGGTGACGTTTCAACATTCGCACCTAAATCTAAAACATGCGTATGACCTTTTACCGTTGGTAAGGCAGAACAGATTGCAGGACGATCAATCCCTGGTAACATTTTTAAAACAAAACGCGCTGTTGCCATTAAGGCTCCTGTATTACCCGCGCTTACACTTGCATCAGCAAGACCTTCTTTAACTAAATTAATTGCAACACGCATCGATGAATCTTTTTTTCCACGCAAGGCAGATGATGGCGCTTCATTAGAACCAACAATTTGAGTAGTGTGTTGAATTTTTATACGTGACAGATCTTTAATGGATGAAAGTTTTTGATATTCAATTAATTTTTTTTGTAGAAGTGTTTCATCACCAGTAACAATTAAATTAACATAATCATAAAGTTCAAGGATTTCAAATGCAGCAGGTATAACACTATCTGCTCCAAAATCCCCACCCATTGCATCAAGTGAAATTGTTATCGTTTTATTATTCATAGTTTACTTGTCTAGTAACTGACATCTAAAAATGTATTTTGCTAACTCAATAACAATAACGGGACAGTTCCCTGTCCCGTTAAATAATCTTAGTTATAGTCTTTGCACAATGACAAAGCCATGCACTAAGTAATTTTAATTATTTGTTTCTACAACTTTGTTGCCACGGTAAAAACCATCGGGGCTAACGTGATGACGCAAATGTGTTTCACCTGTAGTTGGTTCGATAGACAATGCTTTTGAAGTTAAAGCATCATGTGAACGACGCATACCGCGACGTGAAGCACTCTTTTTACTCTTTTGAACAGCCATTAAAATATTCCTCGTAACTTACTTTTTTAAATTGGGTTTAATACTTGCCAATACTTCAAAAGGATTTTTTCTTTTGCTTGCTGATTTATCATCAGCTAATTGACCTTTATTATCTTGCTCTTCACCGCCATCCACTGAGTAATATTCTTTCAATGGAACTGCTGGGCTACACTCTGTTTCTTTGTGCATAGCCACTTGAGGAAGCGCAAGCAAAATCTCATCTTCTATAATATCACTTAGAACAACCGGTGTTGTTTCCAAGAGATAGGGCTCATACTCAGCGACTAACTCATCTATTTGATGTTCATGCGCAATAAAGGCAAGTGAAACAGCTGCATCAAGTTGCCATGGCATTGCTTGTAAACAACGCTGACAGCACAATGATAAATCCGCCTTAATCGAACCGATGGCATGATGCACTTTATTAACATCAACATCAAAATCTAATTCAACTTTTACCACGCCATCCGTTAAAGTTAATAATTCACTTAAACGCTTTAAGTGTGATATTTCTAATTCACCATGAAGCTGTTGTCGTGCTACAGCTAAACGAATGGGGTCAATTTGAACGGGCAAACGCTCTCTCAAATGTGACGAATTTTGATGCTTCGACATAGGACGCGAATTTTAACGGCCTGACCTATTTCTGTCAAAGTAAATCATTGATTTTTCGATATTTAAATACATTAAATAACCATATATTATACATGGTCATTGGGTTCGCGTTTTTGACCAAAAAGAAGCATTGCTAGACTTTTTGATTTCACACTACAATGAGCAAATGATAAAAAAAGTACTCATTGCCAACCGCGGTGAAATTGCCGTTCGTATTGTCCGAGCCTGTGCCGAGATGGGAATTAAATCCGTTGCGGTTTATGCAGATGCTGATCGCTATGCTTTGCATGTAAGAAAAGCTGATGAAGCCTATAGTCTTGGTCCCGATACAGTTACTGGTTACTTAAATGCACACCATTTAGTCAATTTAGCGATTGAAACAGGGTGTGATGCGCTACACCCTGGTTATGGATTTTTATCTGAAAACCCCGAATTGGCTCAAATATGTGAGCGCCGGAATATCCAATTTATCGGTCCAAATAGCGATGTAATCATAAAAATGGGCGATAAAACCCATGCTCGCAAAACCATGATTTCGGCTGGTATTCCTGTCACGCCAGGTAGTGATGGAAATGTAGACAGCTTAGATGAGGCCACCAGGCTATCAGACTCAATTGGCTACCCTATCATGTTAAAAGCCACGAATGGCGGGGGTGGCCGAGGTATTAGGGAATGTCACTCAGAAGCTGAGTTAATTCAAAACTACCCACGCGTTATCTCTGAAGCTGAAAAAGCTTTTGGCAGTGGTGATGTCTTCATTGAAAAATTTGTAGTCGATCCTAGACATATCGAAGTGCAAATTTTGGCTGACAAGCATGGTAATGTTATCCACCTTTATGAGCGTGATTGCTCAATACAGCGACGACACCAAAAGCTTATCGAAATTGCTCCATCCCCTCAACTAGATACGGCGCAACGAGAATATATCGGCGATTTGGCGGTTAAAGCGGCCAAAGCCTGTAAATACACCAATGCAGGCACGGTTGAATTTTTAATGGATGAAAGCGACAATTTCTATTTTATGGAGATGAATACTCGCCTTCAAGTTGAACACCCAATAACGGAAGAAATTACCGGTATTGATATTGTCCAAGAACAAATACGTATTGCTAGTGGTTTAACTCTGCGCTACCAACAAGAAGATGTCTCTATTCGTGGTTATGCGATGGAATTTCGTATTAATGCCGAAGATCCTAAAAACGATTTTTTACCCAGTTTTGGAAAAATTTCACGCTATTTTGCTACAGGTGGTCCAGGTGTACGAACCGATGGGGCAATTTATACTGGATATGAAATTCCCCCTTACTACGATTCAATGTGTGCGAAACTCATTGTGTGGGCGCGTGACTGGGATAGTCTTATTGACCGTGGTATTCGCGCACTACGAGATATTGGCGTCTATGGGGTTAAAACAACGATTCCCTACCATCTTGAAATTTTAAAATCAGCTAGCTTTCAAACAGCCCAATTTAATACTGGATTTGTTGAACAACATCCAGAGCTGTTAAATTATTCTTTAAAACATTCAAATAAGGAAGTTGCGACAGCAATTGCAACCGCGATTGCTGCTGGCATGGGGTTATAAGTATGAGTAAGATTTTAATTACCGATACCATTCTACGTGATGCGCATCAATCTCTGATTGCAACACGCATGCGTACTGAAGATATGTTACCAATCTGTGAGCAACTTGATAAAATTGGTTACTGGTCGTTGGAAGTTTGGGGTGGAGCAACGTTCGATAGCTGCGTTCGTTTTTTAAAAGAAGATCCATGGCAACGTTTACAGGATTTAAAAAAGGCTTTGCCTAATACCCCTTTGCAAATGTTACTGCGTGGCCAAAACTTACTTGGCTATCGCCACTACTCAGACGATGTTGTTCATGCATTTGTTGAACGCGCTGCAGATAATGGCATGGATATATTTAGAATCTTTGATGCGCTTAATGATACACGTAACCTTCGCGCTTCTATCGAAGCTGTTAAAGCCGCAAATAAACATGCACAAGGTGCTATTTGTTATACCACTAGCCCTATCCATACTGATGAACAATTTGTAAGCATGGCAAAAGAATTACAAGAAATGGGTTGCGATAGTATTGTTATAAAAGACATGGCAGGTTTACTAACGCCTGACAATACTGCAACGCTCGTGAAAGAATTAGTATCAACCGTTTCCATCCCTGTTCATTTACATTCACATGCAACCGCTGGGCTTGCTAGTATTTGCCAATATAAGGCAATTGAAAATGGCATTACTGGTATAGATACCGCTATTTCTTCTTTTGCTGAAGGCACATCACATCCTCCAACAGAAAGCATGGTAGCAGCATTACGTGGTACGCCTTTTGACACCAAACTTGATCTCGAAAAACTTCAAGAGATAGGTTTTTATTTTTATGGAGTGCGAAAAAAATATCACCAATTTGAAAGTGAATTCACCGGTTTAGATACACGCGTCCAGATAAACCAGGTTCCTGGTGGGATGATTTCAAATTTATCTAACCAACTCAAAGAACAAAATGCATTAAGTAAAATGAATGATGTATTAAAAGAAATCCCTATTGTTAGAAAAGAATTGGGCTACCCGCCGTTAGTAACACCAACTTCACAAATAGTGGGTACACAAGCGGTAATGAATGTGATTTCAGGCGAACGTTACAAAGCGATAACAAACGAGGTTAAACTTTACTTGCAAGGTAAATATGGTAAAGCCCCAGGACCTGTCAGCATACAAGTTCAACATATGGCGATAGGTAATGAAGATGTTATTGATTGTCGCCCTGCTGATTTATTACCCAAAGAACTAGATAAACTGCGGAATGAAATTGCTGAACATGCAAAGTCAGAAGAAGATGTACTGACCTATGCAATGTTTCCTGATATGGGGAAAGAGTTTTTAATACAACGTAATGCGAATGAACTAGAACCTGAACCATTAGAAGGTATCAATACCGATGCTGTTTGCACACCTACCGCAACCGAATTCAACATAACCTTACACGGAGAAACTTATCATATCCAACTCAATGGTACAGGTTATAAAAACCAACAGCAACGACCCTATTATATTAGTGTCGACGGTGTTCCTGAAGAAATTCTACTACAACCACTAAATGAGCTAAACGCGAATGGAGAACAACATGCAACCTCTTTAATATCAGCAGGTCAACGTCCTAGAGCAACGAAGCCTGGTCATGTTACAACTTCAATGCCAGCGGCAATAGTTGATATTATTGTAAGTCTTAATGATAAAGTAATTGCTGGTGATCCCGTTCTTATTACTGAAGCCATGAAAATGGAGACTGAAATACAAGCACCTATTTCTGGTACAATCGTCGCAATTAATGTATCAAAAGGCGATAGTGTAACACCCGACGAAGCATTGATTGAAATCGAATAACTTAAAAAAGAAAACGCCATGCAACTTATACTCGCATCAACATCACCTTTTAGAAAATCCATTTTAGAAAAGCTTGACCTACCCTTTGAATGTATCGCACCAGAAACAGATGAAACACCAGAACAAGGTGAAAAACCCGAGCAATTCGTTGAGCGTTTAGCTATTGCAAAAGCACAAGCCGTTGCGAAGAATATTAAAGATGCTTTAGTTATTGGTTCTGATCAAGTCGCCGTAATAAACAATAAGATTATGGGAAAGCCTGGTGATTTTGATAATGCATTTAAACAATTAAAAGCGGCAAGCGGAAAACGTATTACTTTTTTAACCGGGCTATGTCTAGTTAATAGTAAGACAGGAAAAGTACATTCATCTGTATCACCTTTTCATGTTGTTTTTCGTTACTTACGAGATTCTCAAATAGAAAACTACTTATATAAAGAAAAACCATTTAATTGCGCTGGTAGTTTTAAATCAGAAGGTTTAGGAATTACTCTATTTGAAAGACTCGAAGGTGACGATCCAAACACACTAATGGGTTTACCTTTAATTCGATTGAATGCCATGCTTGAAATAGAAGGTATGCCGGCTATTTAATAGCCGAACGATATTTTAAGTACTCTACAAAAGAATTCTTATTTCAAAGTCAACAAAAAAAATTTTTGCTAACTTTGAAACATATATTAACTCTTACTGAAAAAGTGAATCAGGGAAAAATTTACTTGTCACGGACGAACCAAAAGCAATTCCTAATCGCTCTGCAAATCGATCTGCAAAATTTGGTTTTGGTGTATAGTCTACAATTTTTTCTGCCTTGATGATTTCACGTGCTACAAAACTACTGCTACCTAATGCATCAACAAGACCTATCTCGATACTCTCTTCACCCGTCCAAATTAAACCAGAATAAAGTTTATCATTTTCTTTTAAACGTTTACCTCGTCCTTTACGAACAGTATCAATAAACTGTTGATGAATATTTTTCAACAACCCTTGTATATGTTGAATGTCTTGTGACTTCGCTTCAGTAAAAGGATCAAGAAATCCTTTGTGTGCACCAGCGGTATATAGTCGGCGTTCAACACCCAGTTTTTTCATCGCATCAACAAAACCAAATCCATTCATTAAAACACCAATTGAACCCACTACACTGGCTTTATCTGCATATATCTCGTCAGCTGCTGCTGCAACATAATAACCACCTGATGCACACATATCTGAGATAACGGCATACAATTTTTTCTCAGGATATTTCTTTTTGAGTCGATAAATTTCATCGTTAATGTAGCCCGACTGCACAGGGCTACCACCTGGGCTATTTATTCTTAAAATAACTCCTTTAGCCTTTTCTTCTTTGAATGCAGCACGTAAGCCTGTAATAATGGTGTCGGCATTTGCTTCTGATTCACTCGATATTACCCCTTTTAACTCAACAAGCGCTGTATGCTCTTTACTAGATCCCGAGCTATCTTTAGAGTCGCCCGGTAGATAGACGAGAAAGATCAGCACAAAAAAATACCCAGCAAATAAACTTTTAAAAAAAACATTCCAACGACGTGCTCGCCGTTGTTCAGTTAAAGATGCTTCTGCTAAGCGTGAAAGAACGGCTCCATCACTATGTTGATCTGTTTCAGTTTTACTCGTCATTATTGTTTTCCTTGAAAATCATTCTATAAAATTAATGGTAACTTTGAACCCAAGTATAGAGCTCTTTAATATCTTGAAATATGTCAATTGGTTTACATGTTTTTAATCGATCTACGTCATGCACGCCATGCGCAATAGCAATCGAATCACAACCAGCATTATTCGCCATATTTAAATCATACTCTGTATCGCCAATCATTATTGTTTCATTTGCATCCACGCCCACAAAATCCATTATTTCATTAATCATTTGTGGATTAGGTTTCGAAAAAGTTTCATCAGCACACCGAGTTATATCAAAATAATGTTTTAAGCTGGTATCGTTTAAAACTTTATTTAAACCACGCCGTCCTTTACCAGTCGCTACTGCTATAAAGTAGTCATGCTTCTTTAATAATTCAAGTAATTGTTCAACATGGCTAAATAATGGCGATGGTTCACTGCTTTCATCTAAGAAATAAATTCGGTATTGCTCAACAAATTTTTCATAAAGCTTAGAGTGTTCAGGGTATAAAACAGTTAACGCTTCTTTAAACCCTAAACCAATGATATTGCTAATCTGTTCATTAGAGCGCGGTTCAAAGTCCATGTCGCTAATAGCAGAATGCATGCAACTAATTATTTTGGCTTCTGAGTCCATCAAGGTTCCATCCCAATCAAAAACAAATAAATTATACTTCATGCTGCTTCAGTCCCAAATTCTTTAACACTTTTTGCAAGTTACTATCCAATGGCGATATTAAGTGTATTTTTTTTCCTTGGGGAGTTTTTAAAGATAATTTTTCTGCATGCAAAAACATACGTTTTAAGCCATACGCTTTCATTTCAAGATTAAACTCATCATCACCATATTTATCATCGCCTGCAACAGGATGATTTAAACTTTGCGCATGTACGCGAATTTGATGAGTACGCCCTGTCTTAATCACAACCTCATACAAGCTTGCGACTTTATTCGATTCAATAACATTAAAATCACTGATCGCATGCTTACCGTCTTTATTTACGCGAACAATTCTTTCGCCTGATGGTAAGGTGCTTTTTTTCAAAGCAAGTTCCACATGATAGCTTTTATTTTTCACATTACCCTTAACTAATGCGAGGTATTTTTTTTGTATTTTATGCTCGCGAAATAAGTCTTGTAAATAACGCAGCGCTGATCGCTTTTTGGCTATTAATAAACAACCCGATGTATTTTTATCCAGTCGATGAACTAATTCTAAAAATCTTGATTCTGGTCTCGCAACCCGTAAGGTTTCAATAACACCCGATTTTACACCACTCCCACCATGTACCGCCGTACCGGATGGTTTATTGAGAACCAGAAAATCCTCATCTTCATATATAATAGAGTCGAGTAATTTACGAACCACATGTTTACTAACAATACCCTGTTCACGTTGAGCCACGCGGACAGGAGGAATACGTATTTCATCTCCCGCTTGAATCTTGTAATGCACCTTAATTCGGCCCTTATTCACTCGAACCTCACCTTTACGTACAATTTGATAGATTTTGCTTCGGGGAACCCCTTTAAGCTTAGACATTAAGAAGTTATCGATACGTTGACCCGCCTGATCGGCATCTATCTGAAGAAATCGTACTGAAGGTGTTGTTGCGTTATCGCTATGCGTCATATTAAACCAGATTAGTGGATGCGGAACTTGAAATGAGTATCTTACCAATATTATAAGTCATTGATGCTAATCAATAACACTGCTACACTCAAATTTAGCGAAATGTCGACTTTCCCGTAACTATCCGTCAGTGAACGCTACAACGGATAGCCCAAACATCTAATGTTTTTTCAAAATACTTCGACATACGCAAGGTTAAAAATCATTTGCTTATTCCAATGTTGTAATGGCAAATGAAAGTTAAGGTGTCTGAACTCATTATATAGATAGATTCAGACTTTAAATTAAATTATTCGCACTCCCGCCATTTGATATTCATAACAAAGGTGTTGGAGATAAATATCGTTAAGTAGCCTCCATATATAGAGGTTTAAAACGATATTTGACCGACCAAATCGCTATTCATTTAGCGATAATCTTGGTTTACGTAATGGTATAGGTTGAGTGCGACAGTAAAAGGTTTTTACAATGAAAAGAATGCTGTTTAACGCCACTCAGCCAGAAGAGCTGCGTGTCGCACTAGTCGATGGTCAACGTTTATATGATTTAGACATTGAAACCACCCTCCGAGAACAAAAAAAGGCCAATATTTATAAAGGCCGTATTACCCGAATTGAACCCAGTCTTGAAGCCGCTTTTGTGGATTACGGCTCTGAACGTCATGGATTCTTACCTTTAAAAGAGATATCTCGTCAATATTTCAAAGAAGGCTATGAGATTAATGGTCGCGTCAATATCAAAGAAGCTCTCAAGGAAGGACAAGAAATTGTTATTCAAGTGGGCAAAGAGGAACGTGGTAATAAAGGCGCAGCCTTAACCACGTTTATTAGCTTAGCAGGTCGTTATTCTGTTCTTATGCCCAATAACCCTAGAGCTGGCGGGGTATCTCGCCGAATCGAGGGAGATGAACGTTCTGAAATTAGAGATGCACTCAATCAGCTTGATATTCCGCGGGATATGGGGCTTATTATCCGTACTGCTGGCGTAGGCAAAAGTATTGAGGAACTCCAATGGGATTTGGATTATCTACTTAAATTATGGGCTTCCATTGATGATGCTTCTAAAACTAAGCCGGCTCCTTTTCTTATTTATCAGGAAAGCAACTTAATAACTCGTGCGATTCGTGATTATTTGCGGAATGACATTAATGAAATTATCATTGATGAAGAAGAAGTCTACAACAAAGCTAAAGAGTTTATGCAGCAGGTAATGCCGCACAATCTTAATAAAATAAAACTTTACACTGATCCCGTTCCCCTTTTCACTCGTTACCAAATAGAGTCACAAATTGAATCAGCGTTCCAACGCGAAGTTCGACTACCCTCTGGTGGTTCAATTGTTATTGATCATACTGAAGCACTCATATCGATTGATATTAACTCCTCACGATCAACAAAAGGATCGGATATTGAGGCTACAGCTTTCCATACAAACTTAGAAGCCGCCGATGAAATCGCTCGTCAATTACGTTTACGTGACTTAGGCGGACTCGTTGTTATCGACTATATCGATATGAATCCGGTGCGTAACCAACGTGAAGTTGAAAATCGCACGCGTGAAGCAATGAAACTTGATCGTGCTCGTATTCAAGTTGGAAAAATTTCACGTTTCGGTTTATTAGAAATGTCACGTCAACGCTTAAGACCATCTCTGGGAGAATCAAGTCAACTAGTTTGTCCTCGTTGTGAAGGTCACGGTACGGTTCGCGGTGTAGAATCAATTGCACTATCCATTCTTCGCGTCATTGAAGAAGAAGCAATGAAGGATAATACGGCTCGTGTTGTCACTCAAATGCCTGTTGAAGTAGCAACTTTCTTGTTAAATGAAAAACGAGATGTACTTACTGAAATAGAGCAACGTCAAAAAGTTAATGTATTGCTTGTACCCAATTCAGATTTAGAAACACCTCACTACACAATTGAACGTATACGTGAAAACGACGACGATACTACTGAAGGTAAGGCAAGTTATGAATTAGCAACGAAGAAAGAAGACTCTTCGACTCAACCAGTTAAAAAACAAGAACTTAAACCTGCAGAAGAAGCTGTTATTAAACAAGTCTCTCCTACTACACCACGCCCAGTTGCCACTAAAGTTCAAATTGGTATTTTCACAAAAATATGGCGTGCGTTATTCGGTACCGAAGAAAAGAAAAAAACTCGTACAACGAATAAAAAGCCTTCTAGCAATCAGAACCGTGGTAATAATCGTAATAACCAGAGACGAACTGCGAATCCAAATAATCGTGATAATCAACGCAATAAAAATGCACGCCAACAAAAAACTAACAAACAACAAGAACAGAAAACCAAAACAACGCCAGTTGCTGATACTCAACAAAGTACTGAGCAAAAACCGCAACAGAATAAGCAGTCAAATAACCCACGAAACAATCGACGTCGACGCAATAATTCAAGCCAAAATCGTCGCCCAGACAATAGAAATAGTAATGCTCAAGCAGATACTAATAAAACCAATGAACCTGTCACAGCTGATAATAATCAGTCAAATAGTAATAAAACAGCTGCACAAAAAACGGTAAAGGATAAAAATAATCCTGCACAAAATAGTTCACCAGCTCAACATACAGACAAAGAACAAGCGTCTACAAAGCAAACTCAGGTTAAACAAAAGAATGTCGAATCAAAGACAACGACACAACAACCAGTAAATGATAAGAACAAATCAGAACAAAGTAGGTCGACAGATCAAAAGACTAATAAAAAGCAAACTCCAGAAAAAGCAACTCAGGTTAAACAAGAGAACGCTGAAGTAAAACCTTCGACAAAATCTACGCAGAAGAAATCTACAGAGAATACAAAAGTTGAACAAGCAAACATTTCCAAGCCATCAGCCTCAGCAGATAAACCAAAAGCAACTAAAGTTTCATTAAATCAGGTTGAAACAAAACCCGTACCACCACAAGCAACGCCACATCTTTCCCCGAAAAAACCAGAAGTTTCTAAAAAGCATGAAGCACCTACGACTGTGAAGAAGCCAGATGAAAAACCTAAAGCAGCTGATAATGCAAAACTGACTCAAGTTTTTACAAAACCATCCGACGAATAACATTTTAAGTATACCGAGTAGCACATAATATAAATGAGTTATTCGGTATTCTTAAAAAATATTATTAGGGGAATAAAATAAGCATCCTTTGCCAGAACACTATTTATTATGGATGTAATCTATAAAACCTTGCGATGCATTCTCTAACATATCAAACACTTTCTCAAATCCTTTCGTCCCACCATAATAAGGGTCAGGCACTTCGTCATAGCTTAATCCATTAGCAAATTCTAAAAACAATTTAAGCTGACCACTTTTAGCGTGAGGACATAATTCTCTAAGAATTTCCAAGTTATCCTTATCCATTGCTAATACATAATCAAACTTATCAAAATCAGCAATGGTAACCTTTCGCCCAGTCAAATCACTTATATCAATACCACGAGCCTCGGCTGTCTCCTGAGAGCGATGATCAGGAGCGGCACCAACATGAAATGCATGAGTACCTGCAGAGTCAAAGGAAAAATTATCCGCCAGCCCTTGTTCATTAAGCATATGTCTAAAAATGCCTTCAGCTGTAGGTGAACGGCAGATATTGCCCATGCAAACAAAAAGAACGGAGGTTTTGTTTTTTGTACTCATAAATAATGACATTACCTTAATATACAAAGATCGAATAAAAAATTAGATTAACAACCTAAAATATAGAAACGTGCTTAGTATAATTAATAATGACACAAACATACATAACTATATTAGTTATATATTGTAATTAACATTTAAGTTAATTTTCAATATCACGCAATGATATATTTCTTAAAAAACATCTGGTTCAAAATAGATAAAACTTAATTAATGTTGCTATGAAGACAGCACATTAAAGATATCATTTATAGAGTCTAATGCGGCAATAGATGCGTCACTCAAATCCGCGCCGGCATTCATATGACAATCATTTCGCACTCTAAAATCCTCAATTATTTTCTCGAGCTTTTCTTCCTGATAAGACAATAAATCCATTGCTTCAATTGTACTCGTTACATCAGTCACCATACTTTCTAATATCTCTATCCCCTCTTTAGAACGTAAAGAATACTGTATATTGATATTTTTAAACGTTTCTTTTATCAACATAATAACTTGCTCACGATTTGAAGCCATCGTTTCTTCTAATATTATTGTTCTAACCCTTTCTTCCGCACCATTACCTAGTGCACCTAAAATATCTTTCATGATTCCATATTTTTTATCATCATCAAGTGGCATATTTTTAATTAGAATAGATGAATGATTATAATTCATTATCGTCCTATTTTTGAAATCAAAAAATCGACCTTTATCTTTCGAAACATCAATAACACTTATTTCCATCGCAGAAATATCACCAGATGAAGAACGATTAAAAATATTATGTCCATCTCTAATTTGCATACTTGCATTTAAACCTAGGGCGCTGGTTGTTACAAAAACAGCCGTCATAAGCTCATCAAAGTTTTTACATTCGGCACTTTCTTCGTAAAATTTAACTATCGAACCAAGGTCGCTTGTATAGCGCATTGCATCCAATGCAATAGTCCGAGAACTTTGCAATTCATTTAACAATTCTTCATTTTCTTTATTGTTTAAAGTGGATGCATCATTTTCAACCTTAACATTTTCATCTGGAATAAGTTGACGTTTATCACTTAAACATTTTTTTATTTTTGAAAGAAGCTCATCATGATCAAAAGGTTTAGGAATATAGTCATCTGCACCGACTTCATAGCCTCTTAACTTTTCATTCGTTGTCGATAAAGCAGATAAAATAATAACAGGAACTAACTTGGTTGCAGGATTTTCTTTTAAACGCTCACAAGTTGAATAGCCGTCAATCCCTGGCATGTTAATATCTAAAAGAATTAAGTCAGGCGCAAAATTTTCTACATTATCAAGACATTCTTCACCTGAACCAACAAGCTTGATATCATAGTCATCTTCTAAAATTTCTTCAATTACCAGTTGGTTAGTAGGTTCATCATCAACTGATAAAATCTTCAGCTTTTCCATTCCAATATCCTTATTAATTTGCTCATTCATCTAATCAGAAAACGTAAACAGTCACCGCATCTCTAGGTGCTTAATATATTTATCGACTGAATTACCAAAAACATTAATTTGATTTACTTGAAAAATGCAAACCTAGATACCCCGTTAAATCATTGTTTATAAAGGGTTTAATATATTCTAAAGAATCAGTTTAATTCGTCGATATATATAGGAGAGTCAGATAGCATGCTTTACAACACGGAAGAATAAAATTAACGTGACAGATCAGCCAAGAAAATCAATTAGTTTAGGCTTGAAATTTGTACTATTTATAGTTCTCGTATTTACGATTACGCTAAGTGTAAACACTTATACTAAAATACAAATCGATAATAAAACCTTTTCTACAGCCTTAATAAATAAAGGTACCCTTTTAAGTAAGGTAACTGCACTCATTGCTCCCGAAGCTATATTCTCTTTTGATTTTAGTACATTAAATGACAATGTAAAAGACATTAGCGCCCAGGATGAAGTTATCTATTGCACAATTAAAAACCAAGATAATATATACTTAACCCCATATTTTGACTCAACAAAGCCCACCATAAAAAAATTAATCGAAGGAAATTCTGAATTAAAGATTGCTGAAATTGTTACCCTTCTGAAAAAAAATAAAAATGTTATCACGTTAAACACCCCTATAGTCTTCGAAGGAAGTAATCTTGGAACTGTTATTCTTGGCTTATCTAAAGAACGATATAAAGAGATACTCCAAGCAACATTAATTCGAGAACTTACCATTAATATTGGAATGTTAATATTTTTAAGCGTAATTATATTTTATATATTTAAAACTAGCACACTAAAACGGATTCAAGAACTTAAAGAATGCTCTGAAGAGGTATCAAAAGGCGATTTTTCTCGTAAAGTTTCTATCAGTAGTCTTGATGAAATTGGACTATTATCAACATCTTTCAATAGCATGATTGATAATTTAGAAGAAAATATAAATCAAAAACAACAAGCATTCAAACAAGTTCAAGAACTTAATGCATCTTTAGAACAAAAAGTAGCTGAACGAACAAAAAGTTTAGAAGGTGCCAACACTGAACTTGAAGCACAAAAAAAAGAGTTAAAGCTGCATCGTGATAATTTAGAAGATTTAATACGAGAAAAAACTAAAGATTTAATACTAGCGAAAGAAGTTGCAGAAAGAGCAAACCAATCAAAGTCTGATTTCATTGCTAATATGTCACATGAATTACGAACACCTATGCATGGTATTTTAAGTTTTGCAAAATTTGGTATCGCTAAATATGCAAAAGCGGACCGAGATAAACTTAAAGGCTATTTTGAGAATATATCCCAAAGTGGAACGCGGTTACTAACGCTCATTAATGCAATACTGGATTTAGCCAAACTTGAAGCTGGTAAAGACGGGCTTACTTTTGCAGATGCAGATGTAAATTTAATTGCACTATCAGTAAAAAATGAATTAGAGGCTTTAGCCAGTGATAAAGATCTTAGTATAATTACGCGCTTTGACAAAGAGCATTTTTTTGCCGAATGTGATGCCGAAAAAATAAGTCATGTCATTCGAAACCTAATTGGGAATGCACTAAAATTTACACCAGAAGGGAAATCAGTAACTATCAATATTACTGCATCTCAAATGTTATCGGGAAAAAGATCAACTGATGAAAACCTTATTAACTCTATACAGATAAAGGTTCTTGATGAGGGTGTAGGTATACCTGAGACTGAATTAGAAAAAGTCTTTGAGAAATTCGCTCAAAGTAGCACGACTGATAATGGTTCAGGTGGTACTGGCCTTGGACTAGCCATTTGTAAAGAAATTATAGAAAAACACCACGGAAAAATTTGGGCTGAAAACAATAGTCCTGAAGGCACAGTATTTACAGCTGAAATCCCAATAAAATTTACTCTTCCTTAATTACTCTACTGTATTTAAACTACGTGCTTCTTCTTCAAGCATTACAGGGATATCATCTCTAACAGGATAAGCAAGCTTGTCAAAATGACAGACAAGTTCATTTTCAGACTCAGAGTATTCCAATTTACCTTTGCATAGTGGGCAAACTAAAATATCTAATAATTTTTTATCCATCTTTATCACCAATTTTATTTAATAGTCTCAAACCAAAATCTTTTTTCATTTCAACTTTAATCGGTAAGTACCAGCAATTTTCAATTTTATAACGCTGACATTTTACAGCATCTTTCTCTGTCATTATTATATCAAGATCATCATCGAAGTTTAAATCACTCATCGAGTACATATAATGATCAGGGAAACTGTGTTCAATAATATCTAACCCTTGGCTGCGAAGGTAATCATAAAAACGTTGCGTATTGCCAATAGCTGAAACGGCGTGTACTTTTTTATTTTTAAAATCAGTCAACATCATGGTTGAATTTATATCTAATAAGCCAAAAAGTTTTTTTCCAGAATAGCGCATAGCAAATTCACCTTGAGATGCAATGCCATTTGTTACTAAAAAATCAGCTTTATCAATTCTATTAACTGACTCTCTCAATGGACCAGCAGGTAAACATTGGCCATTACCAAAACGTCGTACACCATCAATGACAACAACCTCAATAGTTCGTTGTAACGCATAGTGTTGCAAACCATCGTCAGAAATAATGATGTCACAAGAAGAATATTTTAAAAGCGCTTGTGCCGCGGCAACACGGTCTGGACCAACAGCCATCGGGCAGTTTGACTGTCGAGATATTAAAATAGCTTCATCACCGACAATAACGGGATCACTATCGGGACGTACTTGTTGTGGCCAAGATTTTGCCTTACCCATATAACCACGGCTTATAATCCCTGGCGTAAAACCACTTTCTTTTAAAAAATTTGATAACCAGATAACCAATGGTGTTTTGCCAGTACCACCCACAGTAATATTGCCAACAACAATCACAGGCACATTAAGTTTTGTTGATTTGAGTAATTTAAGTGAATAAAGTGTTTTGCGTATAGCAACGATACCGCAAAATAATAAAGCAAGCGGCCTTAAAAATTGACTCAAAGTATTTTTTGAATACCAAGTATCATTTATTAATGTGTGTATTTTTGAATTTGTATATTTCACAGTTTTATTTTTTAGAAAATTGTAATTTATGCAATCCTGAATAAAGACCGTTCGCTTTCAATAAATCATTATGACTACCAACTTCTGCTATCCGACCTTTATCCATCACAACAATAATATCGACGTTTTCGATTGTTGATAAGCGATGAGCAATGATAAAAGTTGTTCTATCTTTCAGAAGCTCAGACATTGCATCTTGAATATAGCGTTCAGATTCAGTATCTAACGCAGACGTTGCTTCGTCTAAAATAAGAATCGGCGCATTTTTTAAAAATGCTCTTGCAATGGCCAATCGTTGTCGCTGACCGCCAGACAGTAACAATCCATTTTCACCTACGATTGTATTGAGTTTATTGGGTAATTGCTCAATAAATTCATAAGCATGTGCGGCTTTTGCTGCAGCAATAATACGTTCTTCCGTCGCTGATTCTAACGCACCATAAGCGATATTATGAGCTATCGTATCGTTAAACAATGTTACGTGTTGACTAACAAGTGCGATATTTTTTCTTAATTCAGCCAGACTTAATTCTTTTATATCAATGCCATCAATACTAATAACACCGCCTGAAACATTGTAAAAACGAGGTAACAAACTCACTAGAGATGTTTTTCCAGCACCTGAACGCCCGACAAAAGCCACGCTCTGCCCTGACTTAACGTTTAAATTTATATCGTTAAGAACTGCTGCTTCATGCTCATTATATTTAAAAGTGACGTTTTCAAATTTAACATCACCTTTCACAGTATTAATTGTTGCTTTGCCCAAATCAGGTTCAACTTTTAAATCAAGAAATTCAAAGACACTTTGAGCTGCCGCGATACCACGTTGCAAAGTTGCATTTACCGATGTTAAACGTTTTGCATGTTGCATTAACAAAATCATTGATAGTAAGAATGAAGTGAATTGACCAACCTTTAATGAGTTAGTCACGTCATCATTTGCAGCTAAATAAACAATTAAGGCGAAAGCTGATGCCACTATTTGTTGTATTATCGGCGTACTCAATGCATTTGTTGCGGCAAATTTCAGATACTGCAACCTATTATGTTTATTGATAGTACGAAATTTATTAAATTCATAAGAATGTCCACCGAATATTTTTATTTCTCGGTTGGCTTCTACTGATTCTTCTGTTACCTCAGAAACAGTCCCCATTGATGTCTGAATGCGCTTGCTATAACGCCTGAATTTTTTCGAAACATATGTAACGATAATCGCAACAAATGGAAATGTAGCTAACAATATAAGCGTTAAACTCACACTTATATTTAACATGACGACCAATAACCAGATAATAGTAATCGTATCTTGTACTAAAATCCGAATAACACCCGCTGAGGCTTCAGCAAGTTGTTCAACATCGTAGATCATTTTCGATTGAAGGTTGCCCGATGTAACCGAATCATAATAACCAACAGGTAGCAGTAAAAACTTATCAAACATTTCCCTTCTTAGCTCATAAACAACAGTGCGGGATACCCATGACATTCCAAACTCTGAGATAAAAGTACCGACTGTTCTAAGTGCAAAGATGAGCAACAAAGTAAGAGAAACAGTTTCTATTACCGCTTTATTCTTCTCTACAAAGCCTCCTTCCAACATAGGATCGATAAGTTCTGCAAAGCGAACTTCTGTATATGCAGTAAGAACCATTCCAACAAGCGCTATGGCAAAAACCTTCCACAGCTTTCGCACATAACCTAATAAGCGTTTGTATACTTCAACTCCAGTATATTGCTGCTCTTTTGATATCATTTAGTTTGAACTTGTTTAGTCGCTAGGTTTACATGTTCCAAACCAAGTTGTTTAGCCGCATCCATTGCTCTTATAAAAGATTGGTATGGTGTATTTTTATCAGAACTTATAACGACTTGAATATTCTTATGTGTTGCTTTTGTAAGCTCGATAGCGCGCTTTAAATTTTTAAGGCTATCGTCTTTAAGGCGACGTTTATTGATAAAATAGTGTCCTTGGCCATCAATCGAAATTTCAATCTTGAACTTTTTCTCAACTTTTACCGGTGTACCGTCTGCTTCAGGTAAATCAATACTTAGCTCAGCTTCTTTATCGAATGTTGTTGATACCATAAAAAATATTAACAACAAAAAAACCACATCAATTAATGGTGTTAAATTTAATTGTGGCTCTTCTTCTTGAGTAATTCTAAAATTCATAGTGACTAAACTTCGGTTTCTCTATCGCCATGCATAACATCAATTATTTTCAAAGACTCGTCTTCCATTTTCAATACAAGTAAATTTACTCGAGCTCGAAAATGACGATAAAAATATAAACTCGGAATAGCAATGCATAAACCCGTTGCGGTAGTAATTAGCGCCTCTGAAATACCGCCAGCTAACACACCAGGATTGCCTACACCCTGTGTTGTAATAGCGGCAAAAACTTTAATCATTCCTATAACCGTACCAAGCAAACCTAGTAAAGGTGTAATTTGCGCTATCGTCCCCAAGGTTGTTAGGTACTTTTCTAAAACAACAATCACCTGTCGACCCGATTCTTCTACACTTTCTTTCATAATGGCACGAGGATGATGACGATTAACTAACCCCGCGGCTAAAACCTGTCCCAAAGGCGAGCTTTTACTCAAAGCATCAATATGACTCTCATCTAAAGTATCGCTTTTATACCATTGCCAAATTTGACCAACCAAATGCTTGGGTGCAATACGTTGCTCTTGCAACGACCAAAAACGTTCTCCAATAATTGCCGCTGCAAAAATGGAACTGAGTAACAGTGGCACCATTAACCAGCCACCTGCCTGAATCATCTCAAACACAGTAATAACCTTTATAATTTAATAATTGCTGATTTTTACAATCAGTTACAGCGTAAATCCAATACTAAAATATTCTTTTAAATCAAAATATTACAATAAATACTTAACTTACACTCGAGTTTTTTTCACGTAAATAATTACGCTGCATACTCTACCAAAGACCCTCTTAAACAGGAAGGAATCATTCAACTACTTGGGTATGCCAGTAACGCTTAGATAAGTCTCTGTGTTTGGTAGGATTGAGCTTTTTATCGGCTTGTAAATAAAACGTCAAGGCTCCTGTTTCGGATGTATGTAATAACTTTGCATGACTCGACTGTTGATATCGTTTAATAACTCGCTTATTGGGTAATTTATAGCGATTTTTGTATCCAACGGTAAACACTGCGAAATCTGGGCTAACCGCTTTAATAAATCCGGTTAACGATGAGGTATTACTGCCATGATGTGGTACCACTAGCACTTCAGCGGCTAATGCACTCGGCATAGAATGATACAAATACGATTCCGTTTCTCTCTCAATATCTCCAGTGATGAGTACACGACCATGGCGCGTTACTACCTTTAAGACACAAGACTGATTATTCTTGTCATGTCCGTTTTCAGGTTCAATGCTGCTTATTGGACTTAATATTGAAAATTGAACTCCATCATATTGCCAGTTCTGTCCTACATGACAGGCTGAAATATCTAACCCTTCATGTGATATTTCATTTGGGATGCTGGTTAAAACTTTGGAAATTGGCAATAGAGCTGCAATAGATTTAAAACCGCCAATATGATCATTATCACCGTGACTAATAATAAGCCTATCAATACTGCTACGACCTAGATGCCTCAGGTATGGCACGATAACCGCGCGTCCCATATCAAAATTCTGACTGTATTTAGGCCCAGTATCAATGACTAGTACATGATTACGTGTTTGAACGACAGTTGATAACCCTTGCCCAACATCCAAGACAGTAATTATCGCCTCACCCTGATCTAACTTTTTATAAGATGAAAAAATAATAGGTAAAACCAATACTACCGCTAGCCATCGCATGGGAGTACCTTTAATTGCCAACCACAATAAAATGGCCAAATAACATGGCACCAAAAGCCATACTGATATAATGGCATTGTCTATCGTGGCATACTGCCAAAGAGCCAAATTCTCTAAAAGCCGCCACAATAAACCATAAATAAAATCAATTAGCGTAAATATTGCCAACGCAATATTTTCATTAAGATACAAAAATATTGTCGCTAAAAACATGAGAGGAACAACAACTAAACTCATAATGGGTATCGCTATAAAATTAGCAATCGGCGACACTAAGGATGAAGACTGATAAAAATATAAAACAAGCGGAAACATTACAATCGTCAATGCCCATTGAATACGCCCAAATTGCATTACTCGATTCAGGAAGTTTTGTAATCTTTTCGTAAGCAAAGAAGCATTACTACTGCCGTCAGCTATAACTAGGAAATCCTCATTGGTCTTCCCTTTATATGGTCGCCGCATCATAAATATAATAACGCTTACTGCTAAAAATGAGAGCCAAAAACCTTGCGCAAGTACAGCTAACGGATCGAACAATAAAACAAGAATTAAAGCCAGCGAAATCGTTTTACTTGCAGGCATAGGCGTTCGTTGAAACACAATGTGCAGCATCGCAACACACAGCATAATCAACGCTCGTTGAGTAGGAATGGTAAACCCCGCCAACACGGCATACAACACGGCTGCTAATAAAGCAGCAATTGCAGCTATCTGTGGCGCGGGTAACCATAGACAGCCTCGTCCGATAAGACGCCATAGCAAACCAACAAATAAATAAACCAAGCCAGCAACTAAGCCGATATGCAACCCAGAGATTGCCATTAAATGAATGGTTCCAGTTCGCTGAAAAGTTTGCCATTGAGAGGTCTCAAGTCCTCCGCGATACCCTAGAATAAGCGCTTGAGATAATTTACGGATATTCTCGGTGTGTTGACTACTGTCAGACTGCTGAGAAAGTTTATTTAAGATGGATTGACGTAATTTCAGAGTAGTCGAGCGTAAGTAATTACTTGATATATAACCCTTAACTAATTGATTATTATACTTATCCCTTATATATCCTCGAGCTTGAATACGCTTTTGAAATAAATGCTGCTCATAGTCAAATCCACCTGGGTTCATAAGCGCATAGGGGCGTTTTAGGCGTACCTTAAAATGCCATAACTGCCCCGCTTCAATCATGGCATTAGGGCGATACCAACTTAAACGTATCTTTTCAGGAAAGTCTTTCAAAACTAGGTTAGCAGGGCTAATTATTTTCGTCGGTTTAAAATCGAAACGAACCCGCTGTTGATGAAATTGTTTATATGCCTTTTTTTTAACCGAGGTTGAACTGAGGTTAGATGCCAAAATAGGGAGTGAAACGACCTGCCCTTCAATAATAAGATCAACCCCTTCATATTGCGGCAATAAGCGCTGGCTCAACATTAAATGTGCATGTCCAAGCGCCCAAGAAAACCCAAAGACAAAACCGCTCAATAGAATTAATAACGCATGATTCTGTATAATCTGGCGTACTGGCTTAAAACCAACAAATACAAATAGGCAAACAAACACTAAGTAATACGAAGGCAAGTTTGCAAGTTGCTGAACGAACAAAATACCGCTGAGAAAAGCGATTGCCCAAAGTCGCATAAGCTAAATCCTTTTAGACGCGATAGTAATCTCTACAGGCTAACAAATAACACTCAACAGTAGAAGGTTACTTGCGTATAATAATGGCCTTGTTACTCCTTATGGGAGTTTACTCATAATTTACTGATTTAGTTGGCATGTCGAAAAAATTTCTCAAGCGTTATCTCCCTGATCATGAAAAAATTCGCAACAATGAAACATTAAATCGTTTATTTGGGAAACTTCTTCACGATCCAAACTTACTTCATATTAATCGTCGGTCGGTTTCTGGCGCTTTTTTTGTCGGTCTTTCAATGGCTTTTGTGCCCGTCCCTTTTCAAATGGCTTTAGCGGCAGGCCTTGCAATTTATTTTCGCGTTAACTTACCCGTTTCGGTTGGTTTAGTTTGGATAACGAATCCAGTCACAATGCCGCCAATGTATTATTTTTGTTACGAGTTAGGCCACGCAATATTAGGCGGCACACTTGAAAAAGTACACTTCGAACTTAGCATTAAATGGTTACAAACCGTGTTGGGAGAAATATGGCAGCCATTTTTACTAGGCAGTTTTATTGCGGGCATTACCACTGCCACGTTGGGAATGTTCGCCGTTCGACTATTATGGCGCTTACAAGTGGTTCGACGCTGGCAAAAGAGAAAAGATAAACGTAAGCACCTAGTCTAATTCATTATTAGTATTGTAACTCACCACTATCTAAACGAAAGGTTCTATCCATTTTTTTCGCTAATCGTTCATCATGCGTCACAATAATAAAACTGGTATTAAGCTCTTTGTTCAACTCAAGCATTTGAGCGTAAACGGCTTCAGCTGTTTTTGAGTCAAGATTACCTGTTGGCTCATCAGCCAGCACACATTTTGGAGACGTTACAATGGCTCTTGCAATAGCAACACGTTGACGCTCACCTCCAGACAATTCACCCGGCTTATGCAACAGGCGTTGTTCCAAACCCATACGTTTTAACATTTCAGTTGCTTTGCTAGCAGCATCTGACACTTTATAACCACCAATCAGTAACGGCATGGCCACATTTTCTATTGCAGTGAATTCTGGTAACAAATGATGAAATTGATAAATAAAACCAACCGAATTATTTCTTAACTGACCGCGTTCTGTTTCGGATAATTTGACTAAAGACTGACCATCTAAGATGACATTACCGGTGGTTGGTAAATCTAAACCGCCCAGTAACTGTAGCAAGGTACTTTTACCTGAACCTGATGCGCCTAAGATAGCAACTTGTTCGCCATGCGCCACTGTAAAGTTAATATCTTTTAAAACGCTTACGTGTGAAGGTCCTTCGGTAAACGTTTTGTGTAACTCAATACACTCAATGACAGCAGATGAGACGACCGTATTATTCATACCGCAAAGCCTCTGCAGGTTGTGTTTTACTTGCTCGATAAGCTGGGTACAAAGTCGCAAGTAAAGAAATACCTAAAGATACGATCGAAATAACAAAAACATCATTCCAGTGTAAATCAGAAGGAAATTCACTAATAACATAAACGGTTGGATCAAGTACCCGCATTCCCAATAATTTTTCAAAGAAACCAATGATACTACCAATATTTAATGACAGTAATACGCCACCAACAATACCTAGCAAAGTACCAAATACACCAATTACACTACCCTGCACAAAAAATATTTTCATAATGCTAAACGGTGATGCACCAAAGGTTCGTAAAATTGCAATATCACTTTGCTTGTCTGTTACCAACATAATAAGTGTTGAAATAATATTAAATGCGGCAACCGCGATTATTAAGACTAATAAGATAAAGATCATACGCTTTTCAATTTCAACTGCTCTAAACCAATTACGATGCGAGTATGTCCAATCACGTACCCAATAACCGGATAACACACCCTTTTGTAACTCATCTCCAACGTCTTGAGAATTTAAAACATCATCTATTTTTAAACGCACACCAGTAACATTGTTTTTCTTTTTAAACAGACGAGCCGCATCGTTAATATGGATAATTGCCATGGTTGAATCGTATGGGTGCATATCAACATTAAAGGTACCAACCACCTTGAAACGCTTTAACCGAGGTAAAACACCAGCCGGTGTTACGTTAACACTTGGCGTAACCATGGTTACTTTATCTCCAACCGTTACACCGAGATTTCTTGCTAAATCTCGACCTAACACAATGCCGAACTTACCTGAGAGTAAATCGTCTAGCTTACCCTGCTCCATTTTGGAAGCAACTTTTGAGACACCTATCTCTTGATTAGGATCGATACCGCGAATCATTATTCCATTTACATTGCTACCGTATATCAACATGCCTTGACCATCGATATAAGGTGCTGCGGCTTTAACATGAGAATTGAGTTTAGACTGTTTTATGACGACATTTGGGGTATATAGCTTGCCATCAAAATTGGTAACTGTAATGTGTGCAACCATATCTAAAATACGGTTACTAACCTCTTTATGAAAACCATTCATAACCGACATAACAGTAATAAGCGCAGTTACGCCTAGAGCAATACCTGCAATCGAGAAAAAGGTAATAAAAGAGATAAAGTGGTTTCGTCGTTTCGCGCGTGTATACCGAAGGCCAATAAATAATTCAAAAGGTTTATACATGCACGCATTAAACCACAAAATACCCCAACTTTGCTATGAGATTTTATTCGGTATTCAGGCTGACAATAGACTGTTAAAAAGTGTTTATTTTGTTTTTTGATTACTCAAATATCTCGCTGTTAATATTTACAAACCCATTAACTGACGAACATCATCCCAATCCTTACTTTCAGCAGCTACAAAAGGATTAAGATTTAATGCTTTATAAAAAGCGACCCCTTCAGGTGTGTCTTTAAAACTCAATATTGCATCCACAATACGTTGTTTCACTTTACTATTAACGCGTGGGTGAATAATAAAAGCATGAGGAGTCACACCTTTTGAAACCCAGAGAACTCTTAACTTGTCTTTGATATTAGGATTCAAACTGTTAAATGTTCGATTCACTCCTCCCGCTGCCTCAACCGCACCATTCACAACAAGAGAATATCCTTGTGTGTGAGTATCAACATAACTGTTTTTCACTTTAACACCTAAGCTATGTAAATTGAGCCGCGTTAATGCACTCGCGGCAAAAGCCCCTTTAGGTGACGTAAAGCGTACGTCCATTAAATCAGTTATCGATTTATATTTACTATCTTTAGATACAACAATAATCCCTTTCAGTTTTCTTTTTCCTTCACGTACAATCGGTAAATATCCAACATGTTTATTAGCCTCTAAAAATAACCGAGGGTTCACATAAGCAAAATCAAATTTACCGGTAAATAATCTGTTTTCATAGGTTGGTATATCTGGTGAACCATGCAGAATAATGGGGTAATTAGTTTGTTGTTTAATATATTTTGTGAGCGGGCTCCACAATAAATTAATCTTTTTGGCTGCCTGCTGTGGAATGATACCGAGAGCAAGCGCATTATCTATGTCTCCATCTTGACTTAGCCGTTCATTCGCCTGCACCACTGCACTAGATAAAACGAAAAAAACTGAACTCAGTAAGAGGGATAATATATATTTAGTCAATGCCACGTTATTCTTTTCCTTGAACTTTTTATGAGACGAAACTCGCCCTAATCAACCATATCATCATACATTTAAAGCTATCTACGTATATAAGGCTTATCGACAATAGATTTTAATACTTTAGACAATGGTATTAGAACATAATTAATACAAGGTTTAAAAATACCCCGTCACGTCCAATAAAGTGTCGTTACACAGTCGACGGACACCCAAAACTTCATATTTGGAATTTATGGAATATCGCTCGTACACCAAACCCATTATACAGCTACAATATTAAAGATTTAGCAGTATAAGACTCTAAAAATCAACTCATATAGAGGCTATTTATGACTAGCAATCAAGCCGTTGTCCAGATGGAAAACCTAAGCGATATACCTTTTATGCATATTTCTAGTGAAACAAATTAGCGTTATTTGTGACCCATTCGGCAATCGGGAACCATTGCGTTATTGCCTAAACCTTTCTCTCAAGAACAACTCAATACGGCTTTACAGTCTACGTTACTCTATGTTTCTCCAGAAAATATAGATACTGGTCCAATTGATGTGAAAAAATACTCGTGGTTGATGATAGCTCGACAGCGCGCAAACATATCACAAGGGTGTTAACCAATATGGGCTTTGAAAATATTACTCATGCGGGAAATGGCAACGAAGCGGTCGTCATTGTTAAAGAGGAGTTTTTCGATCTAATTGTAGCTGACTACAACATGCCCGAAATGGACGGTGGTGAACTCGTTGAACATGTTAGAACCAAAAGCAATCAATCCAGCATTCCTAATTTTAAAGATTTCAAGTGAGAGCGATGAGAATCGGATTACGAATGTTCAGAAACCGGGGGATTCTGCAATTTGTACGAACCTTTTTACACACAAAACGTAAGACAAATTCTTCAACAAATATTACATTCAAATTATTATCCACAATGTAATTTTATTATGTCGTTATCCGTCTAACATCCATTACATTTTCAAGCTGCAACAATCTATTTAAAAGTCGGCTAAGTTGATTAATATCAGACACTTCTATAGTAAAAACCATATGTGCGGTATTTCGTTTTTTATTCGAACTAGTATTTGAAGCTGATACATTAATTTTTTCATGTGTAAAAATAGCTAATATATCACGTAGTAAGTTAACTCTATCGATAGCGTCAATACTAATATCAACCGTAAAAAGCGTTTCTTTATGTGTAGCCCATTCAACAGAAATTAAACGCATACGTCTTGCGTCATCCATTTTTAAAACGTTACGGCAATCTTTTTTATGTATAGTAACGCCGCGCCCTTGTGTAATAAAACCAATAATATTATCCCCCAATACTGGTTTACAACATTGAGCAATGTGCGTTAACAAATTTCCTACACCTTGAATCGTTACGTCGCCACTCGATTCTTTTTTTCTTATACGAGTAACCGGTGTAAGTTGTCTTTCCTGCTGTTCAGCATGCGTTAAACGATTAACGGCATTGGCAATTTGTATAGAGTTAACGTCACCTCTGCCAATCGCAGATAAAAAATCATCTGTGTTTTTGTATTTAAAATTATCGGCTATGGTTTGATTATTAATATTTCGTACACCTAACCGATTTAATTCTTTTTCTAATACAGTATGTCCATGTGCAATATTCTCATCAATATTTTGTAACTTAAACCAATGCCTTGCTTTTGAACGAGCGCGTGATGAGTTTAAATATCCTAACTGAGGATTCAACCAATCTCGACTGGGATGGCCATTTTTTGTTGTTAAGATTTCAACCTGCTCCCCACTTTTTAGTTGGTAGGTTAAGGGAACCATATGACCATTTACTTTCGCCCCTCGACAATGGTTACCGACTTCAGTATGAACATGATATGCAAAATCTAATGGTGTAGATGACTGAGGTAAATCCATTACATCACCCGTAGGGGTCATCACATAAACTCTGTCTTGAAAAACTTCGGATTTAAATCGATCGATAAAGTCATCCGCCCCACTCGACTCATCCTTCCATTCTAACAACTGACGTAACCACGCGATCTTTTGATCATAACCTACATTATTTTTTGACTGCTCTTTATAACGCCAATGAGCAGCAACGCCCCATTCGGCATGGTCATGCATATCGTCTGAGCGAATCTGTATTTCTATGCTTTTTCCTCGCGGCCCGATAACCGCGGTATGAATGGATTGATACAAATTTTCTTTTGGAGTCGCAATATAATCATCAAACTCATTTGGAATATGACGCCACAGTGTGTGTACCACGCCTAATGCCGCATAACATTGCTGCACATTATCAACAATGATACGAATAGCGCGTACATCATAAAGACTGTGAAAGCCAATGCCTTTCTTTTTCATTTTTCGCCAAATACTATAAATATGTTTTGGCCGGCCTGTTACTAGAGCATGAATACCAACATTCTTTAACTCGTTACTAACAACCTTCACGATATTTTCTATATAGAGTTCTCGATCAACTCGTCGCTCATCAAGGTAAGATGCTATTTGTTTATAATCGAATGGTTCTAAGTAGCGAAGAGATAAATCTTCAAGCTCCCATTTAATTTGCCAAATACCTAAACGATTAGCTAACGGCGCATAGATATCAAGCGTTTCTTGTGCAATGCGTTTTTGTTTATTTGACGGAAGAAACTTAAGCGTTCTCATATTATGTAAACGATCAGCCAGCTTAATTAACACAACACGTACATCATTAGCCATTGCCAAGAGAAGTTTTCTTAAACTTTCAGCTTGAACACTGTCATTTTCATGCCTGAACTGATCCACCTGATGATCAATTGCATGCATTTTTGTCACACCATCGACTAAATCAGCAATAGAGTCACCAAACTGTTTACGTATCTCATCAAGACTAATATCGGAGTCTTCAACCACATCGTGTAAAACAGCAGCTGCGATAGATTCATGATCGAGATGTAAATTAACCAAAATATCTGCTACCGCAACCACGTGGTTCACATAGGGCTCGCCCGATGCACGCGTTTGGTTTTCGTGAGCTTTTTGTGCAACCACAAAGGCCTGCCGAATAATATCTACACCAGCAGGGTTAGTTTCAGCGCCAATATCTTTGAGCCACTGATGCACTCCTTCATTGGTTGCCAATTTATCTGTAATAGGTTGTGACTCTACATAAACCATAATTGACTCATTAGACTTGATATTCTAAATATAAGTTCCAAGAACAGCATTATTAAAAATATGTTTAAAGCTGGATTTTCATAGCCGAACAAGCAATAATAAAATAGAAGGGTATAAGTAAACTATTGAAATAAATATTATTTAGTTTTGCAATGCCAAAAAATGAACGATTACTTATTCCTTATCTAAGGTATAAGATAGCAGATGCTTAGAATAAAATCTCTGGGAGTAACAAAAATGCGAATGGTAAATAAGATGAACTCAAAATATAAACGGTCATACGTTCGTTTAATGGCAGGCATAAGCATATTACTTTTTCCAATTTTGAGTTTCACACCTTCAATTACTCACTCTGAAGTTCTACAAATTCCTGAAACACCTAAATCTTTTTCCGTCACCCTTCCAGGGCGTGGAATGTCGATGACCGAAGTATTAGAAAAGTTCGGTGAACCACTAACAAAAGAACCTGAAGTTGGTGAGCCACCCATTACTCGTTGGAATTATGAGAATTATCGCGTTATCTTTGAATACCAATATGTTATTCATTCTCTTTCGACGAATAATCCTATCGGTTTTCAAAAGCCTGTTGAAGATGAAGTCGCTCCAGAAAGCTCTGAAGAATCCACACCACAATAGAAGACGAAATATGTATCTTCTAACTTTTTTATGGTACTTAGGAATTAATGTAATTTAAAATCGGGAAAAGGTGTTTCAAGTTGCCAGCGGTTAAGATTTTCATCATGAACCCAAGTCTGCCGATCAGTAATAACCCTCTCAACAAGTGAATTATCGTAGTAATAGCGAATATCGACGATTAAATCTGCTTTTGAATAATCTGGCGTTATTATTTTGTTAATGACTTTATAACTCGTCACCTTAATATTTTGTAACCGTTGCCGAGTATAATCTGATATTTCTTTAGGATTCTTAATCAAAGCTCGCGCAAAATTAAAATCACGCCATCGAATAGCTCGCTCATAAGCTTTTATTGTTTTATCAAGAGACTCAAGTGCTTCAGGCGTATAGCTGCAAGAAGAAAGGTTAAGTGATGACAAGATTAAAAGGATTAGACTCAGTAAACTAATGTTTCGCATATATTAATACATTAAGGTGGCTTTAAAGTCTTATTAATATAGCAAACCTAATTATTCGTTGCAGATGTTTTTACACGATAAAATCTTGTGCCTCTAATCAAACTCCATAAGCTTGAACTTTAACTGGAAATAAAATAATCCCACTGTTTTAGGTGTAACTTTTGGAATATAAGAAATATTTAACATGACATTACTCGTCCCTACAGCAACAAATGGTAGTGCGCCAAAGAATGGTTGATTATCACGGTAATCTTTCCGTGTCATAAAAAAAGCAATAATACTAAAATCGACACGCCAACCTTCTTTGTCACTCTCAAGAGGAATGCGGTATTTATAACCTGCTCCCACATAATTTGAGACTTGGCTATTACTATCTTTAAAGGTACTTCCAGCAATAAAAGGAATCCAACGGTTATCCGGTTTTAAATCATATTCAAACCCGACACCCCAATTTTCCTCGTTATAATTCTTGTTACCATCATGAATAGACTTCCCATTTAGAACCAAAAATAGTTCTTCCGCTGACACATTAAATGCACCTATACTCATTAACAAGATAAGCCATACTTTTAACATACTCGTTACCACCTATTTAAGTTCTTATCGCGACCTTAAATTGAAATATCGGCAACAAAATCAATGACTTAAATATATTTTCGTCAATAAAATGACATCTTATGTGGTTATAACTTAGCCATATTAAATTTTTAACTGACAATAATTTGACGTAAAATACACATCACTTTAGCGTCAAATAACCGCCTTATTTGGCATAATTTGTGACCAAGTCGTGTATTTTTGATGTGGAATATTACAAAGAGACAATATATGTCAAAAAATAGTACAACAAATGACCAACAAATAAGTTTAATCGGTCGCTATATGATGTTTGGTATGTGGATAGGTTTACTAGGCTTACTAACATGGTTTTTTTATGACTGGCAACAAAAAGAATTCAATCCAAATCAATCTATACTTTCAGTAACAAACAAGAGCGGACAGTACGAGCTTATATTACAAGCAAACCGACAAGGACAATACATCGCGAATGGTTTTATTAACGATACCGCTGTCGTTTTCTTACTTGATACTGGTGCTAATGATGTTTCTATCCCTGCGCATATCGCAAAAAAAATTAAACTCCCCCAAGGGAGAAAGATTCAATTCGAAACGGCTAACGGAATCGCATCGGGCTTTAAAACAAAAATAAATAAAATCAAAATTGGTGACATTGAACTTCAAAATATTAATGCTTCAATTAATCCGAATGTCCGATTCGATGAAATATTACTCGGCATGAGCTTTTTAAAGCACGTTGAACTGATTCAGAAAAATAAAACGATGACTTTACGATACTAAAGAAATGAAGTGGCATAATAATCGCATGTATTTAAACGTTTTAAGAAAAAATCACATTAGATAAACGTTGCATAGTTACCACAAATAAAATTTATACCTTGTAATTAATCAAAAAAAATTAATACTTACCGATAGATAACATTGGAAGTCAACATAATACAAAAGGCCTACACTATGAAAAAAATCTTTAACCTATCATTACTACTCTCTATTGTTATGATTCCGAATATTGCTCTAGCTGAATTAGTTATAATCGGAGGTAATTCCTGGGATTATGAAGTGTCGGGGAAAATTCGAGACAGTGGAACCGTTACTGATGAAATAAACCTTAAAAATGATCTTCATTTAAAAGATGATTCAGAAGGCTTTTTATTAGCCTATATTGAACATCCTGTTCCTGTTTTACCCAATATCCGTTTAGGTAGCACATCCCTCGATTTAAGTGGTTCAGGCTTAACCACGATAGCTGTTAACTATAATGGAACAACACTTTCAGCAAACGTAAACACGACCACTAAATTAGATCTCTCCCATACTGAAGTGGGTTTATATTGGAACATTCTCGATAATGCCGTTGGATTAGATTTAGGACTAAATGTTAAGTTTTTTGATGGAACGGTTAGTATCACTGACGGTACAACAACCGCAAGTGATACATTTGATGAAACCATTCCCCTCCTCTATGCAGGGCTACAAATTGAGCTTCCTTATGGCATGCAACTGGCTGGCGATTTAAGTTATATATCATTTGATGGGAGTAGCGTTACCGATACGTTAATTCGTCTAAGATACACTTCTGATTATGCTTTAGGTGTTGAAGTTGGTTATCGTAACTTTGTCATTGACTATGAAGACACATCAGTCAACGAATATGCTGATGTAGATATCAGTGGCACATACATTGGTGTCCATCTCGCTTTTTAATTAGACATAACACACACGTACGTTTTATTTAAAACCAGCTATAATACAATATATAGCTGGTTTTTTTATTTGTTAATGAATACTGGAGCTAGTGTGTCCACTTTACTAAAAAAAATGAGACTGTTCTTTTATGTTGTGATATTTAATATCCTTGTATCACCCATCGCCCAAAGTGAAGAAAACCCAAAGCTAACCTTTACCCCTTATGAGCCTCAGAAAGTTATATTCGATTTTTATTTTGACCGACCAGAAAAAATCAATAGCGCACTTTATTGGATACGTTCTTTAATAACACCTTTAATGGATTCACCCTATAATTATGCCCCGGAATTTATGGATATCATTGTGATGATTCATGGAACTGAAGTTGTCGCTTTAACAAAACAGAATAATAAGAAATATAAATCTGCCGTTGACCGAATAGGTTATTACGAAGCCATTGGTGTAAAATTTAAAGTATGTTCAATTGCAGCAAAGGACTTTGGTTATGTTGATGCTGATTTTTACGATTTTGTCGAAATCGTTCCTTCAGCCATGACTGAATTAGTACACTGGCAAATGAAAGGTTATGGCGTTATTACCCCTCAAATTTATGACAAAAAGTTATCGAACGAAGAGATTCGATAAAACAATCACTCAGTCTCTTTCAATTTGAACGTGAAATAAGATATTAGCTTAAACTTCGCTGTCACCTGCACTAAATTCAATATAAAATACACCATAAATTAACCACAATTTCAGAACTTTAAGTTTACCCCATGCAAAATAATAATGCAGACTCACTGCAAACTGTATTTTCACCTACCGTTCCCGAAAATACACAACATACTCAATTTTGGGGACAACTTTATGGCAATTCACTTGCGCTTGCTCTGGTTGAAACGGCTAAAAAAACCGAGAAACCCATTGTCGTTATTGCCGGCTCAACAACAGAAGCACATTTACTAGAAAGTGCGATAGAATTTTTTACATCAGATTCAATACCCTTACTTCATTTCCCTGATTGGGAAACATTAAGTTACGATATTTTTTCTCCACACCAAGATATTATTTCAGACAGACTCAGTAGCCTGGCTCAACTACCAACGCTTTCAAGCGGCATCATCGTTTTACCAATACAAACACTTGCACAGCGAATATCACCTCGGGCATACATTAATGCACATAGTTTAATACTCGATGTGGGAGATACCTTATCACTTGATAATATCCGCATACGATTTGAACAAACGGGTTACCAATGCGTGTCATCCGTAATGGAGCACGGTGAGTTTGCTGTTCGCGGTAGTATTCTTGACGTATTTCCTATGGGTAGCCAAATTCCTTATCGAATTGAATTATTTGATGATGAAATTGAAAACATACGTAGTTTTGATCCTGAATCTCAACGCACGATTGAAAAATTAGAAAAAATACGATTATTACCCGCTCGCGAATTTCCGTTGGATAAAGATGGAATTAAACAATTTCGTCAGGCTTTTCGAGCACGTTTTGAAGGTGACTCTCAGAATTGTAATATCTACCGCGATATCACCAATGGACTTGCTTCACCTGGCATCGAGTATTATTTACCATTGTTTTTTGAACAAACAGAAACACTATTTGATTATATTCCAAAGAATAGTATTTTTCTTACTAATAAAACAATGCAAGATCAAAATGCTCTTTTTTGGCAAGAGATTACTGAACGTTATGAAGCTCGCCGCCACGACATTGAACGCCCAATACTCACTCCTAATGAATTATATTTACCCATTAATGAAATAAACAAACAAATTAAATCGCATCAACATATTCAGTATCAGCAATTCGAATATGAAAATCCTTCTGCAACAAATTATAATACACAGGGTCCACCAAGTTTACTTATCGATATCAAACTTGAATCACCTTCTGCCAATTTACAAAAATTCATATCTAACTATCAGGGACGAACACTATTTTCATCCGAGTCAACGGGTCGACGTGAAGCACTCCTAGAATTATTGCAAGGTATCGATATTTACCCTGATAAGTTTGATAGCTGGCAAGCCTTTACCGAATCAAAGTCACGCCATGGAATAATTGTTTACCCACTTGTTGAAGGTTTGCAAATTAGTGATCCAAATATCGCGATTATTACTGAATCTCAACTCTATGGAAAACAGGTATTACAACGACGTCGACGTAAAAAAGAGCAACGTGATACCGATGTTATAATACGCAACCTAGCGGAACTCACATTAAACTCGCCGGTGGTACATGAACAACATGGTGTTGGACGATACTTAGGTTTAACCAATATTGAAGTCGGTGATATCGATGCAGAATTTCTAATGCTTGAATATGCCGGTGGCGATAAACTCTATGTTCCTGTTAATGCTTTACACTTAATTGGACGCTACACGGGTGCCACTCCTGAATCAGCACCCTTACACAAACTTGGTAGCCAACAATGGGCAAAAGCTAAACGAAAAGCTGCTGAACGTGTTCGTGATGTTGCCGCCGAGCTTTTAGATATTTATGCTAAACGTGAAGCAAAGCAAGGTCATGCCTACCATATTGATGAAGCTCAATACCAAGCTTTTTCAAGCAGCTTTCCCTTTGAAGAAACGCCCGATCAACAAACCGCCATTGATAACGTTATTACTAACATGCGATGTCATAACCCTATGGATCACCTTATCTGTGGTGACGTCGGTTTTGGTAAAACAGAAGTAGCCATGCGTGCTGCATTTATCGCCGTACAAGATGGTAAACAAGTAGCAGTACTTTGCCCTACCACTCTATTGACACAACAACACTTAGAAAATTTTCGTGACCGTTTTGCTGACTGGCCAATAAAAGTTGATTCACTATCGCGATTTAAGACAACAAAAGAAACAAAAGAAACACTAACTCAATTAGCCGCGGGTAAAACTGATATTATAATAGGCACACATAAGCTTATCCAAAAAGATATAAAATATAAAAGACTAGGCTTAGTGGTGATTGACGAAGAACATCGTTTTGGCGTCCGGCAAAAAGATCAATTTAAATCATTAAGAACTGAAGTGGATATTCTTACCCTTACCGCGACCCCGATACCTAGAACTTTAAATATGGCAATGTCTGGTATACGTGATTTGTCAATTATAGCAAGCCCTCCGGCCAAACGCTTAGCCATTAAAACATTCGTTAGTCAGTGGGATGATAATTTAATAAAAGAAGCGTGTCTGCGTGAAATTAAACGTGGTGGCCAAGTATTCTTGTTGCATAACGATGTTGAAACCATTCAAATTCAAGCCAATAAAATTGCAGAACTAATTCCTGAAGCTAATGTAGAAATTGCACATGGTCAAATGCGAGAGAAATTACTCGAGTCGACTATGAGTGATTTTTATCACCAACGTTTCAATATATTAGTTTGCACCACAATCATTGAAACCGGCATCGACATTCCCACAGCCAACACCATTATCATTAACCGCGCAGACCGACTAGGTTTAGCGCAGCTATATCAATTACGCGGACGTGTTGGACGATCTCATCATGGCGCCTATGCTTATTTGATAACACCACCACAAAAGCTATTAAGTAAGGATGCAAAAAAACGCTTAGAAGCCATTGAGTCGATTCAAACATTAGGCACAGGCTTCACATTAGCGACGCATGATTTAGAAATTCGTGGTGCAGGTGAATTACTAGGCGACGAACAAAGTGGGCAAATGAGTGAAATTGGTTACACTATGTATACCGAACTGTTAGAACGTGCAGTCGAGTCGCTTAAGCAAGGCATTGAGCCTGACCTTGATGCACCATTACATCAAGGTGCTGAAATTGATTTACACATCGCTGCACTTATTCCCGACGAGTATTTAAATAATATTCATGAACGATTGATATTATATAAGCGTATCTCAAGCGCTAAATCTAAAGATGAATTAAAAGAATTACAAATAGAAATGATCGACCGATTTGGTTTACTGGTACAACCGATTAAAAACTTGTTTAGTATTACTGAACTAAAGCTTAACTATACTCAAATTGGTGTAAAACGAATCGATATTAATGACAATGGCGGCCGTATCTTATTTAACGAAAAGCCTAATATTGACCCGATTAAAATCATCCAACTCATTCAAACAGAGCCTAAGATATACAAGCTTGATGGGAATGATAAATTACGTATATCAAAAGACCTTGAAGACCCTGATAAGCGTTTTAAATTTTTAGATGATTTATATAACTACTTAAGAAAATAGGGTAACTAAGGCATGAGTGGGAAATGTTCCTGTTCAAACCCAAGCTGGGTTAAATCAGTCATTCTTTGTGGATATAAAATACCGTCTAGGTGATCAACTTCATGTTGCACAACACGAGCATGGAAATCTTCTGCCATTCGCTCAAAGAAGTTGCCCTGTGCATCGTATCCGGAATATTTAATATTGGTATTACGAGGTACCAAACCGCGTAAACCTGGCACACTCAAACAGCCTTCCCATCCATCTTCGACAATATCATTCATAAAAGAGATTTTTGGATTAATAAGCACCGTATTCGGGACCGGTTTAATATCAGGATAGCGTGGGTTATCTTCTACCCAGAATATAACAATACGTCGAGAAATACCTATTTGAGGAGCAGCCAACCCAGCACCATCAAGTGCGGCCATAGTATCGTACATATCATCAATAATGGCATCTAATTCTGATGAATTAAATACTGTAACTGGCTCAGCGACTTGTTGTAGAATGGGATGTCCCATTTTAAGAACGTCTCTAATAGGCATTTTTACTTGACATAGTTAGACCGATATAACAGAAATAATTGTTTTTTTATTGAATACTATTCAAACATTAATATATCAGGATTTACAGAAAAATTATGCATCACTTTATCATTAGCCTGACTTTTGTTCTATGTACCTTTGCGAACTCAAATGCAGCTGTTTTTCAAGAAGAAGTAAAATACTACGATATAGAAATTTTACTGTTCGAAAATCTTCAACAAAATGCGAATAATACTGAAACTTGGCCTTCGAGTATTGAATTTGAGGTGCCGGAAAATTCTTTGTTTATTGGCTCCCCCTACCCCGGCCCTATACCAAAAAATTATAACCCTCGTTTTACTTTTAAACCGATTAAGACTTCTACACATCAACTTCAAGGCGAGGCAAAAGCATTAACAGAACACTCTGATTATAGAATTCTATACCACCGTTCGTGGCGTCAACCAGGCATGAACCATGAGGAGGCTGTTAGTGTAAAGATTCAAAGAGATATTGCTCGCTTAACCGATTTACCCAAATCAGAAAGTATAGAGGATGCTGAATACAATAGAATAATTAATCAGAGGCTACCTAAATTTAACCAGTTAAAAGGACTTATAAAAATCAGTTTATCTCGTTACTTACATATTAAAACGGATATCCAATATACTCAACATATCGTATCAAAACAGATTAAGGATAACCAGGATCAAATTGACCCATCTTTTGCCGAAATTAAACCTCAAGTCTATCAATTAAAGCAGAAACGTAAAATGCGTAGTAAAGAATTGCATTATTTAGATAACCCTAAACTCGGTTTACTGGTTTACATAACACCAGTGAAAACAACCGTTCAATAAACCCTAACTTATTTTATAGACGGTATTACTTTAGCGAGTACTTTTCGTACAGTATCAATACCCACATTAAGATTTTTATTTATCATTTCCATCGTTATCTCTTCGGCTGACCTACCTGCAGCTTGATTTGCAACAACAGCAATACAGGCATAGCAAATATCAAGCTCACGTGCGAGAGCAGCTTCAGGCATACCTGTCATACCAACAATATCGCAACCATCACGCTCTAAGCGATTAACTTCTTGAGCTGTTTCTAATCGAGGCCCTTCTGTTGCTGCATATGTTCCATGATTCATGCTGGTAATTGAAAGTTCTCCACAACTATCAACAATTGAAGATCTTAAACGATCACAATAAGGCTGTGTAAAATCAATATGTACTACGTCCTTTAACCCTTCTTCAAAAAAAGTATTCGTACGTGAAGTCGTATAATCAATAATTTGATCAGGAATAACTAGTTGTCCAGCATCTAATTTAGAGTCAATACCACCGACTGCATTAACAGCGATAATGGTATCGACACCAGCTTGTTTTAGAACCCATAAATTAGCACGATAATTAATTTTATGTGGAGGAATGGTATGTGATGCGCCATGGCGTGGTAAAAATAAAACGTCTGTTCCAAATAATTCACCTGTTTGTAAAATACCAGAAGGAGAACCATATGGACTTTGCACGACTTCTTTATTAGTTATACGTAGATCTTTAATCGATGTTAATCCAGTACCACCAATAATTGCTAATTTTGTCATTTTATAATCCTTTTACCGCATAAATACCATCCGCATTTCGTAGATAGCCTTTGTAATCCATACCATAACCAAAAACATAGCGATCAGGCACTTTTAATCCAACGTAGTCAATATCAATTGTTACACCACGCTGATGTTCTTTTTCAACTAATACAGTCGACTTCACTACCGAAGCACCTTTTGAATAACAATATTTAATAATTGCTTCTAAAGTATAACCTTCATCTAATATATCATCGACAATCACAACAACTCGACCGTCTAAAGAACAACGAGGCTCAACTAACCATTTTAATTCCGTGCCCTTAATATCACCGTCATAACGTGTTGCATGTATATAATCGATTTCTAACGGAAAATTAATTTTTGTTAACAAATGTCCCAGAGGTATCATCGCCCCTGTTACAACTGCAATAAAAAGAGGGTTTGACGATGCTAAATCATTCGTTAAAGAGATAGCTAAATCATCAAGTGCTTCTTGTACTTGCGAACTATCATACAAGCAATCCGCTTCATTCATCACCTTATTAATTTCATCGACAGGTATCATTTTATTATCCTTCGAAAGCGGGTATGCCATTTTGAAGATGTACAGTTGAGGTTGGATAAGCAATTTCTGCATGATGCTTTTTAACAATCGCATTCGTCTTAAACAAAACATCTTGTTTGATATGATGAAATTTTTGCCAGTCTTTCGTTTTGGTAAATGTATAGATAAAAAAATCGAGAGACGATTCTGAGAATTTATTAAAATTCACCATTAAAGTATGATTTTTATCAATTTCATCATGTGCTAATAACATTTCGCGAACATCATTAACAATAGAAGGTAAAACACTCATATCATCATAACGGACTCCGATTGTTTCATAAATTCTTCTATTAGACATTCGTGATGGATTTTCAACCGCAATACTAGAAAAAATAGAATTAGGTATATATAGCGGACGTTTATCGAATGTTCGAATAATTGTCAAACGCCAACCAATTTTTTCAACAGTACCTTCAATTTCCTTATCCGGTGAACGTATCCAGTCGCCAATAGCAAATGGCCGATCAAGATATATCATTAAACCACCAAAAAAATTTGAAAGTAAATCTTTTGCAGCAAAACCAATCGCTATACCACCAATTCCTCCAAAAGCAAGTATGGCCGAAATGTTAAAGCCCATCGTTTGTAAACCAACAAGAAATGAAGTGATAATAACGGCAACACGCAATAACTGACTAATTGCATCTGCCGTAGAGCGATCAATAGGTTTACCTTTTATTTCCTGAAGAAGAAGAATATTTTTCTCAACAAACTTAATAAATCTAACCGTTGTCCAAGCGACTGCAACAATAATAGCGAGCTCACGCAGAGTTGAAGTGATACCCACATCCATAACATCTAGAGAAAAACTTAAACCAAACATCCAAATTAAAAGTGACAATGGTTTTCTTATTGCGTGGATTAATGCATCATCCCAAGCCGTTTTGGTATTTTCTAATTTATGTTGTAATTTTGTAAAAATTCTTTTTTGAAAAAAATCAACTAACAAAGCAGTAAAAACGATTAAAAATATATGCAAAATCCACAAATCATCTTGTGTAACATAGCTATTTATTTTATCTATTATTTCCATTCTAAAGACTCACTCAACCTATTTATTGATAATCTGAAATAATGGAAACAGCCTGTTTCCACTCTTCAGTTTGTATTAAACTATCCCAACTGTTCCTCGTAACATATTCCTTCCGCATTTTAAGTAAATGGAGATGTGATTCATTAGTAACTGTATACGTTAAATTGTCCAATACTTCGACTGCACCATTACGATTATTACAAACTAGCACCATATCACAACCCGCGTCTAGCGCAGCTTTTGCGCGCTCAGCATAACTATCGCTTATGCAGCTAGCTCCTTTCATATCAAGATCGTCGCTAAAAATAACACCGTTAAATTTTAGTTTCGTTCTTAATATTTCTTTTAACCAAAAAGGAGAAAATCCTGCTGGGATTTTATTTATTTTCTCATAAATAACATGTGCTGGCATAATGCCATCTAAATGATTGGGGGCTAACTTTTCAAATGGAATAATGTCGCTTTTAAAGAGTACGTCTAACGTTCTATTATCAATGGGGACATCCTTATGCGAATCGGCCACCACTCCACCATGCCCAGGAAAATGCTTACCGGTAGACGACATACCTGCTCGATGCATACCATCGATGTAAGCAGAAGCTAGCTTCGCAATGACATTGGGATTGTGATGGAAGGCCCGATCTCCAATAACGTCACTTATTCCATAATTAATATCTAAAACTGGTGTAAAACTAAAATCAATATTAAAACATAATAATTCAATTGAGGTTAGCCAACCAAATAATTCAGCGTGCTCTAATGCAATATCGGGATCTTTATCATATTTCACTCCTAATGTATTTAGAGCCGGAATAATAGTAAACGGTTCTTTAAATCGTTGAACGCGTCCGCCTTCATGGTCGATTGCAATAAGTAATTGTGGATCACGTAAGCTTTTTATCTCATCAATTAGTTGTTGGATTTGTTGAGGAGAATCAAAATTACGAGTAAAAAGAATAACTCCACCAACAAGTGGATTTTTCAATAAGATACGATCGTCATCTGACAGTTCAAAACCATCAACATCAATCATTACAGGGCCAAGAAATGTCATTCTTCTTCTTTTATTATTACTGAAGTACCAATATCAACCTTATCAAATAAGGTGATAATTTCACTGTTATGCATTTTAATACAACCATGCGATGAAGGAATACCCATTTCATCTCCATCTGGGCAACCATGTATATAAATAAATCGACGCATAGTATCTACATCTCTTAAACGATTGAAGCCCACTTCAACACCGCTTAACCAAAGTATTCTTGTTAGTATCCAATCACGGTCAGGATTACATTCCCTTAACTCTTCTGTAAATACTTCTCCAGTTAAACGCCGCCCTACAAATACACTATTCGCAATGGCGCCACTACCAATTTTTGCCCTAATGATATGCTTACCGCGAGGAGTACATTCACTCCCAAATTTTTCACCGACGCCATTTTTAGCAGTTGCAATATGAAATTCATCTTCAATCGTTCCATTGATGCTAGTGTGTAGTAATTGTTTTTTAACATTAACGAGAATATTCAATTTAATCTCAATTATACATTCCAGTTAGAATATGGGTTTTTAACTAAACAAACATTATAGTATTTCTCTTGTTCAGAGACCTCTTCACCAATCCAACTGGGCATCTTAAATTGTTCACTTTCATTTTCTAACTCAATTTCAGCAACAACCAGTCCGTGGTTATCGCCTTCAAAAACATCTATTTCCCATCTATGGTCGTCGTAATATACAATATGTCGCGTCTTTTCAATTAATGGGTGGATACATAAATCATTTAACATTTTTTGTGCATCATCTAAAGGAATAGCATATTCATATTCTTGCCGAGTAATTGAAAGCGTCATACTTTTAATATTTATATTGGCTTTATCACCTTCAATGCGTACACGGATAGATGCCTTAGAATGCTCATTCTTATCCGCTTCGTTTAAATAACCTTGTTTAAAATAAGTACTGGAGTTTATTAGCTCTCGCCAATCATTATTTTTCAATAAATATTTTCTTTCTATTTCTATAGACATAATCTTTTTTTTACTGCCGTATAAAAAGCGCCATTGATTCAACATGTGCCGTATGAGGAAACATATCAATCACTCCTGCTTTCACTAGTTTATATCCATGCGTATTTACCAGCGCGTCTGTATCGCGTGCCAAAGTAGCTGGGTTACATGACACATAAACAATACGCTCAGGTTTTAAGCTAGCAATCGTATCGATCATTTCTTTTGCACCACTTCGTGGTGGATCAAGTAATATTTTTGAATATTTCTTAGAACGAAGCCAGGATAATCCTTGAGTATCTTCCATTAAATTCGCAACATGGTACTCAATATTTGAAATTGAATTACGCTTCGCATTTTCATTGGCGCGTTCAACAAGTGTCTTTTCACCTTCCACCGCGACAACCGATTTTGCTGTACGAGCAATCGGCAAAGTAAAGTTACCAATACCACAATATAACTCAAGTACTTCATCATTTTCATTTAAGTCTAATAGATCCAGTGCTTGTTTAATCATTAACGGATTTATATACGGATTGACTTGTGTAAAGTCGATTGCAAGGTGAACCAACTTTAAATTATAATCATCTAAGCGATAACTTAACTCTGAACTTTCTGGATATAACAAAGCAACCGTCTTTGGACCTTTAGGTTGTAAATAGATATGATAGTCTTTATCTTTACCCAAGTCTTTTAATATTGCTTTATCTTCTTCTGTTAACTCCACTAGGTTACGAAAAATTAATGCACACCCCGTTTCTGAAAAGGCCACTTCAATTTGTGCTATTTTATTAAAACACGTTAGCTTTCCTATAGCTGTAGCGATCACATCAAGATTTTTACCAATTCGAGCATCAAGAACTTCACAGGCATCCATATTAGCTAAGTAACGACTGTGTTTTTCGCGAAAGCCTATGTATACACGTTTTTTTGCTTTAACGTATTTAACACCAAGACGAGCTTTAAAACGATAACCCCACGCTTGGCTTTGAATTGGTGTCAAAACTTCATCAAGAGAAACTTTTGCCATTTTACTGAAGTTATCAAGTAATGATTGTTGTTTATAAGAAATTTGTTTTTCATGAGATAAATGTTGTAGTGCACAACCACCACAAATACCAAATGCTGCACACTTCGGTGTAACACGTTCAGGAGACGGTTCGATAATTTCATCAACAATCGCATCATCATATTGTCGACTTTGCTTTAGACAGCTTATTTTTACTATTTCATTGGGTAGTGCACCTTCAACAAAAATAGCTTTACCATCTATGTGCGTAACGCCGCGTCCGTCATGAGAAAGACTTTTTATTGTAACGGGGTCTGGATATATATCTTTCGTTTTAAAATGACGTTGTTGCATTTACTTTGTCTCAATATTTTTAAATCTAAAATTCATTGTGCTATTAATTTGGTATTGACGAAATAATTAATGAGGAAAGACATCAGTAGACAAATAGCGATCACCTCGATCACAAATTATCGTTACAATAATGGCGTCGGTCACTTGTTTCGATAATTCCAAAGCAGCAGCAACTGCTCCCCCCGAAGAAATACCACAAAAAATACCTTCTTTTACAGCCAAATCTCGTGTCGTTTGTTCAGCTATTTGTTGCCCAATATCAATCGTTCTATCGACACGTGCTTCGTCAAAAATAGAAGGTAGATACTCTTTTGGCCAGCGCCGAATACCGGGGATTTTGGCACCTTCTTCTGGCTGCACGCCAACAATTTGAACGTCTGCATTTTGTTCTTTCAAATAGCGAGAGTTACCCATTATGGTACCCGTGGTACCCATAGCGCTAACAAAATGAGTAATTTTTCCATGAGTATCACGCCAGATCTCAGGCCCGGTCGTTTCATAATGGGCCAAGGGATTGTCCATATTTGAAAACTGGTCGAGAACAATACCTTTACCTTCATTTTGCATCTGAAGAGCTAAATCACGTGCCCCCTCCATACTTTGCTCTTTCGTTACAAGTACTATCTCCGCACCATAAGCTTTCATAGAGGCAATACGCTCTATGGTCATGTTATCTGGCATAATGAGTATCATCTTATAACCACGAATAGCGGCTGCCATAGCAAGTGCAATTCCCGTATTGCCACTTGTTGCTTCAATGAGTGTATCACCAGGCTTAATATCACCTCGTTGCTCCGCGTGCTGAATCATGCTGATAGCGGGTCTATCTTTCACTGAGCCGGCAGGATTATTCCCTTCCAATTTCACAAGAATTTGATTGCTAGTACCAGAATTTAAGCGTTGTAAACGGACTAATGGCGTATTACCAATAAATGACTCGATTGTAGGAAACATGATGATTTATAACCAATTATTTAAACGAAATATGAATTACTATGGGATAATCTTACACTATTTATAACCAAAAATGATGCGATTCTAATGAGTTTATTTGACAAAGACTTAGCTATTGAGCGGGCGGGAAATTCTTTTGAGCTAGCCAGAGAATTATTTGAAATGCTCATTAGCGACTTGCCTAATTCACAAAAAATCATGCTACATGCCCACTCTACCCTCAACAAAGATAGCTTGTGGGATGCCGTACATAAAGTTCATGGCGGAACAGCTTATTGCGGTGTGCCCGATCTACAAATAGCATGTAAAGAGCTAGAAGATCACATTAAAGATACGTTTCCGAGTCCTTCTGTTGATACCGCATTTGAATCTTTACAATTAGAAATTACAAAACTTTTAAACGAAGCTGAAGCATTAGCCACTCAATTAAAAAAAACCTAAACTACAAATTTACATGCAATCTACATTTTTACTAATACTACATATGCGATAGCATAGTCTTGTTCATCTGAAATACTTACGTGAATCTCTTTAATACCATTATTATTTAAAAATGCTTGAGCATCTTGAATAAAATTCAAAATTGGCTTACCCAAATTATCGTGTGTAATAAAGATTTGTTGTAAGGTTATTCCATCACGAAAACCGGTTCCCATCGCTTTACTTGCCGCCTCTTTTGCTGCAAAACGTTTAGCTAATAAGCGCGATGGTTCTTTGTATTCATGATACTCCTGTAACTCTTCTTTCGATAAAATTCGCTCAGCAAATTTGTCACCAAACTTGTCTATATTATTTTGCATTCTTTTTATTTGAACAATGTCTGTTCCAATTCCAAAAATCATATTATTGCACTAACCATTAAACGCTTCATTTCTTTTACTGCAGCACCTAAGCCAGTGAAAATAGACTGTGCAATTATCGAGTGACCGATATTAAGTTCAACTATATTTTCTATAGCCGCAATTTGTTGAACATTATGATAATGCAATCCATGGCCGGCATTCACTTGTAAGCCTAAATTATTTGCATATTTAACGGCTTCTACAATTTTAAGATATTCATTGAGTTCCTGTTCTTTTGTAGTTGCATCAGCAAAATGTCCTGTATGTATTTCAATAACGGGTGCACCAACGGCATGAGCTGCATCAATTTGACTTTTATCAGCATCAATAAAAAGTGAGGTTCGAACGCCAGCTTTTTTTAGGCGTTTACATGCATTATCCATTTTAGACATTTGACCTGATACATCTAACCCACCTTCTGTGGTCAATTCTTCTCTTTTTTCTGGTACAAGACAACAATCAGATGGTTTGTACTTCTCAGCAATAGTTAGCATTTCATCAGTAACCGCCATTTCCAAATTCATTCGAGTTTGTAACGTTTGAGTTAAAATCTCTACGTCACGTTCTTGAATATGGCGACGATCTTCCCGTAAATGAATCGTTATTGAATCTGCGCCAGCTTGTTCAGCAACTGCGGCAGCATGAACAACTTCAGGATAAATTGTTCCACGCGCCTGTCTTAACGTTGCAACATGATCAATATTTACACCTAATAACATTATAATACCCTTATAAAATTGTCGATTGCGAAAGTGTTCTTGTTTTTAGCGGAACATCACCTAAGTGTTTAGAAATAATTGCACGCATAAGGTGTTTGGCCTGTTTCAATGATTCTGTGTTAGTGAATATACCTGTTTCTAACTCCATCAAAGCTTTACCAGATATTACAACGCCCTCTTCAACGATATTATTTTGATCAGATAATTTAGAATGTGAGTTCATTCTCTTCGGTCCTTCAGATATTACATAATAATATTGTTGTTCTATATTTGTTGCCTCGCCAGTATCTACGTCATGAGTTAATGATAAACTATATCCGATTTCATCTAATAAACATTTTTCATAGTTTCGTAACACCGACTCAATATTTTTTTTCGACTGTAACTTTTCTATTGTTTGCATATAGTATGAAAAGAGTTCTGTATGAGGATCTTCTAAAGTTAAAAAACGCAGTACTAGTTCATTAACATAATACGCACTCAATAAAGCAGTTCCACGTAACTCACAATTAAGCGATGTACTTTTTTGTTTTTGGGCAAAATCTACTTCAGTCAACGTATATAAATCACCACGGCCGCTCCAAGACAATAATAGTGGAACAAAAACTTCTAATTTACCAGCAAATGCTGATTTAAGACGTTTGGCACCTTTAGCTACAAAACGAATACGACCAAAATCGGCCGTAAAAGCATCAACGAGTAAACTCGTATTTTGATATGCCATGGTATGTAAAATATAGGCCGGTTGAGAATAGATTCTCTGGTAACTAGAGTGAATCGCGTTAGTATTCATCCGTATAGCCAAGTGATTTTAACATTTGCTCATCATCAGCCCAACCTTCTTTTACTTTAACCCATATCTCTAAAAATACTTTTGAGTCAAACATTGCTTCCATGTCAATACGAGATTGAGAACCTACTTTTTTTAAGCGCTCACCATTATGCCCTATAATAATTAATTTTTGATTTTTTCGTTCAACTAAAATAACGGCATTAATATTGAATATACCATCGACTTCTTCAAATTTTTCAATCATCACGGTTAAATCATAGGGTAACTCTTGGCCTAGCTGACGCATTAATTTCTCACGTATAATTTCTGATGCGAAAAATTTCATACTACGATCGGTAAATTGATCTTCGGGATAAATAGCATCGGAAATATCAAGTAAGGACTCAACTTCTTTTTCTACATCTTGAATATACTTTCCTTTTAATGCTGAAACAGGAAAGATAGCTTTGAACGGATAAAGTAAACTTAATTTTTGTATGTAAGGAAGCAATTCATTTTTATCCGCAAGTTTATCAACCTTATTAATAACTAATAGAATAGGCTTTTTGGTGTTTTTTATTTTTTCTAACACCCACTCATCTTTTTCAGTCCAAACACCCGCTTCAACAAGAAATAACACAACATTCACATCATCAATAATACTATTTGCAGCGCGATTCATATATCGATTCATTGCGCGAGTGCTATCTTTATGCACTCCAGGTGTATCAACATAAATAGCTTGTGCTGCTTCCGTTGTTTTAATACCTAATATTTGGTGCCGAGTTGTTTGTGGTTTACGTGAAGTTATACAAAGCTTTTGACCTAATATATAGTTTAATAATGTTGACTTACCTACATTGGGACGCCCAATAATAGCAACATAACCACAACGAAATTCTTTTGATTTAGTCATTCTTTAATAATTCCAAAATCTTAAGAGCAACTTGTTGCTCAGCATAACGGCGGCTTTTACCTTTAGCTTTAATCACTTGGCTGATGACTTCAACTTCACCCTCAACAGTAAAAGTTTGATCATGTGATTGACCTTCAATAGCGACTACATTATAGACTGGTAATGGTTGATTGCGTCCTTGTAAGTATTCTTGTAATTGCGTTTTAGGATCTTTATTGATTTCATTTAGATTAATATCATCTAAACGAGAAGCAAATTGGTTTAAAATAAAATTTTCTGCGGCTTGAATACCACCATCTAAATATATTGCTCCAATAACAGCTTCAAAAGCATCAGCTAATATCGAAGCACGACGAAAACCGCCACTTTTAAGTTCACCACTACCTAACTTTATATAATCACCTAAATCCATATCTTTAGCTAATTCGGACAGAGTTTTACCTTTAACCAAGCTAGCACGTAATCGACTAAGAACACCCTCATCAGAATCCGGAAATTTAGAAAAGAGTTTTGTTGTTATAACAAGACTTAATACAGAATCACCAAGAAATTCTAAGCGTTCGTTATTATTTGTTGCTGCACTTCGATGGGTTAATGCGGATTCTAAATATGACTCATCACTAAAACTATATTGAATAGTTTTAATTAATTTTTTGTTACTTTGCATAAATTATTATTGAATCGTGACTTCTTCGTGAAAAGAAACTACAAAATCTAAATTGCCAATAATTTTTTCACGAACCTCATAGTCAACTTCAACAATAACTTTACCGCCTTTTTTTGTAACGTAAATATCTTCAGCAGTTACTGAGTAAACTGAATTAATATTTAATTTTTTTAATAATGATTTTTTAATCCCTCGAGCCGGATATTTTGCAAGTTTTTTTTGTGTTCCCATGTAATTAACAGACTCCCGAACACTATAGCCATCAATATAAATTGGAATTAAACGAAGAAGAAAAATTGCAAACATTGCTGCAATTGCAATAACAACAACCCAACTTATTGCGGTTAACCCATGTTGTTTTGAAAGTGACTGCATGTGAGACTCCTTTTTATAACTCTATTATTTAATCAAACTAATACGTTGCCATTTTGGCCAGTGATTCCAACCTTGAAAATTCATCCAAATTGCAAAAGCTCTACCTTTTAAGTTCGCATCTGGCACAAAGCCCCATACCCGACTGTCATTACTATTATCACGATTATCACCCATAACAAAATAATGACCTTCAGGCACAGTGGTAACTAAATCGAAGTGTGGAGGATTAGAGCTAACTTGCATTTCATGATTATATCCAGCAAGATTTTCTTGGTAACGCGTATACTCGGTAAACCCAAAGGTTGAGCGTGATAGTTCCGTATTTTGAATTAACTCACCATTTAAATATAATTGCTTATTATGGTAAGCAATGGAATCACCTGGTAAGCCAACAACGCGTTTAATATAATCAATCTTCGGATTTTCAGGAAACCTGAATACAACAACATCACCACGTGATGGATTGGCAAGATCAACTATCTTTTTATTGATAACGGGAACACGCAAGCCATAACTAAATTTATTCACTAATATAAAATCACCAATTTCTAATGTTGGAATCATCGAACCTGATGGAATTTTAAATGGTTCTACAACAAAACCACGTAAAATTAAAACAATAAAGAATACCGGAAATAAAAACTTAGCATACTCAACTAAAAAAGGTTCTGCTTCTTCTTTTGTAGGAACGTCACGCTCGCGGCCCCCTTCTTCCATTAGAACTATGTCGCCTCTACGATTTTTTGCAAAAAACAAGCTATCAATTAACCAAATAATACCGGTAATTAACGCACCAAGCGCTAATATGAGTGAAAAATCTATTGTCATTTATCCTTACCTACATGTAGTACGGCTAAAAAAGCATCCTGTGGTAGTTCAACTCGACCAACAGATTTCATGCGTTTTTTACCTTCTTTTTGTTTTTCTAATAATTTACGTTTTCGTGAGACATCGCCACCATAACACTTCGCGGTTACATTTTTGCGTAATGCTTTCACATTTGTGCGCGCTAACACTTTTACTCCGATAGCAGCTTGTATAGCAACATCGAACATCTGACGCGGAATAATGTCTTTCATCTTTTCAGTTAGTTTACGTCCGTAACCTACCGCATTATCTTTATGTACAATAACGGATAACGCATCGACCTTTTCAGAGTTTATCAACACATCTAATTTAACCAAATTTGCAGCCTGAAAACGAGTAAATTCATAGTCAAGAGAAGCATAACCGCGACTCACAGACTTTAATCGGTCGAAAAAGTCGAGCACAATCTCATTTAACGGTAACTCAAAAACAATACTGACTTGACTACCAAGGTATTGCATATCTTTTTGTACGCCACGCTTCTCGATACAGAGCGTGATGACATTACCAACGTAATCTTGCGGTACTAAAATAGTTGCAGTTACAATTGGCTCACGTACCTCGTCAATATGCACTTGTTCAGGTAAATCGGCTGGGTTATCGATGGTAACAATTTCACCTTTATTCGTTTTAACTTCAAACACAACGGTTGGCGCTGTGGTGATAAGATTTAAGTCGTATTCACGCTCTAAACGCTCTTGAATAATCTCCATATGGAGCATACCGAGAAAACCACATCTAAAACCAAATCCTAGTGCTTGTGAGGTTTCGGGCTCATAAAATAAGGCGGCATCATTCAAACGTAACTTCGCCAATGCTTCACGAAGATCTTCATAATCGTCGCCTTCAACAGGGAATAATCCGGCAAAAACTTGTGGTTGAATGGCTTTAAATCCGGCTAAGGCTTCAGTCGCAGGATGGTCGATAGTGGTAATCGTATCCCCAACTGGCGCACCATCAATTTCCTTGATACCGGCAATGATGTAACCCACCTCACCGGCTTTCAAATTGTCTGTGCGGGTGCGCTTAGGCGTAAAAACACCAACCTGATCGACTTGATAATTTCGACCCGCGGCCATCATTTTTATCTTTTGTTTCGACTTTATCGAGCCCTGCATGATTCGTACAAGTGAAATGACGCCGACATAACTATCGAACCAGGAATCGATTATTAGCGCCTGTAGTGGTGCATCAATATCACCTTGTGGAGCTGGAATTTTATCTACCAACATTTCTAATAATTCATCAATTCCAATACCCGACTTTGCACTTACATGTAGGGCGTCGGTAGCATCAATACCAATAATATCTTCAATTTCCTGACTAACACGGTCTGGCTCTGCAGCAGGTAAATCGATTTTATTCAGTACTGGAAGAACTTCTAGGCCTTGATCAATGGCGGTATAGCAGTTTGCAACGCTCTGCGCCTCAACGCCTTGTGATGCATCTACCACGAGTAATGCACCTTCACAAGCGGCTAGGGAGCGTGAAACTTCATAACTAAAATCTACGTGACCCGGGGTATCGATGAAGTTTAATTGATAGGTTTTTCCATCTTTTGCATGATAATCCAAAGTCACGCTTTGAGCTTTAATGGTAATACCACGCTCTTTTTCCAAATCCATGGAATCTAATACTTGTTCTTTCATATCGCGCTCACTTAGACCACCACAAACTTGAATAAAGCGATCAGCGATAGTGGACTTTCCATGGTCAATATGGGCAATAATTGAGAAATTACGAATATGGGACAAATCTGACAATATATAACACCTTGATATATATGAAAAAAGCGCATATCTGCGCTTTTAAATAAGGAATTTAGTACTGATCAATGGCGTTAACTACATTTTACAGACTAATAAAGGCGCTATTGTACCTAATTTCTGCCTCTGCCGAAATATACTTCAATAGCATTGATATCAAGAAAGTATTCACACAATATATTTGAGTCAAATGTCACAACGGGTACCTTTGTCCCGTAGAGTTGTTCTAAATCATCATTCCCCGTTATATCTATACTGTTGTAAGTATAGGGATTATTAGAGCAATAGGCTTCTAGCTCTTCCAACAGCGCATCACATAAATGACAACCCGCACGCGTGAAAATAATAAGTTCTATTATTTTCACCATGCTAGGTAATACCGATCCATATAAAAGAGTTAATCAGGAATTTTAATCGCTAAAAATATTGGAGAATTTTTACGTTGGATAAGTATTGGTACCGATTTACCACTAGGTAATCGACTTAAAATAGTATTAAACTTTTTAATAGAATTAATATCTTTATAGTTAAGTTTCAGTAAGATATCACCTACTTTAATACCGGCATTTCGTGCAGGCCCATCAACAACCTGCTTAACCAATACTCCACGTTTATCGATACCAAATTGTTCACGTTGAGCGCGTGTGATATCAACAACAACCATTCCTAGTTTATCCGTTTTATTTTTCTTAATAGTCTTTCGCGAATCAGCTAATTTAGCTTGCTCTGGAAGTATGGCAATCTTAACCCGTAAAGTTTTCTGTGAGCCTTCACGAATAATTTTCACTTTAACTGTTTTACCAATATCCGTCGTTCCAACGGCTAGAGGTAAATCTGAAGATCGATAAATTTCTTTTTTACCAAATTTAACAATAACATCACCAACATTAAATCCAGCCTTATCCGCAGGACTATCGTCAATGACTTCTAGTACAGCAGCACCACGCGGGTTTTTCATACCAAATGATTCTGCAAGATCGCGATTGACCTCTTGAATCAACACACCTAACCAACCACGTGTCACATGACCGTCATTTTTGATTTGCTTTACGACATTCATCGCAACATTAATGGGAATAGAAAAAGACAATCCCATAAAACCACCAGTACGCGTATAAATTTGTGAGTTAATTCCAATTACCTCACCTTTTAAATTAAATAAAGGTCCGCCTGAGTTGCCTGGATTAATTGCAACATCTGTTTGAATAAAAGGAACATAATTACTATTAGGTAAATTGTTTCGTCCAATAGCACTAACAACACCCACTGAAACTGAATGATCGAAACCAAATGGCGAACCAATGGCCATCGCCCATTCACCTACTTTTAGTTTTTCAGAATTACCAATTTTAACAACCGGTAAGTTATCCGCCTTAATTTTCAAAAGTGCAATATCGGAACGCTCATCACTGCCAATTAATTCAGCAACCAATTCACGTCGATCAGACAAACGAACGAGTATTTCATCTGCATCTTTAATTACATGATGATTAGTAACAATATAACCATCAGCATCAACAATAAATCCTGAACCTAACGATTGTTCATTTCGTCCTTCAGAATCACCACGTTCTTCAAAAAACTTTTTAAATAAATCATTCCAAGGAGAACCTTCTGGCATATTAGGAAAATTCAAACCATGAGGTAAATTTTTATCTGATTTAACATTTTGTTTAGTACTAATATTAACTACAGCAGGGCTATTGTTTTCTGCAAGTTCAGTGAAGTCGGGAAGTTCAATTGCATGTGCTGTAGATAACAATACAATGTATGTGAAAATAAAAAATACTTTTTTTGCTGAAGCTAACTTATACAAAATAAAAACTCCTAAACTTTACCATTAATAGAATCGAACAATATTGGCTTTGAGATAACTTTTATCAAAATAGGTTCAAATAAATTTTTCTGCTCGACGTGTTTTAATCGTAGTGAAAACCGAGAGAAGATGCTACCTGCAAACAATCCCAACATACCCGCAATAACAACAAATAACTCAGTGCTTGAATTAGCAAAAATTACGCTAGCAATAATAGCAAAACCGAGCATTGTTAATAATGGAATTATGTATAAAAAAAAGGAAGCGTGTACAAAGCCTGACTCATCTAAGCCGACAATGACATTATCATTCTCCTTGGCTCCAAGCGTATTCAATATTTCAACTTGCATCGGCTGAGTTTTAAATACATTATCAAGTAACGTTTTTCCACAACCAGACTTAGCTGAACAAGAACCACAGGCCGTTTGTCGCTGCACTTCTATTAAGACATTATCGTTATCTACACGCAGAACTTTTGCGGTTTGTTCAATCATAATTATTTTTTCAAATATACTGAATCACAAATTTTCGTAACTGCTGCCTGTGTTACTTCTCCAACAACTGTCACATGAATACCATCGTCTAGTAGTCGACCACAAGCGTTAATTGCTCCCACTTGGGAACTACCTATAAGTTGATCGTTTTTCTGACTTTGCTTTTCGATGAAAATCGAAACTGATGACAAACCATCTGAATACATTAATTGCTCCATCGCTATGCCACTTCGAGGCATAACATGTTTACGATTCATATCAGCTTTAAATCCATGTGGTAAATTTTTAACTGCCCAATTGGTTTTTAGCTTAACTTTATTTGTCTTTTTCTCGGGTGATTCATACCAAGTGAAATTATCACCCGAAATAGATGGTTTAAGTAATTTCTCAGGTATTTTTTTCATGAAATCAATTTGTGTAAACATAAACTGTTCAACAGTCTGACCATTTTCATTCATAAGATGTGTTTTTAATAATAAACCTGAATTAACATCAATCCATAAAGCGTGACCATAACGGTACTTATCTTTTGGCTTAATCATAACCTTTTGAGTTACTTGGCCTGCAACCATTTCTTTTCCTGATAAAAAGAAATCATAATTTTTTGAGAGCTCATTAATTTGCACAGGAAATGCAGGAGGGAAATCTGAATTTGGTCGGTTTTTTTCAACAACAACTGACTTACTATCAGGTAATATACAAGTTACCGAATTTTTAGTACGAATAACCTCACGCCCTGTTCCATCAAGCGATAATAAGCGCTCTCGTTCACTCGTACCATCAGTACTATGAACAATCTTCATTGAACTTAAATTATTTTTTTGTCCGTAAACAAACACACCTTGATAATTAGCCATGTGTGCAGCACGATGCATTTTAGATAACCAAGACTCAACTTCTTTAGCTTTAGTAGCATCAGCAGCTACCAAGTTTGGTAAGAAAAAAACTAAAGCCGTTGCAAAAATTAAATATTTATTTTTCATTCACAATTCGTTCTGCTGGAGTAACACTAACCATACGCATATAAGGCATCAAACCTTGCATCTTTCCAGATAAAGAATGTTCGTAATGGTTCACGAGATAACCACTTAACTTAGATTCTGTTGCTTTATTCAATCGTAAAGTAACCGGTTTAATATCGCTTGTTGCAAATGATTGTTGATTACCAATTGATGCAACATTTGTTGCCGAATTAGTCGTTGAAATTTGCGTTTGTTGAAAATTAACAATAGCCAGCATGGCAACAGACGCAGCAACAGCAAGCCCAGCAATTTGCTTAACAACTTTTTGAGTGAAGGTTTTTGAAACACGTGGCGCTAAAATTGTCGGTTCATTTTCGAGCTGAGCACTTAAATCACTAAACCAACTACTATCGACTTTATGCTTATAGCGATCATTCAAAGTGTCACTGACCAAATTATATCGTGCCCACTTTTCTTTTGCTTCATCATCATTCGATAATGATTGCATTAAGTCTTGATCTAAAGTCTGTTCATCATCAAGCAATGATGATATTTTTTGGTTTGTTGTTTCATTCATAGAATCGCTCATAATACTTCTCTCACGTTTCATAGTTACTTTTATTAGATAGTTATCTTAACTATCGGCTTCATCGACTAAAGGTTTAAGTTTTAAATCAATTGCTTCCCTTGCTCTAAAAATACGAGAACGTACTGTTCCAATTGGGCACTCCATCGCTTCTGCAATTTCTTCATAACTTAAGCCTTCTAATTCACGCAGTGTAATTGCCATTCGTAAATCTTCTGGTAATTGTTCTATTGCACTAAACACGACCTCGGCAATCTCATCGGTTAATGCAATTCTTTCAGGTGAGGCTTGATCTTTTAATGAAGACTCACCTTCATAATATTCTGCCTCTGTTGCGTCTACATCACCACTGGGTGGACGACGACTTCTTGAAACTAAATGGTTCTTTGCCGTATTAATGCCAATTCGATAAAGCCAAGTATAAAATGCACTGTCACCACGGAAATTAGGAAGAGCTCGATAGGCTTTAATGAATGTTTCTTGCGCTAAATCCTGTACCTCGGCAAAATCATTAACAAATCTTGAAATAACATTCATGATCCGTTGCTGATATTTAACAACCAACAAATCAAATGCACGTTTGTCACCTTTTTGTACGCGTTCAACTAATTGCTGATCCGCAGCTTTATCAGACATCTAAACTACTCTCCAGACAAACACAATTGAAGGTAATTCGCTGTCTGGTACTGTGACCAACTAACGCGCAAATAGTTCGAGGATTTAAGAAAAATTTTTGGGATAAATTCATTATATTCTATTTAAAACCAACATCTTGGCATTCTATTACAATTCGACTCTAACTATCCATTTTTATGCTCTTAATTTCTAAATTCCTACAATCACCCACATTTTATCTATTGCCAGAATTATATATTGCCAGAGCAACGATAAAACGCGATGATTATCCAATGAACATTAAGAAGTTGATTAAATCGTTAAGCACAAGCCAGGAACATTTCAGTACCGATGTACTGATCATTGGGGGTGGTGCAGCGGGCCTGAGTGCGGCTTTAAGATTAGCCGACACTCACCATATCCAATTGATTACAAAGGGAAATTTAACTGAAAGCTGCACACTTTATGCTCAAGGCGGTATTGCAGCAGTTCTCGACAGGGATGATTCCATAGAGTCTCATGTAAAAGATACAATTGATGCTGGCGCAGGTCTTTGCAACCCCAATATTGTCGATTTAACCGTAAAACAGGGCAAAGAAAACATCCTCTGGTTAATCGACCAAGGTATTAAATTTACTCGAACTGAAGCAGGTACCAATACCGATGCTTATCACTTAACTCGAGAAGGTGGCCATAGTCATCGTCGAGTAATTCACGCTACAGATGCCACGGGTCGTGCAGTTGAAACGTCTCTTGCCAAAATGGCACATGCTCATGACAATATCGAAATATTTGAGCACCATATTGCTGTCGATTTAATCACACATAATAAATCAAAAGTCACCGAAGAGAGAAGACAACATAACCGCTGCCTAGGTTCTTATGCTCTTGACCGCAAACAAAATAGAGTAAAAGTTTTCCAAGCGAAATTTGTTATTTTAGCCAATGGAGGCGCGAGTAAAGTTTATCTTTATACCTCCAATCCCGATACCGCAACGGGTGATGGTATCGCCATGGCGTGGCGAGCTGGCTGCCGCGTTGCCAATATGGAATTTAATCAATTCCACCCTACTTGTTTATATCACCCCGAAGCTAAGTCATTTCTTATTACTGAAGCTTTACGTGGTGAAGGTGCGAAATTGCTACTACCAAATGGCAAACCGTTTATGCACAAATTTGATAAACGCGGCGAACTTGCACCACGAGATATAGTTGCCCGTGCAATTGACCATGAGATGAAACGAATTGGCGCCGAAAATGTATTGCTTGATATTAGCCATCAATCGTTAGATTTTATTAAACGACACTTCCCAACGATTTATGAGCGCTGCTTAGAATTTGGCTTTGATATGTCTAAAGAACCCATTCCTGTCGTACCGGCTGCCCATTATACCTGTGGCGGTGTCATGACAAATGAACATGGACAAACAGATATCTCCGGCTTATACGCAATTGGTGAAGTTGCCTTTACAGGTTTACACGGTGCAAACCGCATGGCAAGTAATTCAATTCTTGAATGTCTCGTATTCGCACAAAACGCTAGTGAACATATAAAACAACAACTCAATATTCAAAATCCCAACAAACTCCCCGAATGGGATGAAAGCCGAGTAACCGATTCAGACGAAGAAGTCGTCGTAACCCATAACTGGGCGGAACTGCGTCGCTTTATGTGGGATTACGTCGGTATAGTAAGAACAGATAAACGCCTCAAACGCGCACAAAGTCGTGTGAATTTATTAAAACAAGAAATCAAAGATTACTACGGCAATTTCCGTATCACTAATGATTTGATAGAGTTACGGAATCTTGCCGACACCGCAAGTTTAATAATTGAATCAGCAATTCAAAGAAAAGAAAGTCGTGGATTACATTATACACTTGACCATCCTAAGCAAGCGAAAGAACAAAATAACACCATTCTAATACCATCTAATTACAAAGCGAATAATAAGATAGAAAATTTAACCTAACTTTAATTTAATCAAATCATGGAAAGCATTGTGAGTCCACAAACATTACTTAACGACGAAGATAACAATAAAGAGATCAGTGATGACCTAATAAAATATTTTTTAACGACCCGTAATCAAACAGAAGAACTTTGCTTACCACTTGAAACTGAAGATTATTGCATACAAACATTTGAGAATGTTAGCCCAATAAAATGGCATATTGCACATACAAGCTGGTTTTTTGAAAACTTTTTACTCACACCCTATCTTAAAAATTATACGCCTTTCCATCCAACATTTAGCCACTTATTTAATTCGTATTACGAACTTGCAGGAACTTTTCATCCGAGATCTGAACGAGGTCTTTTGTCACGCCCAACAGTCAAAGAAATATTTGAATATCGAAAATACGTAAATGAAGCAATGCTGAAACTGCTTAAATCACCACATCAACAAAACATAAAAGATATTTTGCTACGCACGACACTTGGAATACATCATGAACAACAACATCAAGAATTAATGCTAACGGATATCAAGCATATATTTAATTACAATCCGTTAAAACCTGTTTATCTAAAATCTAATTTACCTCAATCTAAGCAACACATACCAGCACAGTGGTTAGAATACGACGAAGGAATATATGAAATAGGCGCCAACTATTCTGAAGAGTTTATTTTTGATAACGAAAGCCCAAAACATAAAGTATACTTAAGCAGTTTTGCTATCGCGTCTCAGCTTGTTAAAAACTCAGACTTTATCGCATTCATTGATGATGGCGGCTATAACAAACCTCAGTACTGGCTTTCCGACGGTTGGAAAACGGTACAAACAAATTTGTGGCAAGCTCCTTTATATTGGTATAAAGAAAATAATACGTGGTTTCATTTTACTCTCGGTGGGAACAAACCTGTCGATCTTGATAGCCCTGTATGCCATGTTAGCTACTTTGAAGCTGATGCATTTGCACGCTGGAAAAATTGCCGTTTACCTTCTGAAGCCGAATGGGAGCATGCAGCAAAAAAAACCCCAATTGAAGGTAATCTTCGAGAATCAAAGTTTTACCATCCTATTTCATCGAGTAATAATTCATTAAATCAATTCTATGGTGATGTATGGGAATGGACTCAAAGCACTTATAGTCCCTACCCTAAATATAAAGCAAGTCGTGGAGCTTTAGGTGAATACAATGGTAAATTTATGTGTAGCCAATTTGTATTGAAAGGTGGCTCTTGTGTCACACCTAAAAATCACATTAGGGGAACTTATCGAAACTTTTTTTATCCTACTGACCAATGGCAATTCAGCGGCATACGATTGGCTAAAGACATATAAAACTATTCACAAAAACGATAATTAAAGAGAACAATAAAAAATGAGCGTTCATGCATTAGCAAATATAGACTTTCACGATGATTATCCTGAAACTGTAGATTTCCTCGATGAAGTCATTTATGGACTAAAGCAGGAACAACCTCAAATATCACCCAAGTTTTTTTACGATGAAACTGGCTCCAAACTATTTGATCAAATTTGTCAGCTTCCTGAGTATTATCCCACCAGAACAGAAGCATTAATATTAGAAAACCACTCAGATGATATTGCCAAAATTATAGGCAAAGATTGTTTATTGTTTGAACCTGGCAGTGGCAGTAGTGAAAAAGTTCGCTTATTGCTAGATAGTCTCAAACCTGAAACCTATGTCCCTATGGATATTTCAAAAGACTATATTATCGAAGTATCTAAAGATTTAGCTAAAGAATATCCTTGGTTAAATATACATGCTGCATGCATAGATTTTACAAAGCCATTGGACTTATCTTTTTGTTCTTCTAATGCACATAAAGTTGCATTCTTCCCTGGCTCAAGCATTGGCAATTTTGAACCAAGTCAAGCTCAAAAGTTCTTGAGTCGTTTAACCGATACCGTTGGAAATGGAGGCGGTTTACTGATTGGTGTCGATCTAAAAAAACCTGATCACATATTAAACGCTGCTTATAATGATAAACGAGGTATAACAGCTAAGTTTAACAAAAACTTACTGCATAGAATTAATGATGAATTAAATGCTGATTTTGATGCTGAAAATTTTACTCATAAAGCTTTTTATAATAATGAAATTGGACGAATAGAAATGCATTTGGTCAGTCAAACTGAGCAAACTATTAATATAGAATCCGAAAAAATCAGGTTAGATAAAGGTCAAACAATCCATACAGAAAACTCGTATAAGTATTCTATTGATGAATTTCAACAAATAGCATCAAAGGCCGGATTTACACCTATAGATGTCTGGACCGATCCAGATAATTTATTTAGCGTACACTACATGTCGGTGCAGTAAATTCAATCAAGAGCAATAAAGATGGAGTCAGAGTAAATATTCAAGTAATTTTTTCTTAGACATTGTTACACTGTTTAACAATGTAACATGTTGCTCCATCCAAAGCTGAACTTATTGTTTAAACTGTCACAAACAACGCAAATCCTTTTGAGTTGATTGCCGTACCTTATGCTCTTACGCAATAATATTCACTTAGCAACTCCATACCTGTATGCGCATACTGAGGCACCCTATACTCCGCTATTTTCCAGTATAGTTAGCCGCAATATAATCGCCACCTATAGTTAAGAAGATATAAAGTTTTCTTTTCTTAACATCAGCTACATTATTATTAACAAACGTAGCTACCCACTCAGACTTACCATTAAATACTTTTTTCTCAATTAAACTTAGCTTGGTATTACTCCAGCTTTTTTCAATTGTATTTCTTGTAACTAAGTTTTTTACAATTTTCGTCGCTTTTAGTATTGCAGTATCTTGATTGACGGGACCATGTGAATGACCATGCCCATGATCGTGTCCACTACCAGCCATAACTGTACTTGAAACTAACCCAATAAAAAAACCAATTAATAATGTTTTAAAATTCATGTTATATATCTCCTAAACTTAAAATATAGTATCGTGTTGTGTATCGTTATTTTGTTGTGTTGATTCGATTTGTTGCTTCTTACTTGAATCTATACGTTGATAGTCACCATTAATCTTTAAATTAATATTAATGGCAGATGATGAATCACTCTTCCAATACCAACCGTATGTACCATCAAATAACGCAGTTAATGCACCATTCGATTCAGTTTCAGTATTTTTTTTAAAACTTTTAAAATACCCTGTTGTGTCACCTGTAGGTTCACCATGAAAGTCATAAAAAAGTTTTCCTCCATCACTTTTCCAGGAATATTCAAATGTAGCACCTTTAGTAACATGAAGTTTATATTCTTTTTCACCCAGAGCTGGAATCGTTATTGTAATAACATCTTTCCAGTTAGAATGATTAACCATTTCATTTTTTTGTGTTACTTGAGCGGGTTCTGTATTGCTTGTTAACTCTTCAGCATTAGCCTCATGTTCATAACCATGCATCTGCATTAAAAATAAATAACCGCCTGCAATAATTAAAAAACTATTTGCCGCTTTGCTAAAACTCTTAAAAGCATGGCTTTTTCTAAAAGCTGCTATAAGAACTAACATCACAGCTAATGCAAATATTTGCCCAAGCTCGATACCAATATTAAATGAGATAATATTCATTAATAAATTATCTTCGCTCAATGGAAGCTGTTGTAATCGTGTTGAAAGCCCTAACCCATGTATCAGACCCAAGCCGAATATCATAATCATCATATTCGGTGATTTAATATTTAAATATTTATCAAATCCATCAAGATTTGCAAAGGCGATATAGCAAACACTTAAAGCAATCACCGCATCAATCAAAAAATAATTTACCTGAATTGCTGTAAAGGTTGCATAAATAAGGGTAATACTGTGCCCTAATGTAAATGCCGTAATGTATTTAACAATATCTTTGAAACGAGTAAGGAAAAAGATAATGCCAAATATAAAAGCCAAATGGTCGTAACCCGATAACATATGGGTGGCTCCAATCCATATATACCGCAAATTCCCTCCTTCAATAATCGTTTGTTTTTCTGCTTCAGACATACCATGACCAAAGACCTGACTTGCCACAATCGTAATAAAGATCACAATAAACCATCGTGATTGTTTTAAAAGAGATAACATAATAACCTCATAAATAAGTTTTTCGGCGACAAATATCGCCAAATTAAATAGAAATCAATTAAAAGATATTATGAAAATTTAGGTGGGGCACGAAGTTGTATAGAGGAGTACTCGATATACCTTCGTTTAGAACGATTAAATTCAGATGATTCGAGCTTACTTAAATGAGGAATAAAACGTGCGAAGATACTATCAGAGCTTAATACAATGGGTTGATCATCAATGTTATTCCAATTGTTTATATTGCAATCATTTCCAAGTTCTACAACTTTAATGTTCTGTTGGTGTGCTTGGTAATCCGAGTCTATAGAATCATTATTTTGAGTGAGCGTTTGATGTGCATGAGCTTCACTTTTATGTTGATGATGATCTCCATGGTGGTCATGATTTTCGGCTAGATGAATATGGACTGATGACCATTGCATTGAGAGCATGGCCGCAAGTACAACAAAAAATATTGCCTTATTAAGTCGAAGTCGGATCATGTAGGTAAGTTTATTCATGCGAGAAAAAAGTATATCTAATCATTCTGGTAAAAGCTAGAGTATTTAATCTAATCACGGTTATATACTTATTGAAAATATGACTATTACATTTAACCGATGATATCAGTAAGTTATATATTGTTCTGTGTTCTTAAACATTTTGTATTTAACTATCATAAAGTCTACCAGACTATCTAACCCCGAAGAATAGTTATCAATTATGCCAAAAAATACATCACACCAAAAATAAAACGACTTTAATAAATTTATTCAACAACAAATGGGAAGTTCACTTATTTACTATCTTAGACTGTAAAATATAAGGTAACACAACTCGCAACTGTTTAAATGATTGGGCTGACAACATATCTGAAAATATAGGAACACTTTTCCTCTTGGTTAGACCCATTTTAAAACGAAGAATAACTAACCAGTCAGTAATCATATATTCAGGCTCTATCGAAACCAATAAAGGTTTCAAATCCCCTTCTTTCAATTTATAGCCTAATATCCACATGCCATCTTGTCGATACTTGATCATTTTCAAACTTGACAAAGATTTATAATATTGAAGGTAATAATAAAAACTTAAAGTAATTAACAAGCCTATAAAAATGTTAATGCTAATATGAAAATAAATTGATTGTGTAATACTGAGCAACGCAATTAAATGCAATCCAATAATAATTAAGCGTAGATTTTTAGATGGGTTAAGCTGTAGAACCGGCAGTGAGACGAACTTGTTTTGCGACATCCGCGATTTCCTTATCATATGGTATAACTCGTCCCATTAAGTAATCGAGTAACATTTGATCAGGTGTTTCAAGTAGCCGCTCAAACGTTTGTTTCTCTTTAGGTGTGAGTTTCGTATAAGCTTTATCCATAAAGCTTTCTAAAAATATATCGAGTTCGAGCATACCACGTCGGCATTGCCAACGTAAGCGGGATAGTTCGGTGTTTTCGGCATCAGTAGTATTCATTTATTCTAAATAATCTAATTATATTTTTTGGATTCCTCGGCAATTGCTCCTGCATTGCCACACCTTCGTACATCCTTGTACTTGCGCCTGTGCGGGAATGACGACTTTGTATTTACCAATTACTAACCAAAAGTTTCTGTGCTGGAATGACGGTTTTGAATTTTCCTCGGCTACCAAATATTTCTGCTCAGAAATGACGATAATGTTTTTTAAACAGCCCCTTAAACTTTAGCGGATAGCGAGAAGACATAGTACAAGGCGGAAATGAAAGGGGAAAACGGAGTTTACGAATAGTAAATGAGTATTTCACGTTTCATTTCCAACGCCGTAATCTGGCTTCTCGCTATTCGCTTCGCTCAGAACATGTCTTTTAGCATCATCTCCTTAATACCATTTATCGCCTTTGTCGGATTCAAATTCTTTGGACAAACATTCACGCAGTTCATAATTGAATGACACCTAAATAATTTATAAGGCCCTTCTAACTCAGCTAAGCGTTCGGCTGTATTTTGGTCACGACTATCGGCAAGGAAACGATAAGACTGTAACAAAGCCGCTGGCCCTCTAAACTTATCTGGGTTCCACCAAAAAGATGGGCATGATGTAGAGCAACATGCACATAGAATGCATTCATATAAACCATCTATTTTTTCACGCTGCTCCGGTGTTTGATAATACTCCACTTCTGGAACAGGATCTTTAACGGTTAAATAAGGTTTGATTGAACGATAGTGATGAAAGAACTGCTCCATGTCGATAATTAAATCTCGAATAACAGGCATACCCGGGAGAGGACGAATTTCAATCGGTTGTTTTAATTCAGATGCTCTAGTTAAACAAGCCAATCCATTTTTACCATTGATGTTCATACCATCTGAACCACAAACACCTTCACCACAGGAATGGCGAAAGGATAATGTTTCGTCATCTTCTTTAATTTTTATTAAGGCATCACGCAACATCATGTCGGGAGTGACATCTAGGGTAAAATCCTGCATATACGGCGCTTTGTCCACTTCAGGATTGAAGCGATATATTTTAAAACGCATTGATGTAGATTGTGCTGTCGTCATAAATGTTGTCTCTTTGTTGACTTAGCGGCCAAATTAATTAATTTATTAATAAACACGTTCTTTCGGAGGGAAAGTTTCAACGGTCATTGGTTTTAATCGAACAGGTTTATATTCCAAACGCCGACCGTCCTTATAATATAATGAATGTTTTAGCCAACTTTTATCATCTCTATCTGGAAAATCGATGCGAGAATGGGCGCCTCGACTTTCTTCACGATTAAGTGCAGAGGTAACTGTTGCTACAGCAATATCAACTAAGTTCGCTAATTCCATTGCTTCGATACGTGCAGTATTAAACACTTTACTATGATCTTTTATACGTACATTCTGCATACGACTTTCTATCTGTAAAACTTCATTCAAGCATTCTTGCAAAACATCTTGCGTGCGGAACACACTGCAGTTTTGTTCCATAATTGTTTGTAGCTCGTCTTTTAACTGAGAAACCGACTCACCTTCACCTTTGTGATCCCATCTGTGTAAGTGAGCCAATGCTTGCTCGACACTTTTTTCATCAATTTGACGATGGTAACGATTTTCTTTTAAGTACTTAATAATGTGATTACCTGCTGCGCGACCAAACACCACAATATCTAATAATGAATTACCGCCTAATCGGTTTGCTCCATGTACTGATACACAAGCACACTCACCGACCGCATATAATCCAGGTATTGCTTCTTCACCGGTATCAACTGGTACAACCACTTGGCCATAACGGTCGGTTGGAATACCCCCCATTGTATAATGCGCCGTTGGAAAAACAGGAATAGCTTCTTCGACTGGATCAATATGTAAAAATGTTCGACTGGTTTCACAAATACCTGGTAAACGTTTATCTAAAACGTCTTTACCAAGATGATCGAGCTTTAACATAACATGATCGCCATTTGGACCGCAGCCACGACCTTCTCTTACTTCGGTAGCTATCGAACGGCTAACCACATCTCGGCTTGCTAAATCTTTTGCATGTGGTGCATAACGTTCCATAAAACGTTCGCCATCTTTATTCACTAAATAACCACCTTCACCACGCGCACCTTCGGTAATTAACATACCGCGGCCAGCAATACCCGTTGGATGGAATTGGAAAAACTCCATGTCTTCCAATGGAATGCCTGCGCGTAAGGCCATTGCTAAACCATCACCGGTATTAATTTTTGCGTTGGTGTTGGTTCTAAAGAGTTGCCCTGCTCCACCTGTTGCCAGTAAGGTGGTTTTTGCTTCGATTAATAAAGGTTCACCGGTTTCAATTTCTAACACTAGCGCACCTAATATAAAACCCTCTTGGTCTTTTATTAAATCAATCGCAAAGTATTCATCAAAGAAATGTGTTTTGGCTTTTATGTTTTGTTGATAAAGCGCATGTAATATTGCATGACCCGTTCTATCGGCTGCGGCACAGGTTCTTGCGGCTTGCTCACCACCGAAGTTTTGGCTTTGACCACCAAAGGGGCGTTGATAAATTTTACCGTTATCTAAACGTGAAAATGGCACACCTTGATGTTCTAATTCAACAACTAAATGAGAAGCTGCACGACACATGTATTCTATGGCATCTTGATCGCCTAGATAGTCACTACCTTTAATCGTATCGTACATATGCCAGTGCCAGCTGTCTGGCAATACATTTGCCAACGCAGCGTTCATACCACCTTGTGCTGCAACGGTATGTGAGCGTGTAGGAAAAACTTTTGAAACAACGGCAACTTTGGCATCGGCCTGTGCTAGTTGTAAAGCCGCTCTTAAACCGCCACCGCCAGCACCAATAACCAACGTATCAAATTTTCGAATAGGTATACTCAAAGTTCCACCAGTGTAAATAAAATATAAGTTGTCCAGATTGTCATGCCCATTAAAGCGGTCATTAACAATATAAGGATAATTAGCCGTGCAATCGCAAAATGAACATAATCAATAACAATATCGCGAATACCAATCCATGCATGAACCATGATGGCGATAAAGAAGAGTAAAACGAGAATATTAGTTATTGGTGAGTAAAAATGACTACGCCAATCTTCATATGAATTAACGGGGTTAACGATAAGAAAGCCAATAATAAATAATAAACTGCCCAATAAATAAATAGCGGACAAACGTTGTACAAACCACGCACGATACCCTTGTGCTTGCCAACTCACAGCACCACCTTAAAGATTAGTATGACGAGAGTAACAACAACCAAAATATTAACTAACCATGCCATTTTTATGGTCGCCTCGCGACTAATGGCAAAGTCGATATCCAATAATAGAAATCGAACACCCGCATAGAAATGGTGAACAATCGCCCAGAGCAAAATAATATTAATAAATTTGCCAGAATTAGAGTTAAACAACATGACAACGTAGTCGAAGCCTGCTTGGCTTGTAATTGATTGTGATAATAACCACACAACATAAGGGATTGACAAAAATAACACAATTCCAGAAACTCGGTGTAAAATAGAAACCACTGCCGTTACTGGCATTTTGATTTTTACAAGGTTAAGGTGCTTCGGTCTGTTGTTTTTTGATGTATCCATTTGTAGATTAAGTGTAGAACAAATCACCCATGCGTCCAGTAAATTGTTAAACCTTTTCAATATCTTGAAAACGGTATCTCAGGCAGTTTAAATTGGCCAAAATTTATTCATTTATAACCGCTCAACGGATTAGGACATTATGTTAGAAAACTGGCAAACATTTTTAATAGAACAAGGCGCAACAATCGATGATAACGTTGTATCGAGCTTTAATACACCAGAAAATGAAATTGAGTACAGTAATGACTCAACAATATTGTGTGACCTATCGCATTACTCCCTTATAAAAGTAACTGGCGCCGATGCTAATAGCTTCTTACAAGGACAATTAAGTAATGACATAAATAATGTTAACGAAACTCAATCGCAAATGAGTAGCTATTGTACCCCTAAGGGGCGCGCACTCGCTTTATTCCGCGTTTTTCAATTTGATAACGCTTATTGCTTGAGTTTACCTAAAGAAATCACTGAAAAAACGATTAATCGTCTTAAAATGTTCATTATGCGTAGTGATGTTACGATGGAAGATGTCACAGATGATTATTTTCATTTCGGCATTGCTGGCGAACATGCCTCGGCTAATCTAAACACAGATTTAAATGTAGAGACTTTACCAGCCATCCCAGATGAGGCCCTTAACACCTCTGATTTTAGCCTGCAAAAATTAGCTGGTGCGCCAGACCGATTTGAAATATTCGGTCATTTTGATACCGCCGTTACCATTTGGAAAAAACTTTCAACTAACTGCCAACCTGTTGGCCAATCTGCTTGGAATTTACAACGAATCAATGCCGGAATACCAGAAATTCTGACTGAAACAACAGACGTATTTGTGCCGCAAATGCTTAGTTTACAGCTAATCAATGCGGTCAATTTTCAGAAAGGATGTTATCCCGGACAGGAAATTGTCGCCCGCACAAAGTATCTGGGTAAATTAAAGAAGCGCCTCTATCTTGCTGAAATTACGACAGAAAATCCTATACCAATAGGCGCTGACGTGTACGAAAGCGGAGATAATCAGCAAAGTGTTGGTAAAGTTGTATCTGCTGAGCCTTCATCAACAAGTACCTACCGACTACTTTTGGTGCTTCGAATTAGTGCTTCGGAAAATCAACCTATTTTCTTATCCAACAAGTCAGGCCCCACACTTACACTCTTAGATTTACCCTATAACTCAGAGGAATAAACAGGAAAAATAAAGTCCTTAAGCTCTACCCTTTTTAGCCGATATAAAAAGTCTAACTAATCTGAAAATAGGTAGAGATGGATGTCTGAGGCTATAGCAGAACAATTTATAAATGATTTACTCCATGATCTAGAGAATGAAACGCTTGTTCTCCCAACTTTGCCCGAAGTCGCATTACGAGTACGTGATGCACTTGCTGACGATGAACAATCTTTAGCGGATGTTAGCAAAGTTATTACAACGGATGCCGCTTTATCAGCACGACTAATCCAAGTTTCAAATAGCCCATTACTTCGTACGTCTAGAACAATTGAAACTGTTGAATCTGCCGTAACCCGAATGGGCAGCAATATGGTGCGTAATCTTGTCACCAGTATTGTTATGGAGCAAATGTTTCAAGCCACATCCGATGTAACTGATAAACGATTACGTAATTTATGGGAACATAGTACACAGGTTGCCGCTATTGCCAGTGCACTCACAAACCAATTTACAAAACTTAAACCGGATATGGCATTACTCGCGGGACTTATTCATGACATTGGCGCCCTACCAATATTAAGCAGAGTGGAAGACGTACCAGAAATATTAGATGACGTTGAAATGCTTGACGACATTATTGCGAAAACTCATTGCCGAATTGGCGAGCGCATTTTAGCTAAATGGAATTTCCCCCCTGAACTGGTTGCCGTTGCTTCCGAACATGAAGACTTAACAAGAAATTCCGGTGGTGAAATCGATTATGTCGATATTATTACCGTCGCCAATTTACAAAGCTTAATTGGTAGTAACCATCCACATACGCAAGTTGATTGGAATACTATCCCTGCATTCCAAAAATTGGGCTTAACAGCCGATGTTAATGTAATTGAAATGGATGAGACTAGTGAAGAAATTGCAGCTATGCAAAATGCGCTTTCTAACTAGACTCAAATTGCCTTTACTACAACCTCATATGAGGGAATAACAATACATCTCTGATAGAAGGCGAATCGGTAAAGAGCATTACCAATCGGTCAATACCTATACCCTCTCCTGCAGTTGGCGGCATACCATGCTCTAATGCAACAACATAGTCTTCATCGAAAAACATCGCTTCATCATCACCCGCTTCTTTTTCTTGCACTTGGGCTTTAAAGCGCTCGGCTTGATCTTCAGCATCGTTAAGCTCCGAGAAACCATTAGCAATTTCACGACCACCGACAAAAAATTCAAAACGATCAGTTACAAATGGATTATCATCGTTACGACGTGCAAGTGGTGAAACTTCAGTTGGATAAGCTGTAATAAAAGTTGGATCAATTAAGCGATGCTCAACTGTTTTTTCGAATATTTCAATTTGAATTTTACCTAAGCCATAAGAGTCTTTTAAAGGTATATCTAAACGTGTAGCAATCGATTTTGCTTGTTCAATATCATCCAATTCTGCTTCGGTTACATCCGAGTTAAAATGCATAATAGATTCTTTTACTGTCATTCGCGTGAACGGTTTCGCAAAATCATATTCATCATCTGCATATTTAATTTTTGTATTACCAATAACATTTTCTGCGATTGAACGAAGCATGCTTTCAGTTATATCCATTAAGTCTTTATAGTCAGCATAGGCTTCATAAAACTCAATCATCGTAAATTCAGGATTGTGTCGAGTAGACAAACCTTCATTTCGAAAATTACGATTAATTTCAAAAACTTTTTCAAACCCACCAACCACTAAACGTTTTAAGTAAAGCTCAGGTGCGATACGCAAATATAAATCCATATCTAAAGCATTATGGTACGTTGTAAAAGGTTTTGCTGTTGCGCCACCAGGAATAACTTGCATCATCGGTGTTTCAACTTCTAAAAAATCTTGTTGTGTTAAAAACTCACGTATATGAGAAACTATTTTAGAACGCATTTGAAACGTTTTACGCGAATCTTCATTCATAATGAGATCAAGATAACGTTGACGATATCGAATCTCTTGATCAGTTAAACCTTTAAATTTATCAGGTAGTGGTCTCAAGGATTTAGTTAGTAAACGAATATCTTCAACCTTAACGGATAACTCACCTTTATTGGTTTTATACATGGTACCTTCGGCAGCAATAATATCGCCAAGATCCCACTTTTTAAATTGAGTATTATAAAAACCTTCAGGTAGATCATCTCGTTGTACATAAAGTTGAATAGCACCTGACATATCTTGCAAGCTTGCAAAACTTGATTTACCCATAATACGCTGCGCCATCATCCGACCAGCAACTTTTACACGAATTGGCGTTGCCTCTAACTCTTCTTTTGTTTTTTTCCCGTACTCAGCATGTAGCTCACCGGCAACAACATTACGACGGAAGTCATTTGGAAACGCGTTACCATTATCACGAAGCACCTGCAATTTTTCTCGGCGCTCTACAATAAGTTTATTTTCATCGATGAATGGTTCGTTATTCGCTTTGTTATCTGACATATGACTTCTCTATTTACGTATCTTTTTTTTCGTCATACCCGCCTACGCGGATATGACACCTAAATTAAATATTACAAACCACTCTTAAGACTGGCTTCTATAAATTTATCAATATCGCCATCAAGAATTGACTGGGTATTGGATGTTTCTACATTGGTTCTTAAATCTTTTATACGTGATTGGTCGAGCACATATGAACGAATTTGGCTTCCCCAACCAATATCTGTTTTAGAGTCTTCCATTGCTTGTTTATCTTCGTTCTGTTTAAGCATTTCCATTTCGTATAGTTTTGCACGAAGCTGCTTCATCGCATTATCTTTATTTTGGTGCTGTGAACGCTGGTTTTGGCATTGTACAACAATACCCGATGGAATGTGAGTTAGGCGAACAGCTGAATCTGTTTTATTTACGTGCTGTCCACCTGCCCCACTCGCTCGATAGGTATCAATTCGCACATCAGACATATTAATTTCAACATCGATATTATCATCTACTTCTGGATACACAAACACAGAAGCAAAAGAGGTATGCCTGCGACTACCTGAATCAAACGGTGATTTACGAACTAAACGATGTACACCTGTTTCTGTACGTAATAAACCAAAAGCATATTCACCGCTATATTTAATTGTCGCACTTTTTATTCCAGCAACATCCCCATCGGATGCTTCCATTAGTTCGGTCTTAAAGCCTTTGCGTTCACCCCAGCGTAGATACATACGTAATAACATCTCAGCCCAATCTTGGGCTTCGGTGCCACCAGAGCCTGATTGAATATCTAAAAAGGCATTGTTAGCATCAAGTTGCCCTGAGAACATTCGTTGAAATTCTAACTCAGCGAGAATATTTTCCTGTACATCCAAATCAGCAATAACAGCCTCGACTGTTTCTGCATCATCTTCTTCTTGTGCCATGTCGAGTAAATCATTCGCATCATTAAAACTTTCTTCGATGGCTTGTAGCCCATGCACGACTTTTTCTAAGCTGGCACGTTCTCGCCCTAATTCTTGCGCATACTCCGGCTTATCCCAAATTTCTGGGGCCTCTAATTCTCGTTCAACTTCGACTAAGCGTTCACTTTTAAGGTCATAGTCAAAGATACCCCCGAAGCGTTACATTACGTTGCTGCATCTCTTTAATTCTTGTTTTAATAGCATTAATTTCTAACATGGTTTTATCTCAATAATTATTCTGACTATCAATTTTATAATTTAAGCCGGCAGAGGTTCAATATTTTCCACCAGTAATTGTGCGGTTCGGTTACCTCTAAATTCGTTTACGTCTAAACGATAAACAGCATTAATTTTTTTCGTATCACTAGGCCAATTTTTATCTGTTACATTAAATGCAATGGCATCTATTTCCTCATTTGAATTCACACTTCGCAAGACTAATTTTAAATGTTTTTCGCCAACAATACGTTTCGTTACAATTTCAAAAACACCATCAAAGACAGGCTCTGGAAATAACTGCCCCCATGGGCCAGAATTTTGAATAAGCTCAGCCATTGTTATGTTCAGCTCACTCTCATTTAAGCTACCATCTGTTAATAATATATTTTGTAATTTTTCTTCCGTTAAATGTGAGTCGACTTGTTTGATGAATGCAGTTTCAAATTCTTTGAGATTTTTCTTTTTAATCGTCAAACCCGCAGCCATCGCGTGCCCACCGAACTTTTCAATTAAAGATGGGTGTTGTTTAGAAACCTCATCAAGCACATCACGTAAATGTAACCCTTGAATGGAACGAGCCGAACCTTTAATCTCATCACCCACAATACTTGCCTTTGATTGCGCAAAAGCAATAACAGGGCGATGACAATGATCTTTTATTCTTGATGCCAATATACCAATAACACCTTCATGCCACTCATCTTCATACAAACACAATGCCGCAGGAATCCCAGACTTTTTATCGTTATCAAAAATATTTTCGTTAAGAAGTGTATCGACTATTTTGAATGCTTGCTGCTTCATTTCATCTTCTATTTCACGCCGCGATTGATTTAATGAGTCAAGCTGTGTGGCTATTGCAAAAGCATGTACGTCATCATCGCTGAGCAAACATTCAATACCAATTGACATATCTTCTAGCCGACCCGCCGCATTAATCCGTGGAGCAATAAAAAAACCCATATCTGATGCTTTTATTGTTTGTTCATTTCGACCTGCAACTTTTATTAAAGCTTTTAGACCTGCAGAAACCTTACCGGCTCGAATACGTGCAATACCTTGTGCAACTAAAATTCGATTATTATGTTCAAGCGGCACAACATCGGCCACGGTTCCTAATGCAACTAAGTCTAATAATTCTGCAAGATTAGGTTCAGGACGCTTATCATTAAACCATTGTTGGTTACGTAACGTTGCACGCAAAGCCATCATAATATAAAAAATAACGCCAACACCGGCTGTTGCTTTACATTCAAACTCATCACCGACTTGATTAGGATTTACAATAGCATCTGCATTGGGTAATTCATCTGCAGGTAAATGATGATCGGTTACTAAAACCTTTATCCCATATTCTTTTGCTCTCGCAACACCGTCAATACTCGCAATACCATTATCAACCGTAATAATTAAATCCGGTTTAGACTGTTGCGCAACATCAACAATTTCAGGCGTTAAACCATAACCATATTCAAAACGATTTGGAACTAAATACTTAACATTATGATGACCTAATAATCGTAAAGCACGTATCGCAACGACGGTACTGGTTGCCCCATCCACATCAAAGTCACCAATAATAATAATAGATGCATTATTCCTTAATACATCTACTAATAAATTAACTGCATCATCAATACCCTTTAAGTTTTGATAAGGAAGTAAACCTTTCAGTGAGTTATCTAATTCCGAAGCAGAAGAAATATTGCGCGTGCTATAAACACGCGCAAGTATAGGAGGTAAGTTTGAAAGAAAATCAGGTACGGTTTCTGGCGGTTGCCGCCGACATACTTTTCGTTGTGATTTTTCGACTACTAATGACACGCGCTAATTGCACTAAGCCATGTTTTCTAAAATAGCTTTTGTCACATCGTCGCGTGTTGCTTTAACGGTTAATACGGGTTCGCTTTGTGCGATTGCAGTATCAGGATCTTTCAGACCGTGCCCCGTTAAAGTACAAACAATTTTGCTGCCTTCTGGAATTTTTCCTGACTCAATATCCATTAATGCACCGGCAAGTGATGCCGCTGATGCAGGCTCACAAAAAATACCTTCGCTCATTGCTAACAACTTTTGTGTCTTAAGAATTTCCGCATCGACGCATTCATCAAACCAACCCATAGATTCTTCTTTTACGACCCAGGCTTTATCCCAGCTTTGTGGATGTCCAATTCGAATCGCTGTTGCGATAGTATCTGGGTCATCAACCATTTCACCACGCATAAATGGCGCAGAACCTGCCGCTTGATAACCAACCATCTTAGGTCGAGAGTTTACAATACCGTGCTCATGATACTCTGAATAACCCATCCAATGAGCAGTAATATTGCCAGCATTGCCAACAGGAATACAATGAAAGTCTGGTGCCGAACCTAACTCTTCTACAATTTCAAAAGCCGCTGTTTTTTGCCCTTGCAAGCGGAATGGATTGATAGAATTTACAATCGTAACAGGCGCATCATCGCCAACTTCTTTTACTAACTGCATACCGACATCGAAGTTACCGTCAATTTGCAATACTGTGGCACCATGCATCATGGCTTGAGCAAGTTTACCAAGTGCAATTTTTCCTTCTGGAATGAGTACGAATGCAGTTATGCCTGCGCGCGCTGCATATGCGGCCGCTGCCGCAGACGTGTTACCCGTTGATGCACAGATAATAGCTTTGCTACCCTCTTCAACCGCTTTGGTAACGGCCATGGTCATACCACGATCTTTAAATGAACCTGTTGGGTTTAAACCTTCATACTTCACATAGATATCAACATCTTTACCTATGATACGAGGAATATTATTTAAGCGAATTAAAGGTGTGTTACCTTCACCCAAACTAATAATACGCGTGTCATCATGAACTGGAAGACGATCACGATATCTATCAATTAAACCGGTATAACGAGGACGCATGGTCATTTTTCTTTTCTCCGAAACTAACTTTTAAATTCTTTATATTAAACACCATGGATAACGAGAAATTTGAGAGCAAGACTCTTTCTGACTTCTCGTGATTCATGCTTAACCTAGGCTTTCAACCCGTATACGTGTCACTTCACCTTGAATCGTACTTAAGGCTTCAACTTCACTCAGTGCTTTGTTCATATTATTTTCTAATACGCGATGCGTTAGGATAATAATATTCGCCTTATCGGAACCCGCTACCGGTTCTTTTTGAATAATGGCTTCAATACTAATATCTTTCTCACCCAGTATACGAGTGACATCAGCAAGTACGCCGGGTTTATCTACAGCTTGCATCCGCAAATAATAAGCTGTTTCAATTTTTTCAATTGGCAGTATCGCAATATTCGATAGTGCATCCGCTTGGAATGCTAAGTGGGGTACGCGATTTTCTGGATCACTTGTTAATACACGAACAACATCAACAATATCAGCAACAACAGCAGAGGCTGTTGGATCTGCGCCCGCTCCCGCACCGTAGTAAAGTGTTGGTCCAACTGCATCACCTTGAACAAGGACGGCATTCATCACACCGTCTACATTTGCAATTAAACGACGCTCTGGAATTAATGTTGGATGTACACGTAGCTCGATGCCTTCGTCAGTACGACGACTAATACCTAGATGTTTAATGCGATAGCCTAGCTCTTCGGCATACGTCACATCCTCTTGAGAGATTTTACTAATCCCTTCTGTATAAGCTGCTTCAAATTGTAATGGAACACCAAAAGCAATCGAAGCAAGAATGGTTAACTTATGTGCCGCATCAATACCTTCAACATCAAAGGTTGGATCCGCTTCTGCATAACCTAAGGCTTGTGCTTCGGCTAATACATCTGCGAAGTCACGGCCTTTATCTCGCATTTCTGTGAGAATAAAATTACCCGTACCGTTTATAATACCTGCTAACCATTCAATAGAATTGCCTGCAAGACCTTCACGAATCGCTTTGATAATTGGAATACCACCGGCAACGGCTGCTTCAAACGCAACCATGACACCTTTAGCCTGCGCTGCTGCAAAAATTTCATTACCATATTTTGCAATTAAAGCTTTGTTAGCTGTTACAACATGTTTACCATTTTCAATGGCTTTAAGTACTAAATCTTTTGCTAAGGTATCACCACCAATTAACTCAACGACAATATCAATATCTGGATTAGTAACAACTTCATGGGGATCGGCAACAACTGTAATTGAAGACGTATCACACGCTCGTTTTTTATTAATATCACGTGCAGTTGCATGACTTACTTCAATACCACGACCTGCTCGACGTGAAATTTCATCCGCATTACGCTGTAGAACATTCACGGTTCCACTACCTACTGTACCTAACCCTAAAACACCGACCTTTACTGGTTTCAAAACCTTAACCTCTTATACTTTAAAATACTTTCTAATCTAACGTAATTTCTATTCTTTAATCTCTATTCTTTAATCTTCCGTTCGAAACATGTCACGAATACCACGTATAGCTTGTCGAGTACGATGTTCGTTTTCGATTAAACCAAAACGAACATATTCATCACCATAATCACCAAAACCAATTCCCGGCGATACCGCAACTTTAGCTTCTTTCAATAATAATTTGGTGAACTCTAATGAACCTAAATGTTTGTACTGTTCTGGAATGGGCGCCCAAACAAACATGGTCGCTTTTGGTTTTTCAACTTCCCAACCTAATGCACATAAACCTTCGCATAAAACATCACGGCGTTTTCGATACATTTCTGCAATTTCAGTAACACAATCTTGTGGTCCTTCAAGTGCAGCAATAGCTGCAACTTGAATTGGCGTGAACATTCCGTAATCTAAATAGGATTTCATCCGGGCAAGGGCTGCCACTAATGTTTTGTTACCCACCATAAAACCAACACGCCAACCAGGCATGTTATAGCTCTTAGAAAGAGAGAAAAATTCGACAGCAACTTCTCGAGCACCCTCGACTTGTAAAATTGATGGTGCCTTATAGCCATCAAAAACAATATCGGCATACGCTAAATCATGTACCACCCAAATTTGATGTTCCTTCGCTATCGCAACCACTTTTTCAAAAAAATCTAACTCAACACATTGAGTCGTTGGATTACCGGGGAAATTAAGTATCAACATTTTTGGCTTCGGCCAAGAATCTTTAATCGCTTTTTCAAGCTCTTCAAAAAAGTCATTATCTGATGTCATTTGCACATGACGAATATCTGCGCCGGCAATAATAAAACCATAAGGATGAATTGGATATGCTGGGTTGGGGACTAAAACCGCATCCCCTGGCCCCACAGTTGCCATAGCTAAGTGCGCCAAACCTTCTTTTGAACCGATAGTAACAATGGCTTCTGTTTCTTGGTCTAAATCCACATCAAATCGATCTTTATACCATTTACAAATAGCCCGACGTAGTCGAGGAATTCCTCGAGATAAGGAGTAACGATGAGTATCTTGGCGCTGTGCCACTTCCACTAATTTATCGACAATATGCTTTGGAGTGGGTTGATCGGGATTACCCATACCAAAATCAATAATATCTTCCCCGCGGGCTCGCGCAGCGGCTTTTAACTCATTAACAATGTTAAAAACATAAGGGGGCAAACGCTGAATTCGGGGAAAATCTTCAATCAAAACGGAGTATCCTGTCAATATTGTGAAAAATTACAACTAAATGAAATAAACGACGCATTATGCCGTAAAATGCTCCCAACATAAAACGTTGTTTTTCAATAAATTGCCTAATGAGAATAAGATAAAATGACCCAATTTAACCTCGAAACCACCGAAAAGCTGACTATCCAAAGTTACGAAAGCGGGGAGATCAATATAGCTTTATCAGGGAACCATCAAAGTAGTGAAAATTCGAGTTCGACTCAGCGTATGACAGGTAGTTTTATACTAACACCAAGTCAAATTATTGATGATTGGGCTTATAGAGACGTAGCTGATTTTACTCCCGAAAGCTTCCAGATTATTCTCGCTCAGCAACCAGAGATCGTTCTACTCGGTACGGGTGAAAAACTTACTTTTCCAAATCAGCAAACACTACAAGCATTTCACAAAGCAGGAATTGGTGTTGAAGTAATGAATACACCTTCCGCATGCCGAACATTTAATGTGTTAGTGTCGGAAAATCGATTCGTAATTGCAGGGTTTTTAATTTAACACGAGTATTTGTCTAAATAACTACAGAACAAATGCCATCGCTTTATATAGCTGCAGATGGCAATACACCATTTACAGTAAACTCATTAATATTGAATCCATACACTTTACTGTCATCCCTACTCACAAAACGGACATTATTTTCAGTCGTACTACATATCCATTGACTCTTATATAAAGGCTCATTAACGATTAAAGCGCTAGCCGTATAAAGTGCGATATTAATCCCTTTCTTTGCATCCCTTGCAGATTGATATTCAAAAGCTTCCACCTCACCTTCACGCATTGCTTTCCCTAACGTCTGAGTATTTAGATAATTGCCAGGATCACGTAAGGTTTCAGAATATAGATCAAAAGGAGAATGATGCAAACGTAAACCTTTTTCAGAAAAATAGCGGCCTGCAAATAGGGTATGTTCGGTTATAAATTTTTTAGATTTTGGTGGCAGGCTCATACCATTCCAAAATAAAAAACGATAATAGCTGCATTCAATTAAAACCGTTTCAATACTTTTAGATCCATATAATAAACTCGGTTCAAAATGAGAACCAAACCGAGAGCCATGTTTTAACGGTGGATAACGAAAAGGCGTTGAGAGTAGATAATGAAGGTGTTCGGTTTTATTAGATAAAGATGGCTTTGTACTTTCAAGTAGCGATTCTAAAATAGCTTGCTCTTCGAGAGAATCAACAATACGTGTAGTCGCAATTTGTTGTTGACTTTCAACGATACGAAAAAAATCATCACTAACCGTTGTTATATATTGCTCTGCGTGAGTAAGCTTCCAGATATCCATATCTTTTATGTCTCGATTTACGTCTGTTTAAACTTTTGCACGAATCGCATCAAGATACTCCACTACATAAGCCAAACCCGTTACTGTTTTTATCTGCTCACTGGGTACACCGCCTGTATGGTTATTGTCTGTTTGCATCCAATGCTGCATATCTTTAACTTGGCCACCCACCAACGCAAACAAACTGCGGTAGCAACGTATAAACAACAACGCTAACTCACCTGACTTCGTTTTAGGGTCGATACCATTGCGGAAGTTACTACGATCTTTACCAATAATAAGCCCCAACTCAGCCTGAGAAACACCTAACGCCTTACCCGCATTAGTAAACGCCTTCGCTAGAACCTTCTCTTCCGTTAAAACTGGTTTAATTGCTGCTCGCATAAAACACCTCAAATATAATGATGTATACACAACATTATATCTGCATTTGATGTTATTGCAACATTAAAAAAGGAGTCCAATACGACTTTTAATAAAATTAATTAGATGTTATTTGGCGTTTTCAGGAATAGTGAGAGGTTAAAGTACAAGGCAAAGTTTTCCGAAAAAGCGGAATTTACACTCGTAAATGAGCATTTTGAGGGAGACTTTAACGCCGTAATTTAACCTCTCACTATTCGTGAGAATGCCAAATTATTGTTCTTTGAATAATGCTTCACCTGAGAAACCCTCACTTTCTAGGATTTCCCGCAATTTACGAAGCGCTTCAATTTGAATTTGACGAACACGCTCACGAGTAACACCAATAGAATTACCAACCTCTTCCAGCGTTGAAATATCGTGTCCATGGATTCCAAAACGGCGTTCAACAACTTCACGTTGCTTATCGGTTAATTTTTCGAGCCAAACATCGATATTGTCTTTTACGTCTTTATCTTGAAGAAGCAAAATTGGGTCATTATTGGCTTCATCTGGAATGGCATCCAGTAGTGAATTTTCACCATCATGACCAATAGGCGAATCAACTGAGGTTATACGTTCGTTTAAACCCAGCATGCGTTTAACATCACCAATAGGCTTGTCGAGCATTTCAGCAATTTCTTCTGGGCTAGGTTCATGATCTAGAGTTTGTGCAAGGTGACGAGCTGCACGCAGGTAGATATTAATTTCTTTTACGACATGAATTGGTAATCGGATAGTTCGTGTTTGATTCATAATGGCACGCTCAATCGTTTGACGTATCCACCATGTTGCGTAGGTTGAAAAACGGAAGCCACGTTCAGGATCAAATTTTTCAACAGCACGAATCAGGCCTAAGTTACCTTCTTCGATTAAATCGAGTAATGCTAAACCGCGATTTAAATAACGTCGTGCAATTTTTACAACTAAACGAAGATTACATTCAATCATTTTCGCACGGGATTTTTCATCACCTTTTAAGGCTTTACGTGCGTAAAAAACTTCTTCTTCGGCTGTTAATAGAGCCGAAAAACCAATTTCGCTGAGATATATTCGAGTTGCATCAAGTTGACCACCGGTTGCTGCACCCGCTTTAAATTTTTGAGTTTCTTCTTCTACTTTTTCTTCAACGACAGCATCGTCATCATCTAAAACTAGCTCAGTTTCTTCGGTATCTTCATCTAAAGTTACATCAAGATTTGTATCTACTTCAGTCGCATCCATTAAGCTTTCATCCTGTTTTGATTTATTTTTTTTTTCCATTTACATAACCAACTAAGTAATCATTATTGTAAGTTTTTAAATTATAATCACCTAGGTAAGTAACGAATTGGGTTAACGGGCTTACCATTTTTACGTATTTCAAAATGTAACATGGTTTTATTTGCACCATTACTACCCATATCGGCAATATGCTGTCCAGACTTTACCTTTTGTTGCTCATTTACCAATATTTTTTTGTTATTTGCGTAGGCACTCAGGTAAGTATCGTTATGTTTTATAATAATAAGCTTTCCATAGCCGCGAAGTCCACTACCACTATACACAACTCTACCAGCAGCTGCAGCTACAATTCTTTTGCCCGATTTCCCAGAAATACCGAGGCCTTTTTTACCTGATTTTGCGCTAAAACGATGCACTATTTTACCTCGAACCGGCCAACGCCATTTTACCGTTGAGGCATATTTTACTTTTTTTGTTTTGTGAGACGTATTTGACTGAGCACTTTTAGGTATAGGTCTTTTGGCTTGAGCGCGTTTTTGCCTTGTCGAGCGTTTGGCTCTTTTAGTGGCCTGACGAGGTAGCTGTTTTGTCTGATTTTTTCGCAGAACGGCACGCTTATCATGTGCAATATCAGTATTTTCTGATACACCTCGAACTAATCCAGGATATAATTGAAGAGATTGATTAGGTTTAATCAAATAAGGATAATCTATCTCATTCCAGAGGGCAATTTGGCGATAATCATAGCCATAATACCAAGCGATTGAGTAGAGCGTTTCACCTTTTAAAACTTGATGGAATTTCGGTTGTTGATATGACGTAGACTTTGACGCAGATTTTGCATTCGACTTTAAATACTGCGAGCAACTACTTAAGCTAACACTTAAAACTAAGAAAAAAATAATTCTTAAGTATTTAGCTCTATGCATTAATGCCTCAAGATAAAGTAGGCGATGACGACAATAACAACGACAACCCAACCTATCGTATCAATATTTTTACGGAGCTTCTGCTCCATTTTCTCACCACCAATATAAATTAAACCCGCAACAAGATAAAAACGAGAAGCGCGGCCTATGATTGATGCAAGAATAAAAGGAATGAGCGCCATTCCAACAACACCCGATGCGATAGTAATCAACTTATACGGTATAGGAGAGAAACCAGCGATGAAAACGACACCAATACCCCATTCTATAAACCAGAATTTAATGGTTTCAAACTTATCCCAATAGCCAACCGATTTTAAAATAGGTTCAATAAGTTCAAAAGCATAGACACCAATTAAGTAGCCAAACAGTCCACCTAGAACAGAAGCTACTGTCGTTATAAAAGCGTAATACCAAGCCTTCTTACGCTCAGCTAAACACATCGGTGCGAGCATCACATCAGGCGGCGGGAAAGGAAAAAATGAAGATTCAATAAAACTTAAAATTGATAAATAAACAGGAGCTTTAGGGTGTTTAGAATAAACCAATGCACGGTCGTACATTAAACTAAATAACTTCACAATCGTGTACCTTTTACTAGTGGAACAAAACTAACCATATCGAGGCTTTGCTTGTTAAACTCATCCCCTTCTCGTGTTATGCAGTGTAACTGTTGCTGCCCTTCTTCTCCACTCGGTATCACAAGCCGAGCACCATCCGCTAACTGCTCCAACAAATCAACAGGCACTTCATCTGGCGCAGCCGTTACAATAATCGCATCGTAAGGTGCAAAGCCAGCCCAACCTTTATAACCATCATAATGTTTCAAATTCACATTACGAATATCAAGCAAATCTAATATTTTTTTTGCCCGCGGAATAAAGTGTTGAATACGTTCAATACTAAAAACTTGTTCCGAAATTTTGGCCAGGATTGCCGTTTGATATGCCGAGCCCGTTCCAATTTCAAGAACTTTTCCGAGCCGCTCCTTTCCTGCCAACAATACTTCCGTCATGCGCGCGACAATAAAGGGCTGAGAAATCGTTTGACCACTTCCTATGGGTAAGGCGGTATCTTCGTAAGAGCGGCTAGCTAATGCCTCATCAATAAATATATGCCGTGGCATATTACGCATAACATCTAAAACAACTTCATCTTTAATGCCTTGCTCACGTAAACGCTCAATTAAGCGATCACGAGTGCGTTGCGAAGTCATACCTATACCCTGAATATTAACTACTGACATTTAAAAATTCGCTCGACTCAATTTATTCTTATTCATATTTTCTGTAGCCAGCTTTCAACTTTGGATATAGTTTCGTGTTGTGTTAAATCGACTCTAATGGGAGTAATAGAAACATAATTGTTTTTAATGGCATAAAAGTCGGTCCCCTCACCTTCGTCTTTTTCCTTTCCTGGTGGGCCGACCCAATAAATATCACGACCACGTGGATCTTTAGATTTAATAACCGGCTCGGCTTTATGTCGATGCCCCAATCGTGTTGCTTGCATGCCTTTAATTTCTGCCCAAGGTAAATCAGGTACATTAACATTTAGAAGGGTATCAACCGGTAATTCAGACTTATGGATTTGTTCAATAAGGGTTTGAACAGCTTTTACCGCTGAATCAAAATGTTTACCCTCGTGACCCGCAAGAGAAACCGCAATGGCTGGTAAACCAAGAAAACGTCCTTCCATTGCTGCGGCGACCGTACCTGAATACAGCACATCATCACCCAAATTTGCACCCGCATTAATACCGGATACAACCATATCGGCTTCATTCTCAACTAAACCCGTAATCGCTAAATGCACGCAATCAGTTGGGGTACCATCGACACGCATAAAGCCATTGGGCATTTCTGTTGCACGTATGGGGTATTCAAGAGTCAGGGAGTTGCTTGCGCCACTACGGTCTCGATCGGGGGCAACAACGGTTAACTGAGCGAGGTGAGAAAGGCCTTCTGCCAGAGCCTTAATACCTTTAGCTTCATAACCGTCATCGTTACTTATAATGATGTGCATTAATCAAAAAGCCTAATTTTTCAACATGTTAGTTGCTTAATAAAGAACCAACTATACGTGAAAAATGCCAATTCTTCGAGCCTTAATAATTAAATCACAATAAAATTAAGAACAAATGTACAAAGCGACTTTTTTTCCAAGTAATGCCAGTGTACCCTTTAACCTTTGTAAATAAAGTAACTCGGCAAAGATACAATATGGCTACTGATAACGACAATCCAGAATCATTTGAAGATGCGATGAAAGGTGTCAATCCACTTGAACAACCAAATCGAGTGCAACACGGCAAGAGTAAACCCTCTACTCGTCCAAAACAATCAATGCAAGATGATCAACAAGTGCTTATTGATATGCTCAGTGAACCTGACGACCTCACTAGCATTCAAACTGGAGACGAATTATTCTTTGCTCGTGATGGGTTACAACATAAAGTAATAAAGCGATTAAAACGGGGAGAACTCAGCATACAAGCTGAGTTAGATTTACACCGACTGACCAAATTAGAAGCTCGAACGGAAGTCATCGCATTCTTGAGTTATTGCGCACAGAATAATTTCAAACAAGTACGTATTGTTCATGGAAAAGGACTCGGCTCGAAAGGAAAGATTCCGGTATTGAAAACATTGTTAAATCACTGGTTACAACAACGAGATGAGATTTTAGCTTTTTGTTCCGCAAGACCATGCGACGGTGGAACGGGGGCAATTTATGTATTATTAAAAAACAGTAACAAGTAAATTAAAAGCGATTACTAAACGTTAGAAAAACACCTTCTCGCTGCCCACCATGCAAAGTCATGTTTACCGTCCCACTTTTACCTGATTTAAAACTCATTCCTATATAATACCCTTCAGGCTTATCTTCTGAAAAAGTAGTAAGACTATTAGCAGTATCAATTACCCTATGCTCACCATCAATCACAGTATAATTAAGCCCCGTAAGAATAGAGACTGAGCTTAATGGTAAAAATTCAAAATCTATTCCACCTGAATACTTAAACCATGTAATATCAATGGCTTCTTCTATATTTGTTTCACCATTTATTGCAAGGTAATCAAAAGAAACACCTAAGCCTATATTGACCACTTCACTTGTAATAATATTGCCACGAAAACCAATACCAAGTTCATAACCTGATGCCGTGTAGCCCAAAACACTGGCATCAGCATTTTGACTCATTTCAACGTAGGCGATATTTAATCTGGCCTGTAGTGAATCAGAAAATTTTTGCCACCAGGTTACTTCAATAGAGGAGACTTTCGTTTTATTCGTCGATGCAGGAAACTTTAACAATATGTCATTACTTTGGATAATAAAGGACATTTCTGTTACATCATTCTCCCCATAGGCTAAAGCATTATTTAGAAGAAGAAAGAAGGTTAATATGCTAACGTTAAAACGATTTAAACGAATCATTCATCACATCCAAGAAAAAATAGAATATTGAGTTATTATCTTACACCATTTTTATTTTTTAAAAATAAATTCTATGCGAAATAGTAGAGAAAACTCCGACTCAAAATTATTAATTTTCTGATATTCCATTTGTGGAATCAATTCAAAAAAGAGATAATCTTTATGAATATTTTGGCGGTAAGTCGCACCAATTAAATAATGAGTAGCGTGTACCGTTGGTTCACTAATACCGTAGGCTCCCACAAAATACGATACAGCCCTTCTTTTACTCAATGTATGAATCATTGAAATTGTATGACTCAATTCAAAGTAATCAAGCTTATTGGTCCAACGTGCGTAAGTTGAGGTACGAAAGAGATCCCTCTCAGTAATTTTTTTATTCGCCTCTAAACTTGAATCAAAGCCTGTTCCGGTTGAATCAAACCAATATGGTGTTTCATGCCAATGCACAATCCATTTATCGAACTGAAATTTTCTTTTAATCCTTAATTTAAGATAGGGTTCTACTCCCGAACTTAACCGTATTCCGATTGATGGCTTGAACTGCCATTTATCCTTTTTACCTAATGTAGTTTGAAGCCCGGCAAAATATTCCGTGTTTTCTGCTGCTTTTTTTGGCGTATCATTAACGTCCTCATTATCCACATCCTGTCGTTCATCTGCATCTGATTCGACAGTTAACTTTACTTTCTTACTTGTGTTGGGTAATTGCAATTTAAGACGGATGTTGCCAGCATAATGAAGCTCACCATGCGCATCTCTTATCGTATCGGCTCTAAATCTAAGGTAAGTTCCACTTGTCTCATAAAAGACTTTATCTTCAGAAAAAAACTCATCTAAGGTCTTTGCTAACGATTCTACGCCGGATGAGATCACATCTTGAGAAGGATCTAAAAATGAAAAAAAAGGCTGTTCAGAATCAACCTTATTTAATAATTCAAACTCAGAAGAAAAGCCATCCTCATCTAAATCATTACAAATAGGATCAATAGCCTCTTCTTGAATATTTTTCTCTTCTATCGATTTTACTGGTATTAAAACTTCATTATTGTCAAACTCTGCAAATGAGTAACGAGAAAATAGAATACTATTGACTAATAGTATGGAACATATAACTAGCTTTAATACTGAATACGACATAATTATATTTAGTTTATAGCATATATAGCCTTTAAGGCGATTCTTTATTCATTTGTAATCAATATTTCTCGTAATACTGCCGTTGCGTAAGCGCCACTCGGCAATGAAAAACTTAACGATAGTACGTTATAGCTTAATTGATATTAAATATTAGAGGCGTGCGACTAAACAGTGCAATAAAAAGCAGCAAGGAGTTGATAATTATTTTGTACGACATAAGAAAGCTTTTGTTTTAACTTAAAGGCTAAACTTGCATTAGTGAAATCTGCAAATCAAATTAATCTGTCCCGTTTTATTTAGCCTCAACAATTGGTCTCTGACACCAGTCCAGGCAATCTCACCATTTTTCATCCTTGAAAATAGGTTGCATTTTATTTTTACTCTAACACCCACTATTATTAGAACTCATCCTCTTCAGAAACTGCTTCCTCATTTACTATAGGTTTTCCGCCCAACATTTCTATTGCTTTTTCAGCCCAATTTTTTACCCTTCGATGCCCACCATCATTCATAATAGTTTGAAGCTTAGGAATGTACTTAGTATTACCACTCGCGCCTATACATTTAAGGAAAACAGTGTACGCACCAACCATACTATTATTTGCATCCATATCTCCGTAAACACGTCGCATTAATTCATCTAAAATTTCCACATCAAATAATTTCTCATGATAAATACGCCAGCCAAGACGCGACAAAATATTTGGCTCATAGCTTGTTCTTAAGCTTCTAATGAGCTCTTTTTTCTCATCTATCTCTTCACTTTTAGTGTCATTGTTCGTTGACTGCCCCGAATCTTCATCTTGCTTATAGACAATAGTGGTAATTATACTTTTAACGACAAGAGGATTATCTAAATCTTTAAGGGAAAGGGTAATTGTTCCCAATTTTTTATACTTAATCTCTAAATCAGTGCTAAGCACAGTAGGCACCCAAGCTCCTCCAGCCCATCGACTACGTTTATACCAATAGTAAACGACACGCGTACTGTCAGGCACACCAAGTTCATTATAAACCTGATCAACAGTATACCGAGAAGTGATATTTAAAAACTTATCCTCAGTTCTTTTTTTACTCGAAGCAATTAAAGTTTGATTTAAACGTATTTTTAAATTACCCAAATCAATGTCACCTACTGAATACGTTTGAGATGACTCTACTGTTAACTTTCCTATAGAATCTTCAATATAATTTAAAGTTTTAGAATGTTCTATAACATTTGCCTCACCTGGTTTATCTTTAGTTTCAAATCCAACAGCAAATTTAAATTCGCGTTGAGCACCCTCTTCAGATGTTTTTTCTTCTAACTTCTGCATATTTTGTTTTGCTAAGGTTAAAACAGGTATATAACGTTTATATTCACTCCGCCCAAGTAGCTTAGCCAGCCAAGACATACTGTCTGTACGGATATCAATTTTATTTTGGCTACCTTGATATAAAACTTCTGCAGCAATATCCAGTAATACTTTATTTCTAAAATCGTAATGATAAATCAATTTTGCTGCCATACGTATTTTTTCACTATCACCACTTGAAAGCAGCATAGCGTAGGTATGCGCCTGACTATTTAAACTACTAGCCACTACATTAAACGACGTAAACAGCATCGCTAATGAAACTAAGGTATAAAAAATTTTATTTTTCATATTGTGCATCCAACTTTAAGTATTAGTAAATTAGGGGGCAGAGTATAATTAATCCACTTCATTTAACTTACCCTTTCGCCCACGTTTCAATGGTGTTACTCTTCGTCCGGTTAACCCTTCAATTTCATTTTTAAATCGTTCACTACCAATTGCCATGCCTTTATTTGTTGCGTTTCATATTTCTGTTAATACATTTTCTTCTAAGTACGCTTCAAATAATGCACGATAGGCTTCGGTTCGCGCCTGCACTGTTTTGCCAAGAGCTAAATATAAGTCATGCGGCGTCCATAACTTCGCTTGCTTGCCAAAACCATTTGAATGATAACTCGACCAAACGTATTCACCAGGTGCATCAACCATCCCTGCCCGCACCGGGTTTAATTCAATATAACGTTGATAATATAATAAATATAAACGACGACATGCATGAATAGGCAAATGAAAAATTAGACATAAGATTCTCCAAGGTATTTTTATTTTACTATAAGCAAAACAGCTACTACTTTTTATTTTTTTAAAAGTCTTGCTTATTTTTTTTATTAAACACACTATACCGTATTTTAAAACACATTAAATATGTAAATTCACCCAATCTCTATTGATTGACTGTTTTTTAATCACACAAAAGTTAATAACAATAACTTACATATAATCTCTAATAAAATAAAATTAATTTAGACGAATATCATCTAACTCTAAAATTCCACTGAGATAAAGTAGTAAGCAAGTTAATGCTTTACTTATGTAGCGCACACATTTCACGCAGCACACTTGTTGCATAAGCTCCACTTGACAGGGAAAACTTTAATTGTAAAGTATTGTTTATGAATTGAAATTTTAAATCTGATGCAAACAAGCGCATTGCACGTCTATCCTGTTGCAAGCCTTCATTAGCTAATCCATCTGCAATTTCAATATTTGAACTCATGGTCTTTTCTTCAAGCTCCTTTGTCAGTAGAGATGAGATGGATTCTCCCTTACCCCATAACGGTGCACTTAAATGAATATCACCTTCCAGTAATCTTTTCTGAACATTTCTATCTGATTGTTCAATAGCAAAAAAACTGCGTGTATCATTAAGAGTGGCTACATCACCTGGGATAATTGTATTCCAAGTATTATCTTTAACACGCTGAGATAAAACCTCATTAAATAAAAAACTTCTAGCGGCTGAGAGATAAAGACTTTTTTTATTACGACTGTATTTTACTTTATTAGAAAATAATTTTAGCGCATTAATTAAATTAATTTCATTGTATCCAAACCGTTGTGAGCCAAAATAGTTAGGCACACCAAGTTCTTTAATATTCGAAACTCTATCATCAATACTCAGCATATCTCCTTGCAGACCACGTAATACAATTTTAAATTGATTAGATTGAATTGCTCCATGCTTAAGCTTCTTCGAATTTCGAGTGGAACTCACAACGGTAAGTTGCTCTGATTCAAAACCATCTAAATTCAAGCTAGCTTTAATGGGAAATGGCAAACTAAACCATTGTTGTGTTATTGCACTTTTATCTTTCAAGCCTGCATAGGCTACATTACGTGACTGCACATGAAAATGTTTCGCGATGCGTTCACATACATCAAGTGTATTAAGATTAGTTTTTTTAATTTGTAAGAATAAATGCTCACCTTCACCTGAAGGTTCGAAACTGAGTTGCTCTTTAACAATAAAATCTGCGGGAGACTGCTTGAAATGACCTGAAACCGTTGGTTGACCATAGGCGTACGCCAGTTGCGAGAAGTGAGTCGGCATAAATTATTTTGTTAGTAACACACTAGCCTGAACAGCTATTCCTTCGCCTCGCCCAGTAAAACCCAACCCTTCTGTTGTTGTCGCCTTAACATTTACATTGGATTTATCTGTTTGAAGATCGGCGGCAATATTTTTTCGCATTGTTAATATGTGCGGCGCCATTTTTGGAGCTTGTGCAATTATTGTAAGATCGATATTTTGAATCTTATAGTCATCTGCTTTCATTAAAACAACAACATGTCGCAATAAAATACGGCTATCAACATTTTCGTATTCTTCGCTTGAATCAGGGAAGTGTTTACCAATATCGCCTTTAGCTAACGCACCTAATATCGCATCACAAAGGGCATGTAATACAACATCGCCATCAGAATGTGCTTCTAATTTTTTTTCAAAGGGTATACTGACTCCACCCAGTTTAATGCTAGCGTCCTTTTCTAGCTCACTAGAAAATTTATGTGCATCGAATCCATTGCCAATTCTAATATCCATTACCAATACCTATAGTAAACTAACTAAATTCTTGCTGGCCTAAGTAGAATGCTGCTAACTGTAAATCATCAGGCTGAGTCACCTTAATATTGCAAGAACGGCCTTCAACTATTTCAGGTTTTAAACCGACTTGTTCAATTGCAGAAGCTTCATCGGTAACAATTAGATTATTATTTTTGCACTCATTCAATGCATTATATAACGTACCAACACGAAACATTTGTGGCGTTAAAGCATGCCACATATTTTCTCTATCTAGCGTTGCTTTAATTTGAATTAAACTATTGTTATTCGTTACCCGCTTCATCGTATCGCGTACAGGCAAACCTAAAATCCCACCAACTTCGTGTTTATTAAGCTTTGTAATTAGACGGCTAATATCATCAACTAAAACACAAGGACGAGCAGCATCATGTACAAGAACCCAGTCATTGTCATCTGCAATTGTTCTTAAATATTCAAGGCCGGCTAATACTGAATCGCTTCGTTCAGCTCCACCCTCGACAATCTGAATCGGATGAGAATTAACGGTTGATAAATTTATAAAGTATTCATCGTCACCCGACAAAGCAACAACGATCTTAGAAATTAAATTACAGGATGCCAGTTTATTCAACGTATGCTCAATAATGCTTAAGCCATTAACGCGAATGTATTGCTTTGGCATTGACGCGCCAACTCGACTACCAATACCTGCAGCAGGTACGATGGCCCAAATTTTGGGTATATTGTTTGATTTAGCCACGTTTAATCATAATCTTATTCTTTTTCAATAACTTGAAAAAAGGTTTCATCTTCCTTAATCATACCCAATTCACTACGTGCTCGTTCTTCAATTGCTTGCAAACCTGACTTAAGATCTCTTACTTCAGCATCTAAAGCATCATTACGATCTTTTAAACGTGCATTTTGTCGTTGCTGAAGTTCAATCTCACTATCAAGCTTCCAAGCTGCGGTTAAACTACCTTCACCAATCCATAAATCGTATTGCAATACAACAAAAAGAACGACTAATAAAATGGCAAGATAGCGCGTAGGCATATTATTTCAAATTATAAAAAGCCTGTTTACCAGGAAAGTTTGCAGCCGAGCCTAATTGCTCGTTAATACGTAATAACTGGTTATATTTTGCCACTCGGTCTGAACGCGACATTGAACCCGTTTTAATTTGACCACTGGCCGTTGCTACGGCTAAGTCAGCAATTGTGGTATCTTCAGTTTCACCTGAACGATGTGATACAACAGCCGTGTAACCTGCATCTTTAGCCATTTGAATAGCCGCTAATGTCTCAGTTAAGGTACCAATTTGATTCACTTTAATTAAGATAGAGTTAGCAATATTTTTATCAATACCTTCTTTGAAGATTGATGTATTCGTTACAAATAAATCATCACCAACAAGCTGTACTTTTTTACCTAAGCGTTTAGTTAGTTCTGCCCAACCATCCCAATCGTCTTCAGCTAAACCATCTTCAATAGAAATAATAGGATACTTGTCTACCCAATCTTCTAATACATCGATAAATTCAGAAGCCGTTAAAATTTTACCTTCTGATTTTAAATTGTATTTTCCATCTTCGTAAAACTCACTACTTGCAGCATCGATAGCAATCATAATATCTTCGCCTGCTTTATAACCCGCTTGGTCGATAGCTTCTAGAATAACAGTAATGGCAGCTTCGTTCGAAGGTAAGTCTGGTGCAAAACCACCTTCATCACCCACAGCTGTATTTAAACCTTTTGCTGAAAGCACACTTTTTAAAGTGTGGAAAATTTCAGAACCCATTTGAATCGCCTGAGCAATATCTTTGGCGCCAACTGGCATAATCATAAATTCTTGTAGGTCTACGCTATTATCAGCATGCTCACCACCATTAATAATATTCATCATTGGTACAGGTAAACTAAATTCGTTTCCTGTTTTTAAATATTCGTATAAAGGAATACCTTTTTCATTTGCTGCAGCATGAGCTGCTGCCATTGATACGGCTAATAAAGCATTAGCACCTAACTTACTTTTGTTATCAGTCCCGTCGAGTTTAATCATGATGTTATCAATATTTTCTTGATCACTGATTTCTTGCCCAACAAGTGCACTCGCTATTTCTTTATTAATAAAGCCTACTGCTTTAAGAACACCCTTACCCATGTAAGTTGATTTATCATCATCACGTAATTCAATTGCTTCACGTGCGCCCGTTGATGCTCCAGAAGGTACAGCTGCGCGCCCCATTGTTCCACTGTCTAAAAATATATCTGCTTCAACCGTTGGGTTTCCACGTGAATCAATAATTTGTCTTGCTATAATACTTTTAATCTTTGACATTAATCTCTCTCATTTTCGTCTTTTATCTAAAACATTAACTAAACTATTTTAGTTAATATCATCTTAAGTAATTTTAAAATATGTTAACTTGTTTTATTTCGTGCCGCATTTACAAAACCAATAAATAGCGGATGCCCCTCACGCGGCGTAGAAGTAAATTCAGGATGAAACTGACAGGCTACAAACCAAGGGTGGTCTGGTACTTCAACAACTTCAACTAAATTTCCATCCACAGATTTACCCGAAAAAATCAAACCCGCTTTTTCTAATGGCTCTAAATATTTATTGTTAAATTCAAACCGATGCCGATGTCGTTCCACAATTTCATCTTGTTTATAGCATTCGTGTACTTTCGAACCCGATACTAATTTACAACCTTGACCGCCTAAACGCATCGTACCACCCAGGTCTGAGTTTTCATCTCGCGTTTCAATCGAACCATCTTCTGATGTCCATTCAGTAATTAAACCAATAACCGGATCAACAGTATCTTTTTTAAATTCCGTACTATGTGCATTAGTAATACCTGCAACATTTCTAGCATATTCAATTACGGCGACTTGCATACCTAGACAAATACCTAGGTAAGGTATTTTATTTTCACGTGCATATCGAACAGTTGATATTTTACCTTCTACACCACGCAATCCAAAACCACCGGGAACTAAGATCGCATCTAAATTTTTCAGACAATCGGTGCCATCCGTTTCAATTACTTCTGAATCGATATAGGTAATATTGACTTTTGTTTTGGTATGAATACCTGCATGAATTAACGCTTCAGATAAAGATTTATATGCCTCGGTTAAATCCATATACTTACCAACCATGCCGATAGTAATCGTTTTAGTTGGGTTATTAAGGTTTTCTATTACTTTTCCCCAATCAGATAAATCTGCAGCCGGTGCTTCAATACGTAACTTATCAAGGATGATGTCATCCATTTTTTGATCATTTAATAATTTAGGTATGCGGTAAATACTATCAACATCAAGAGCAGCAATAACAGCATCTGCATGCACGTTGGTAAATAATGCAATTTTCTTACGCTCGGCATCAGGAATATCTCGATCAGCACGACAAACAAGAACGTCGGGTTGAATACCGATTGAGCGTAGCTCTTTCACCGAGTGTTGAGTCGGTTTTGTTTTAATTTCACCGGCCGTTGGAATATAAGGTAATAAGGTAAGGTGCATATAAGCAACGCCATGTCGACCTTCTTCAACACCCATCTGCCGAATCGCTTCTAAAAATGGCAGCGATTCAATATCTCCCACCGTACCGCCAATTTCAACTAAAGTAATATCATTACCTTCTGCGCATCGACGAATGTTATTTTTTATTTCATCAGTAATATGCGGGATAATTTGAACGGTGCCACCAAGATAGTCACCTCGGCGCTCCTTACTAATAACACTCTCGTAAACTTGCCCAGCAGTAAAGTTGTTGTTTTTACTCATGGTGGAACGAATAAAACGCTCATAGTGACCTAAATCTAAATCGGTTTCTGTACCATCTTCGGTTACAAATACTTCACCATGTTGAAATGGACTCATTGTTCCAGGATCAACATTGATATAAGGGTCAAGCTTCATTAGCGTCACTTTTAAACCACGGGCTTCTAAAATAGCAGCAAGAGAAGCTGCAGCAATACCCTTCCCTAGGGAAGAAACAACACCACCGGTAATAAAAATGTACTTTGACATAGAATTAAAGCATTCCTAATGAATTAAAAACATACCACCTATCCAATATTGGACAAGAAAGTAGAGATTCTGGGTTTCTCGCTAAGCTATTAATTTATATAGCAAAATAGCGTTAAAATAAATATCTTAGAACACAATATGAACGTGTATTCTGGCATTGTATTTTGCGCGTTTTATGGCTTTGATGCAATCGTTCATCGCCTCTATGACCAGATTTGTGAAAAAAAGCTCTAAAATTACAATAAAAAAAGCCGGTACTAAAAAATACCGGCTATCTTTGAAACACTAACTAAGTGACTAAATCTATTAACCTTCAAACAAGCTCTTTTCAGTAACAAGCTCAACTGCTTTTAGCTTACTTTTCACATCATCAGTCGTGGCTTTGTTAGCTAAAATCGATTTACGATGTTTATAGAAAAGTTTATTGTACTTACTAATTTTTCTACCCAAAATTCTCCAACCTTTTTGTCTAGCATCTAAAGGCCAGGATTCCAGTTCTATTTTGGATGTTTCAAATTCACCCGAAAAACCACTTGACCACATAAGCGTCCATAAATTAATACCTGTATTATTATATTGACCAATGGCTTTAATTTGATCTGGTCCCATATTGGCAAAATTAGACAAGTTCTTAACTGCTTTTTTCAAGGCCTTGTAATAATCGTTAAGCGCATTAGGATCATACTCATCAACGGATACATTGTGTGAACGACCACGATTAACATTTACCTGACTATTTCTAGAAACTGAAACCGTACTAACAGATGCTAAGCTTGTCTTAGTTACTTTTTTTTTAGTCGGCTTTGCCTTTGTTTGTCCATCCACTTCAAGTGCACCACCGGTACCCAAACCACCTTTTACCTTTTGTGGTTTGTAATTACGCAGAGCTTTAACCATTTGATTATACGAATCGACAAAAGATGCCATAATCACTTTGCCTGCGGCTGATTTAGCGAACCCACTAGCACCACCAAAACCACCTCGACTCCATGAATAGCCACTAAAGCTTAAATCGAAGTTTTTAGCATTACCAATAGAAGATGAAACCTGCACACCAGAACGATTATCAATCATCAACAAAGTGGTTGTTGCATCATTACTTTTCGCCCCTACTGAGCCACTAAGCCATGACGAACCGGGTAACCATCGACGCGCTGCACCCGTAATTTTCCCCATACTGCTTTCCTCAAACGTCACTTCCGGGCTAAGAGTATAGTCCGCAGCAACCATTTGACCTTGTCCCATATTACTACTGCCACGGAGTTCGCCCGAATTCATCAGTGCACGTTCTCGACTCATTGCTTTCATAGCAGCGCCACGTTCCACAACAACAAAACAATTCGATTTTTGCACCATCATACGAATAACAGGAATAGTTGAACCCAGTTTTTTATGATAATGGCGATTATAATAATTCCACCATGGGCGAGTACGATCTTCAAATAAAGAAACCGTTCCAAGCGGTTTTTTACAACTTTCTAAATCACCTTTTTCTGTACTGTTTGCTCCTGCAGCAGCGCCTGAAATGGTGTCACCAGAACCACCACCAAGGATTGGTGCCGTACTAAAACAACCTGATAAAAAAACTGAACATGCTGTCACGCTAAGATATTTTATGGAACGCGAATAACTCATAATAAATCCTCATTTATTTAAATATGTTTAAAAACTTTATTTAAAGATTTCCTTGAAGCTCAGAACAAATTTATTAAAGTAACAAATTGATAAATTATTCCTTTGCTAAAATCCTTTATTCATTTTTATTAGTATTAGGTGCGACACAAATTTTGATTAATAGCTTATCACTAGTATTCTACTATGCAATTAGTCAACATCGAAACTGACTAGTTATCAATTATTATTTTTGCACCCATTCTACTTAAACCGGGTTTTAATGCAAACCATCATCACTATGACCGTTTGCGTTATGGTTAAAAATTAACCACACCAGACTATACCAACTGCCGAACCCGGTATGCCATCGCTTCCCACACCTGTGATGTCATCCGGTATATTTAGATAGACTGGAGTACATGGCCCACTTTCAATCGTAGTTTTAACCGTTCCATCAATGCTACCATCCATATTCAAGTCAAAATCTGTGCGAACCAGTGCACCATTTGTGTAGGTATAAATCCATGACACATTAGTGTTATATGGATCTGTTGGTGGTTTACTAAAAGTAAAATCCTTTTGCTGAAGCTTGCCACCACTGTAAATAAACTCTTCATCCCATGTAGAAAAAGTATCCGCATTGCTGATTTTTTCTAGAGAGCCGTCCCCATTCCATTGATAGGTTGAAGTCACCGGGTTAGTTGAACCTATAAAACTTTGTACAGACTTAATGACTTGCTTACTCGCGTTGTGAGTAAATTGATAATTAACGATAACACTACCAGCCGTACTGTAATTGAAATCAGACGGTAAATTGTTTGTATAACTCACAACACCAGTAAGTAAGGTATCCGAACCACCTGACGTTACTGTCGTATCTGACTGAATAAACTGATTACCACTGTAACTGTACACTGCACTATTAATAGATGTACCGTTTTCTAGAGTAATTTTAAACCCGCTAAGTTTCCCACTTACGTCGTAACTGAATTCTGTTTCTGCTCGGAGAATTTTTCCTGCATTATAATAAGGCGCATATAAATCAGTAGTACCATCATCGTTATATACGTATGTCATCATATTAATACGTCCATCTGGAAAATAAACGTAGTCAATACGTGCATCTGTCTGACCATTATTATCAAAGTCCATTATGGCCTCGGAAATACGTTGGTTATATGGGGCAGTGCCTCCACCATTACCACCTCCATTACCTGATCCTGAACCACCTGAGGTAGGCTCACTGCCACCGCCTCCACCGCAAGCAGTCAATGCGATAGGCATTAAAAGTATCGCTAAAAGTTTAGACTGACGTTTAAATTTACTATTTTTATTCTGTTCATTATTAATAGTTATGAACATGATCGTTCTCCCCGTTAAGTTAAAAATCACCTGAATAACAATATTTCAAGGTGGCTTAACTTATTGGACGAACAAAGTATTATTTTTTGCCAATTTTTTTAGTTATTTACAAATTTATTAGAAATAATAATGAAGGATGGTATATAAACTTATTGCCAGTTACCCATTAAAATAAAAGGAGCCCAATAATAAGGATGTTTATACGCTGCACCCGAATTGGTTAATCCTGAAATTGGTTGGCAGCCTTTTGCTTGATCTTTCGATACTTTCTGTGCGGGAACTTTACCTTGAATAAAATCGAGTTGACTCTTCCTTAAAGCGTGAGCCTTGCTCATACCTTTTTGCCTATAATAGTAAAAAAGCTTCATCAATTTACCTGTACTGCAATCGGCTACCTTCCACAAGCTAGCCAAGACACCTTTGGCCCCTTGTCGTTGTACCAAGGTTGCCAATCCTTCAATCTCTCGGCCATCAGCATAACGATCATTCACCGCTGTTTCACATGCGGATAAAGTCAGCAACTCGATACGAGAAAAATCATATTTATCACGGCGTATTGTTGCCAAATCCAGCTTGCTACCGTCTCCAAGGAGTAAGAACGAATCAGCTTCTGTCCCCGATTTAAACTCATAATGCGTTGCAATATGACCAATATTAAAGTTTGTATTCAATAAAGACTTAAAACGATTGTAAGTGAATGCCTCGTCCACATATATTTGGCCGTTAAACACTCCAACAACATCCTGCTTGTCACGCTTAATAATACTGTCGAGTTCAAAAGGAACCATTGGTAGCGGTTCAAATTTTCCTAACTGTTTACTAACCCCCATACCGGCAATATTCCACAGTGTATTATTTTTGTTCAGTGCTTTTAATGAAGCATCGTAATGACTGACAGCATACTTTTCGATTAAAAATTGTTTACCATCGTGTAAAGCAGCTAGCGGAATATACCGAAGCGTTCCTTTTTTATAGACAAGTAAAGTCTTAATGCCGTGTTGATTTAAATGTGTTTCAATTGGTGTTATTAACCAGTGATATAATTTTTTAGATGTTGATATATACGTCTTATCTGGTCGTGTGAATTGGTTTTTAACATCCCAGATATTTTGTTGTAACTCTTTCTTGCTAACCACAATTTTCTTTGAAACCTCTCCTTCTGACGTCCTAACAATAATTCGTAAGCTGTCATCCAACTGGAGAAAATACACAATAGCAACATCTTTACCGGCATTGTTAAAGAAAGAACGATAATTCTGATTCTGTCGATTAACATCTAATGAGATACGTTTATTTTCTTTACCAAAAGTTGTAGTAATATCATCAAGCACTTCTTTAAACTGTTGCTGCGCTTTTGTGAGTTTATGTTTTAACTTAAGCAACTGTATCTTTTGTTTCTCAGTAAGAAATTGCTCTTTGATATATTCTAATTCTTTTAATTGCTTATCGATATCAGTACGCTTTTTACTTGCTGTGTTAAGTTTTTTAAGTTGAAGCAGTTCTATTTTATTCAATAAAGATTGTGTTGACCTTGGATCACCATTGTTATTGCGACGTATAAAGTTAAAATACTCATCTTCTTTTAACATTGCTAACACCTGTTCAGCTTCTGACAATCGGCCAGAATCAATTAACCAACCAGCTAACATCTCGTAATTATCTTGCTGGCTAGCGACAAATGCTTTTTGTAATGTTTTTTCACTATTAACCAGGCCGCCACGAACAGATTGCAAAGTATTAACAGCTTGCTTCCCATAAAATATGGCTTCAGCAACGCGTTGTTGTTCCTTTCTTATTTTCGCAAGCATTGAATAACTACGAATCAACAAATACGGCGAACTTTTGCTATTTGCGATAATTAAGGCATCTAATGCAAACTCAGTTGCTTCCCTGTATTTTTTTTGTTTTAACAAAACTTCTACAAGATTGATTTTGGTGAGTGCAATAAGCGGGTGATAAGCAGGGTATTTCTTTATTGTTTCAGTAAGAACTTCACGGTACACAGACTCGGCCTTACCCAGCTTATTTAATTTCATAAAAGCTAAACCAAGGTTAAGTACCGCCATGTTTTTATCAATGCGCAACTCAACTGGAATATGCTCCTGAAAATTATCGAGCACAGAAGAACTAATTGTTAATAAAGCCAACGCTTTTTCATATTGCCCAACGGCAAGGTAGGATTCAGCCAAATTAGCCATGGCAAATGCAGTAATCCGATTAACTTTACCAAATGACTTTTCAATTATTTTAAAAGCTTTTTCTCTAGCTTTTAGAGATTTTTCATAGGCGCCTAACTGGCTATACATCGAACCGATACCGATTAATATAGTAGCCGTTTGCAGATCATCTTTCTTATAGTACTCAAGAAGCTTTATATACAGTGATTCAGCCTCATTATATTTACCCGTAAATTGTAGAATATGCACATAAGAATGTATTCGCACCATAGGTAGCTTGCGAACATCTTTGAGCGCCCCCTTCAATGGAGTCAAAGAACGTTTATAATAAGGTTCTGCTTTCGAGTAATCGCCTAGATCAATGTACACGGAGGCAAGCTTATATAAAATATTGGAATATAATCTAAAACTGTCTTCGTAACGGTAGTCATTTTTTTCATATATTTGAATTATTTTTTCATATGTTGAAATAGATTTAGAAAACGCACCCATTTGTTTATAGGTAGAAGCAAGTTGCTTCAAATCCTTAGCAACCGTCATATGAAATTCCCCAACCCGACTTGTACTTAACGCCAACAATTTTTCCATAATTGTAACGCGTCTAACAAATTGTTTTGACTGAAGATAAAGCCAGGAAAGTTTTTTCATAAAATATTGTGTATCGCGATTACCCTCCCCATAAACACGATCAGAAATTTCAATAAGACGAAGATAGATGTTCTCAGCTTCCTTATATTCTTCAACTTCTAAATAATCTGCGGCAATCTTTTTAAGTGGCCTAATAACTTTTTTCTTAATCTCACGCCTTACTCGATAGCTTTTGATTTCTATTTCCATTGCCATTGAAAAATAAGCTTCAATATCCGAAGGAAGCTCAACATCAGGTATTTCAAATAATTCATCAGCATGACTAACAACCGAAACAAATAAACTAAGCATTAGCAATAAAGAGAAAAGGCTAATTAGTTTTGCTTTTTTTGATATTGCATCCATACAAGGCAGCTCAATAATTAATATGTCATGTAAATTAGGTCGCGTACGGTATTACATTGTTGTTTTTGATTGCCTGCTTTTAATTTTTCTACCTTACTATTAAATACTTTAATATTTTCGGCTTGTAGTTCGACGCCTAACTTATCCCAAGCGTCACTCTGGCTACGCCAAAAAACTTCATCAAAATTGGATTGCTGATTCACATCTTTGTCCAAACATGCAATGTAAAGTACGGCTGCATACACACCAACCTTTCTCACCAATTCGCTTTGTTGTGCACATTGTGTTGAATTGATAGCGTTATCACAGGACAGTAAAGACGCCGGTAGAATATCAATAGCCGTACTCCATCCTTGTTGACCTTGTGTAGTTAGTTGCAGTCCATTACGCATCCCTGTTTGAAAGGCACGTTTAAGTCTATAATCAAGTACACCACCACGCGTACTCGACATTGCAAGATAAGGCCAATTGAATTCTGGTGCCGCATGGATAGGGTCAATGAGGGGTGACCAATCAGACTTATTAGTTGGAAACAGTATTACAACAATAACCAACATAGCGGTAACCATACCACCACTTCCTAACCAAATAGGTTTCGACCATAATTGCTTTATGAAAGTTAGGAAAGTATTAGTCGTTGGACTTTCTTCTATTTTAGGTTCAAGTGAACTAGCAGCTTGTAAATCACTCCACATTTTATAACACTCAGGATCACGAGCAATATGTGTTTTAACTTCGGCTGCACGTTGCTCACCTAATTTACCAAACTGCCAGTCCTGAATTTCTTTCAAATTCGGTGTCACTCCTACAGGCGGTTCTTTATCAGACATTAACGCGAGCAAACTTACTAACTTATCAGAAGGCTGCAGATCATCGTCTATAGAGTTGTCTTTTATATCAGTCATTAAAGTTTCAAGTAAGTTAGCTACCTATTTAATACAATAAAAAAACGAATAATTTAATGCAGGCTATTAACCATAGACGCACTAACAATCGATTTTTCTATTATATATCTGTTATTCCCGATGTCTGCAATATATTTCGAAGCCTCTTCAGAGTTACATTTAATTGACTACGTGCTTTTTTATCTGCCATACCCAATAAACGAGCCGCTGAAGATACCGTATGACCATCAGTATAAATCATACGCAATAGTAAACATTCATCATCTTGTAATGGTTTTTTTTGTAAACTCTCAAATACTACTTTCAAATTATTTGAATGCAAAGAATTCGATAGCATTTGAGCATCACCCAATATTGCCTTAAAAAGTGCTGAGCTATTCATATTTTGCAAAATAACATCGGGCGGTAGACTAGTACCACCTAAATAGTCAGATGATTCCATTTCATTTCCATTTAATGAATCATCCATTGAAACTGTTTCACGCCAGCTACCACAGTTAATGACACCTGCACGGACTTCTGAAATAATGTTTTCAATAAAATCACGGCTATGTTTATACAAACTAGACATAGAAGCATGAACATCATTCACCGTTCTATTTTCCAGACATAGCAATTTATAAATTCGCTCGTAAGTTGCACCAAGGCGCTTAATCCATTCCGGTGGACGTGGATAACCATGTTTTTTTCGAAGATAATCTTCAAGCGTATTTCGAAAAGCTATTCGTAGATAGGCGTTAATAGAGTGAGGTGCTTCGTTAAGTGTAGAAAGATTAATTGCCAACTCTTGACGTACGTCAAGCATAGTGTCGTCGATTACGGAAGTCGAAAACGGCAAACGTTTTCGAACAATGTTTTTGAATTCCATTGTCCAGTTATCGTTATATATACACTGCCAGTCAGTCCATTTAGGCATAATAATTCATACTCAACCTTTATATGTTTTTCTTGCGCTGTTAATGCAGCTAAACACCATAAGATATGACATACCCTTCTTCGAATTCATCAGCAACAAAAGGTGTGCACAAACAATAACCAATAACTTGCGCCAGTTCATTATCAACATACACTAAAGGAATATGATTTCGTTGCCAAGGAGGAACTCGCCATTCTTGAAACAACTTCTTTAACTTATGGCGATGATTACCCCGCCCTTGAGGAGAGCAAACTTCACCACCCTGCCTGAAACGAATTGATACGGCTCTGTTATTTAATTTATTTCTGCTTAAGCCTTGGCCAATTATTAGCTGCGTTGATAATTCCAAAATGGCTTCACAACCATTGACTGCTGCCCTGATAGAATAATACTTGTCCGGCGACCACATAAACGTATTTTTATTCTGCTCCATTTCATCTGGTATAAAATTATCCGCATAGAGCATCCCATTGAATCGACGCACAATAACCTCCCCCCAATTAACTTGAGGTTGAGCGTCTTCTTCAGCCGTAACAATTTCATTTATAATTCTCATTAAATGAATATTATCAGGCATAGTAAACTTTAAAGTTTGATGTAACCAGTAACGTAATACATTTTTTTTGCGTTCAAAAGAAAGTAAATTTAATTCATCAATTACGAGTGTGTTTTTCTCTGGCTGTAGTGTTTGTAAATCAATTTTTGCTAACTCGTCAATTAACAAAGCCGCTTCCGACTGATGTTGCGTAACTCTGCCTAGTGTTTTATAGCATGTCGGCCAGCGATTTTTAAGGATAGGAATAACTTCAAGTCTTAAATAATTTCTATCAAAATGTGTATTTTCGTTAGATGCGTCTTCAACCCAATTCAGTTTATGCTCGTTAGCATAGTCCAAAATGTCTGACTGAGTATTACCCAATAACGGGCGATATAGTAGTCCTTTAGAAAACTCTTTAGTGACAGGCATTGCTGACAGGCCTTTTACACCACTACCACGTAAGGATTGTAATAAAAAAGTTTCGACCTGATCATCTGCATGTTGAGCTGTTAACACAATTGTTTTATCTGTAACTCTTTCAGCAATTGCCTTATAACGAGCCGTTCTCGCAGCAGCTTCTAATCCCAAATCGGATTGAGTATCAACTTTTACCTTAATAACGTCACAAGAAATCTGTAATAACTCACATTGCTGCAAGCAATGCTCTGCCCACTGAGTTGAGTCATCCTGTAATTGGTGGTCAATATAAATGGCTGTCAGATTTTCTATAAAATCTAATCGTTTAAGTTCTGAAAGAAGGTGCAATAAGACATGAGAATCACAACCACCACTATAAGCTAGTAAATATTGGCAGTCGCTTTGATTTGATACATTCTTTTCTTGCTGAAGATTTTTAAAAAATTCGTAATGGAAATTTTCAACCGTTAGCATTAATGCGTTTGTTCTTCAAAATTACCAATAGCCATTAAATGTTGATAACGATCTTCAAGTAACTTATCGAGAGGTACTGTTTTTAGAAAAGCAAGCTGTTCGACTAAAGTATTTTTTAAATTAGCAGCAACAACATCATGATCACGATGTGCTCCACCTAGTGGTTCATCAACAATACCATCAATAAGATCAAGCTCTTTTAAACGAGCAGCCGTTAAACCCATCGCTTCCGCTGCTTCATTAGCCTTATCAGCACTTTTCCACAAAATAGTGGCACAACCTTCTGGAGAAATAACCGAATAAGTACTGTACTGCAACATCAATACTCTATCGGCAACACCAATAGCCAATGCGCCACCCGAACCACCTTCCCCTATAACGGTGCTGATGATTGGTGTTTTTAATTCAGACATTTCTAATAAATTACGCGCAATCGCTTCACTTTGGTTACGCTCCTCTGCACCAATACCAGGATAAGCGCCGGGTGTATCAATAAAAGTTAAAAGCGGTAGTTTAAATTGTTCTGCCATTTTCATTAAACGAAGTGCTTTACGATAGCCTTCAGGGCGCGGCATACCAAAATTACGTTTTACTTTCTCAGCTGTATCTCGGCCTTTTTGCTGACCAATAATCATGACCGGTGTATTATCTAAGCGAGCAATACCACCAACAATCGCATAATCATCGGCAAAAGCGCGGTCACCATGTAACTCTTCAAAATCGGTAAATATACGCTCAACATAATCTAATAAATATGGACGTTGCGGATGGCGTGATAACTGTGATATTTGTGCTGATTTTAAGTTTGAAAAAATTGTTTCGGTTAATTCACGACTTTTACCCTGTAAGCGGGTAATTTCTTCTACAATATTGATTTCATTATCAGATCCTACGTAACGTAGTTCTTCAATTTTCGCTTCTAATTCTGCGATGGGTTGTTCAAAGTCTAGGAAATTTAAGTTCATGATTTTTATCTATTTTTCCATTTTTTCTGTTTACGCATACCATTATATAGTACTTTAACCATATTGGTCGAGTACTGGACAAAATAACGACAATATAGAGCTATGTCAATAAAACACAAATTATCCATTATCCCGAATAAACACTTACTGAAAAGACTTTGTATAAAGTTTATGCTCTTAACAATAATAGATTAGGATTTATATAAATGGGTGAAGAAATAAATGCAGTAGAATTTACTGAAAAAGACTTCGAAAATTTCAGACAATACTTACAAACTGAAACACAGCTTCTATCCAGTTGGTTCACTAACAACCAACTTTCTTCCCATCCAGACAAAGCAGGTTTTGAACTTGAAGTTTGGATAGTTGATAAAGATGCCAATCCTATCCCGCTCAATGATAGTTTTTTAGAAAAACTAAATGATTCTTTATTTTCACCTGAACTATCTCGCTTCAATATCGAACTTAATGGTGACCCTGAAAATTTACATCGCGACGCGTTATCACGTTTACAATCATCACTAGAAAAAAGTTGGAAGCATTGTACGCAAGTTGCCAAAGAGTTTGATGCATCGCTTATTATGATTGGCATTTTACCAAGCGTAACAGACGAACAGCTTGTTTTAGAAAATATGTCTAAAATGAAACGTTATTTTGCCCTCAATAAACAAGTACTCGCACACCGTAAAGGTAAACCATTAATACTCGATATTAGTGGCAAGGAACATTTAAAAACCCAACATCATGATGTGATGTTGGAGTCGGCCACCACTTCGTTTCAATTACATTGGCAAATACCCATTGAAAAATCGGTGCGCGCTTATAACGCAAGTATTATTGCCTCTGCTGCAACCGTAGCGATTTCCGCTAACTCACCTTTTTTATTTGGTAAAGAATTATGGGACGAAACTCGTATTCCATTATTCGAACAAGCTGTCGAGGTCGGTGGATTTAATGATGCAGCATTTGGTCCAACTAAACGTGTTAGCTTTGGCTCAAGTTATGCGAGGCAATCTATCATGGAAGTATTTCAAGAGAACATAGAACATTACCCTATCCTTCTTCCCGTTAACTACGAAGAGGCTTCCAATCAATTAAAATACTTACGGTTACATAATGGTACATTGTGGCGATGGAATCGCCCATTAATCGGCTTCGATATTAAAACAGAGCAACCACATATACGAATCGAACATCGGGTTATCGCTGCAGGACCAACCATTACAGATAGCCTAGCCAATGCTGCTTTTTATTATGGGTTAGCTAATTATTTATCTAACTTAGATACGCCACCCGAACAAGAACTCCCCTTTAGTACCGCAAAGGATAATTTTTACAATGCTGCAAAATCGAGTCTACATGCAAATGTAAAGTGGTTAAACGATTACAATGGAAAGATGAAGCCGTTGTTAGAAAAACAACTCATTCCCAATGCGGAAGAAGGTTTAAGGCAACTTGAACTGAGTGAGGATGATATAAATTTCTATATTAATATCATAAAGCAGCGTGTTAGTAATGAACAAACAGGCGCCAATTGGCTACTAAATTATAAGAAAAAAAATAATTGTACTATGCAACAATTAACAGCAGCATACGCTAAACAACAAAACACAGCTAAGCCAGTTCATACTTGGCCAATAGTATAAAGGTAGATTAATGTTACAAATACTAACCCACATACCCAAAGGTCTTTTAACGTCAGACGCTAAAGAGTTACACCATATTTTTGATAGCCCAACTCTTATTCATCTGCAAGGTCGACGCAAAGAGCCTTTATTTATTTCGACTCTCTTACATGGTAATGAAACAACCGGCTTACAAGCCATTCAGGAACTGTTAACTAAGTATAAAAATATAGAATTACCGAGAAGTTTAAGTCTATTTATTGGTAATATTGAAGCCGCCAAATTGGGTTTACGACGTTTAGAAAACCAACCCGACTACAACCGCACTTGGCCAGGTACAGAGTATGCTAGCTCTCCCGAAACAATCATGATGCAACAAGTAAAAGAAGAAATGCGACAACGTAATGTGTTTGCCAGTATCGACATACATAACAATACCGGCATCAACCCTCATTACGCATGCATTAATAAAACAGACGATCCTTCATACCACTTAGCCCGTTTGTTCAGCCGAACTATTGTTTATTTTACTCGCCCCATTGGCGTGCAGTCACAAGCATTTACCGACCTATGCCCTTCAACAACAGTAGAATGTGGTCAAGTTGGTCAATCAAAAACCGTTGACCATGCATTTGAATTTATCGATTCAGCCTTAAACTTATCAGAAATTCCATCACACCCCATCCATAAACAAGACATTGATCTTTTTCATACAATTGCAATTGTAAAAATACCCGAACAGACCAGCTTTAGTTTCACCAATAGTAATAGTCAAATCTGTTTCGATAAAAATATGGATCACATGAATTTCAAAGAAATTGTCGCAGGAACCCAAATAGCTAAAACAAAGGATGATAATTGTTTACATCTTGAAGCGTGGAATAATGACGGCATTAATATCGCAGAAGAATTATTTGATTTTAGTGATAATCAAATCCGAACAAAAAGTCCAGTTATGCCAGCAATGTTAACCTTAAATGAAAAAGTTATACGGCAGGATTGTTTATGTTATTTAATGGAGCGGTATCCGATTTCGAAGTAATCAGCATAACGGCTTTGGTGGATAAGCGGACATAAATTCGATTAATTCACTCAAGATTCTGTTATGAGCTTTGTAGACCATAATCCAAGCGAATCTGAATACGCTAATGGATTACCTCCAACATACCCATAAGTATTCAACCCACCATCAAGGCCGATAGGGTCACTTTGAACATACCGTCCTGTGCTTGGATCGTAATCACGATAGTAATTATAAACTGAAGCTTTCTACTTGGGATCGTAGTTTTGTATATAAAGTATGTTGTTACAACTTAGTTAGCTATGAGCAACGAAAATTTCCTGATGCACTTAAGTAATTATTCAGGTTTCACATTATCCTTACGGTACTTCCAGAAAGTATAAGCGTAGTAACAGATAACACCTAAAAATAATATCCTTATTGTTATAACGCTAGTATTGTATCCATACTTTCTAGTGAAATCTTCAACCAACAAAACAATAGCTGCGGCAGCGCCGCACAGAACAAAACAAACATGCACAATATAACTTGATAATTCAATTACATTCTTTATTGGAAAAACTGCTATTAAAAATCCGCTAAATGCAATTGTTAAACTACTATATAATGTTAAATGATCCATAGTACTACCAAACCAAAGTAAACCAAATAAATACACTATTGTATTAGTAATTAGTGCATATTTTAGAATATTCATTTATTTCCACACCCCTTCTCATTACACGCTTCTTTTTGGGCATCTTCATAAGCGGCATCACCAAAAAGATCAACCATTTCATAATACCAAGGATTATTTGAGTCTATTAAAAACATCATATCGCAAAACTCTTTTGACTTACCACAAGTCCCGTAGCATTTATCATGTGCTTCACAAGCTTTCTTAGCAAAGCCATCGGGTATGTATCTTGCGCTTGATCCACTTCCACAAACCGGGCCAAAAATTGTTCCTTTCCCAGCGTTAGCTGGATTTCTACCACGTTTTTTCCAACTTTGGTTAACTAACCCAAACGGATCAATACCAAACAAAGGATTTCCATCAACATACAAATAGGTATTCAACCCACCTTCAAGCCCAATCGGATCACTTTGAACATAACGACCTGTACTTGGGTCATAATCCCTAAAGTAATTATAAACTGAACGAAGCTACTTCGGATCGTAGTTTGTTTTGATTATTAAGTGGTTACGTCCTTGTAACTAGTACCTGAAAAAATATTCCTAATGCATTTTCATCACTTATGTTATTAAGTTATCAGTATCCCTTACTTTCCTTTATACGAATAACATTATAACCGCAATCAATACAACGGTAAGACTCATTGCTATACGCCATTGTCCTTTTAATACTTTTCCTTTTTTTAAATCTCCAATTCCTTTAAACATTAAATAACCTGCCAATATCAGACATAAAATTATTAGAATCAAAGGTGACGATTCAAAAATCGACTCAGAAATATTATTCGCAGGACTATCGTTACCGTACCTAAAATAAGCTAATCCAATAACAATAACAATTCCTATAATAATTTCAGCCCCTACAGAAGCTGACTTATTAGAATCATTATCCGATTTAACATTTTTATCTTCATCTATACTCATAATTTAGTTACCACAAATAGACAGACATCTAATTACATCACCAATTGTCGAAGGTATGGTTAATTGCCCATACGCAGGTATTAACCTCTGACCAATTATTTTATAGCCCAGCCTCGTTGCAATACTGCTGGTAGATTGCTGTAGTACTTCGGCAGTAGCTGTTTTACCTAGCAAATTTAATAGGCACATGTTTTTTTTCTGTTTACATTTTTTATCTTTTGCACATTTTTGCTCTTCAGCAGACATTTGTGGTGTTGTTGGGCATGATTCTTTAACCCATCCTATTGTAACCCTTGCCCAGACACATCCGTCAGCATCCATTGTTCTATACTGGACTGATTCATACTGACCCGTGCTATGATTAAAAACACCTTGATTTGGGTTATTCTGTTGTTGAAAAGCCCATGGGTTCAATCCAAATGGATCACTAAATCCAAGCGGATTCCCACCAACATATCCATAAGTATTCAACCCTCCCTCTAACCCAATCGGATCAGACTGCACATATCGACCCGTCGAAGGATCATAGTCACGGAAGTAATTATAAACTGAACGAAGCTGCTTGGGATCCTAGTTTGCTTGAATTATTAGCCAGTTACGTCCGTGTAATTTATATTTGAGAAATATTTCCTGATGCGTTTAAATAAATCTATTACCTTTATCTATTTCTTTCTTACGTATAGCTTTATGAAAAACTATGTCACCTTATATTCTTTCCCTATCTATCATTTTATCTGGGTGGGTAGTGACTGTTTAACGAACGTAAAATACGGAATATAAGGTGGCCTTGGAAACGAGCTCTTTGATAATTCCTTTTCATAACATTTTGCAAATCGACTATCATTATTTGACCATGTTTTTCTGACTGAACCATCCTGGTTAAGTTTTACCACAACAATTAAACTTGAAAGGCTTGGTGCTTTAAATTTCTTTGAGCAAAATGGCTTTGTTTCTTTAATAAATCCTTCATAAAAAGAAAGCAACGATTTAAAATGTGTTGTTTTTAAAACTTTATTTTCATCGGTCTTAGCATTCAACAAAGCTTCATCAAAATTTAAATCATCAGCACTTACGGGATAAATAAATACAAATAAAGTAAAACATATTATTATATTCAGATTTTTCATATTAAACCTTAATAATTAAAATGGATAACACGGAAGAGCGTTACCACAACAATAGATATTTTTCTTATCTGTAAAGGGATTATATTCACTATCGTCTTTTTTGTTTCCCTTTGTATCAGTTTCATCCACGGTCGAACTAAGCATAAGACTATAAGCATGTTTACATTCTTTTAATCGATGTATAATTTCCGAAATAGCTTTTAACAAACCCACTTCGAGAATTTTTTGCTTTCCCCATTCCGAGCATGAAACACCATTATGAAGTGCAGCATGTGCACAACAATATCCTTTATACGGTGAAATGTAATTTTGATATAAATTAATTGTCTCCACAGATAATTTTGTTATAGACCTCATGCCACTCCTACCATTTTTCTATTTTAATCAAAACCATGTTGAGCTCCACAAATAACTTTACATATGGAGTATTTTTCACCTTGGATCGCTCCAAATGCTACAATACCACCATCAAAAGCCTTCCCGATACCTAGCCCAGCTACGCCAGCAGAAATACTACAAACAAGCTTACAACCATCTTTTTTAACCTGACATGCCGATCTATGATCCGATTCTACTGGAGGAAGCCCTGCAGCACACTCACCAGTTACACATTTTGGTTTAGAATTAGGTGGATCTCCTGCGCTACAATTATCATTCCACCATCCACAATCTACCAAACCAAATGGATCAATAGATTTCAGTGGATTAGCCTTAACATAACCATACAAATGATTGATATATCCGTCAGGAATATTAGATGGAAGAGCATCAATACCGATATTTTGAGCCACTTTCATACCAGGTGATGCACCATTCAGCAATATACCTATCGGATCAGACTGCACATACCGCCCAGTCGAAGGATCATAGTCTCGGAAGTAATTATAATCTGGATGAGACTACACCAAATCATAATTTAATTTATATATCAGGTAGTTATAAAATATATTCAACAATAAGGATAAAATTTTTCTAATGCGACTAAAATTTACTTCATATTGATTTTTTTTGATCCCCTTGCGCATGATCAGTCTTTAGGCTAATCCTATACTGAGTTGCTTTTAGCTCAATATTACCATCGCTTAAGAATTCATTACTCTTAATAGACCATATTTTGGGCTCTTTTTCTCCGACATTAAAAACAATATAAAAATAATAATTATTTTTTTGTTTTGAAACTTCTAACTCATTAGAAGATAAATAGACATCGCAACTGCCTATTGATCTTAGTGTAGACTTAACTTCTATATGCTTTTTTCTTCCATTAAGATCAAATGACAGTATATCGTAACCTAGATAATCATCATAATTTGATACCTGCTCAACTTTTCGTGATAAATCATCCCTATTATTATCTCTTAAAAATTTACGCTCCATCATTAAAACAACTTGCTCTCCTCTTTCCCCAATAATTTTAAATCGTTTTGATTGAGAGGAATAATCTGTTTTCGATGATTTCTTTTTCTTACGCTTAGATTTATTATTATTACTTCCTGTTTGCAACTCAACAAATTCTGCATTTATACTTTCGATAGGCGGAAAATCTTTTAATTTATAACCTTTTAATTCAGGAGCTAAATTTTTATCATTTATTTCATCATTAGGTCTTCCAAACGAATGATATAAAAATTTACTGTACTCATAAATACTCCATTGTTTCATTACAGGATCAGAATTTTTAAATATTAGAAGCTCATTTTGCTTGTCAAGTTCTGATTTAGACTCAACAACTAGCCCCAGATTATTGATGAAATAATTTAGATGCGAAGCTGAGTAAATATTAAGGAATTTATCTGGAAAATAAACTGACAAAATCTTTCCCTTAAACATCGGAGATATTAGATTTTTTTTAAGCAATTCCAGGTGGTTTTTATTTTTAATTAGATCTAGAATTGATAGCTTTACATTCGAAAATGCTTTATTAAAGTTTTCTCCGTGTTTTATTGCAAACTGATACGCCTTATTAACGCTGCCATTTCTAACCCCATAATAGACTCCAAATTTAATTGCAGGGCTATTATGTATGTTTCCCCATGCGTTTAATTCATTTTCAATTCGATTGCAAAACGTTGGCTTTCCTTTCCCAATAACATAATCATCTTTTTTTAACTGTTTAATTACATTAACGCTAAAGTCTTTTTTAAACTTTGACCGTAATTTATTAATGCTCTTAAATTCAGTGGATAAGCTACGTCTGGTAGACTCAAAATTTGATTGGTATTCTCGAAGTTCATCAATATTCATTTCAGACGCTCCAATAATTATTCTTCATATCAACCTAGTTTAAATTAAACAGTAGTATCTAACTCATGGGATTTTGAACTAGTATCGTCCCAATCATCAATTAAACCAACAGGTAAACCGTGAATTCCATCTGAACTATACTGTGCGACAACGAAATCTTTATATTTTTCAGTTATTTCTTTAGGCACATCATTATCCACCAATAAGATCTGGCATAATTCACCTTTATCTTCAAATTCTTCCGCAGTACTAATCAAATATTTATAAATATTTGCATATTTCTCTGGATCTGAAATACCTTCTGCTTGATCCTCATCATTATCAGTGTCTAATATATATTCATCTTTTGTTTTTCCAAGATATTTCCCTACAGTATCCACCATCATTAAGTTTGGTAAATTTAAGTCAAGCAACATTCTTGCCCTAAGCAAAATTGCTAAATATCCAATAGAAATTATAGTTCTCATGCCACCTGAATTTATATTTCTATATTCAATTCCCCTAACAACAGGCAAAAATGTTCTGCCACTAATTGACACATTATTTTTATTTTTAATATGTATAAATTCTAAATAAGAATCTAAATAATTACCTAGCTTCCCAATTATATTATCAATAGACGGAGCATCTTTCCTAAGTCGCTCAAGCCTTTCATTCAATTTCACAATATCTGATTCGAGCTTCCCAATTTTATCGGTAATTTTACTATGTTGATTTCTTACCTTAAGTATATGTCTGTACTTATCTTTACGTTCTGATAGAACTGCTGACTCAGATACAATTGCATCACGCTCAGTTAAATATGGACTGATAGATTTTTCTAATTCTTGGTCAATAAATAACTTTGCTTTTTCTTTCTCTACACTAAGTTTTTCAAGAAGAAAGGAACTTTCTGTTATTTCTTTTCGGTTTTCTAAAATTAAGTGTTTTATATCTTTAATTCTTCTATTAATAGAATTAATTTCATGCTTCACCTTGTCATCATCAGTAATTGAAAATACGTCAGATAATTCTGATATTTCCATTTGTGAATCACAAATTGGACAGGCAGTTGTAAGGTTGGTATCAACTCCTATTATCTCATTTGCTTTTTGAATGGATTTTAATTTTCCTATGTCATTTATATAGTCATTTTGCAATCTGCTGAATCTTTCTAAATTATTTGCGGAATTTTTCTTTATTGTTTCTTGCTCAACAATTTTCAAATTAATTGTATCTAATGCATCCTTGAAACCATTGTATAATTCTGAATCAGAAACAATCCGATTATTTATATTATCAAGCTGCTCCTTAAGAATATCAACTTCATCTTCAATGCTCGATATTTCCTCATCAATTTTTTCAATAGACTCAAATTCTGTATCCTGTAAAAATTTAGTTATTATTTTAAACTCACTAGAAAGCTCTTGTTTCTCTCTTGATTTATCAGATATATCACCTTCAACATCAGAGATATTAGTATCTAGTACATTAAATATGTATTTAAATACTTCTTTATTTCTAACCTCAACAACATGATTGCCAATATTAATCATAGCTTTACTGCCAACATCATCCTGTTCAAGATAACAAAACTTAAATAAATCTCGAATACTTAATCTAGCAAGAGCTGAATCTGCTTTGGTTGGGGCTTGTTTTAATTTAACATGAGGGAAATTCAGTTCACTCATTATAAATTCTGAAAGACTCTTCATTTCAGTAGAATCAGATGCTAAAGATGGTGAGTATTTTTCTGGGTAATTTTCATCAAGTTCCTCAAAGTCACATGAATACACTTCAACTAATTGGTTTGCGTTATATAGGTCACGTTTAACACAATACCGAACATTATTTAGTTTAAGTTCCAAAACTGCATATTTTACAGATGATTGAATTTCGTGATCCACCTGAATAGGCTTACTTCCTAACAGATAATAAATTATTTTTAATATGCTTGATTTACCAGTATCCGCATCACCATAAATAATATTAACACCGGGATAAAACGGAACAGTATAATTCTTTCTATACCCAACAAGAATAAGCCTATCAATTTGCAAGTCATTACTATTCATTTACCGCACCTACTTTCAAAACCGTACTAATGTAACTATTCAATTTTCCAATATTTGTTGATTGTAAAACTACTAGCTGCTCCACATACTTTCGAATAATAGTAAAATAGTTATCAGTTAAATTCTTAACCTTGTCCTTTCCTAATTCATTTAGTTCAAATAAAAATCCATCCTTATCATTGTATGATACTATCAATAAATCCTTAGCAGCTAACTGTCTTATTAAAATTTTAATCTTTTCTCTGTCAAACAAGGTATCAACATTAGAGGAAATTGAAGAGACGGTATAATATTCATTTTCATCCATAACTACTTCGTTCTTACCTGCAACAGCAAGCACGCGATTTAATATTACAGGGCTTGACACAAGATATGTGAACAGTTGGATTTTATCTAAAGTTAAAACTCTTTTTTCTCGTTTAGTTATTCCCAAATAGTTCAATACAATTAGCATAAGGCCTAAATTTAGTGAAAGTTCTCGATTTGGCTCAATGTATGGAAGGTTATTCATTGTTTAAGTCTTTGAAGTATTTTTCCACTTCATCTAGGCCTGTATCCTTAGACCACCATATATTTCCCTCAGAGTCATTGGCAAGCTGATGAAGCATTCCTTGCTTATGTATAGCATTTATAAATGGAATTAATGTATGAAGAAATTTTCTATCTTCACCAAGTATACGATCATGTACCTCAGCTAATAATTGACCAGAATTAGCAATTCCATCATGAATATATTTTGTATAGCCATCTTTATATATTTTTCGTATTTTTTCATAGAGGTCTGATAAACGTTTTTGATCGCTCTCACTACTAAAAATTTTTCGCATATATTCAGCATTAAGAAAGACTTCTTTTGCATCGCGTATAGTGACATTTTGTATATCAGCCATTAATAACTTCAAAACAAATAACTCATCATCATATTCATTATCATTATCTAAAGTTTGTAGCTCTAGGTCTGTCATCCCAGGATCATTTAACTGATACTTTACTATCGCATCTTTAACTGCAATGAAGGTTGTACTTTCCTTACCTTCTGGCTTTGAGATGCTATTGTGATTCTCATCAAGCGCTATTGGGGTTACAGTTTCTTTATCTGTAGGAGCTGCACTCGTTTTCGCTACTACATCGTCATGAACCCCATAAAAATATTTAATTTCTGGTCTTAAACTACTTTTTAACCAAGCATCATTCGTTTTATGTACAAATTCATTTAATGGTGCTAAATCTCCGATTTGTAAATTTTTACTAAACAATTTACCAAAGGTCGCTAATTCTGCGCCCATATGAGGAACAGCAAGTGATATAAATAGTTTTATTTTTGAAGGTACTCTATCTTGAAAATCTTTCACTATACAACTCTTGGCTACCAGTCCTCCCATACTATGAGCAATAATAATAATATTGTCATAATTTTGTAACTTAACAGAAATTTCTGTTCTTAATAAATTTGAAATTTCATCTACACTTATATTTTTTTTGAGTTTCCCATGCGAAAGACTTAGATGTTTTTTTATAAAATTGGAAATATTGCTCGCCTTTGAAAAAAGGTTAAGCAGCTTTGTGTAGTACGAAAAATGTGCAATATCAAAAGTATTGTTTATATCAGTCTCATCCGAAAGAAGCTCTGAAAATGAATTAAAATTTTCACTCTTCCATGTCGAATCATCACCAGTGAATCCATGAATAAATAGTATAAGATCTTTGTTGTTATTTTTAACTACATATTCAATCATTTTTTTACCATTAACATGTCAGGAGACCTTGTCTAATTTTGCACATTGGGTTTAACAGTCATATTGATCCTTTATGTACTGATGATAATAACTACCTACGGAACCAGCTGAAACAAATGCTTGAAAAATATGATCTGGCACTCTGCAATACGTGTAGTACGGATCACTATCCTCAAAGTCTATATACATTTTATTTTGAGAAGAATCATATCCAATTTTACGAATTGCACTTGATCTAACACTAATCCAATTAATCATTATTTAATTTTAGCCTCATGCTGGTTTTATGATGAATCTATCCGCTTAAAAGGTTTTTTCCAGTTAATGATGTACCATTTGCAATCACATAAACTGAATTGCGGAATAATCCGTAATTTTTATCAAAAAATGAGCTTACTAAAAACGGAGTCAGGGAAAGACTCTATATTTATTATTTAACCATTCATTGGTTACTTATTTTCAGCTCTTTGGGGAAAGGAAGCACTGAATATAAACTAGCATAAACCACACAAAATGTGTAGATCAAATCTATAGTTTTGGTTCTTTGTATTTTTTGTTCATGATTGTGGTATTAATTCTTATGAAAATAATTGTCCCACCGTATTCATCCGAATAAATAATCTTGTTCGGCCATTGTAGTCACACAGTACTTCAAAACCGTATTTTAAGTAAAAATCTTTTGCGCCATCATTCAAGCAATCAACAATCACAGCATACGCTTTAATATGGGCATTTACTTCCCATAGATATTCAAGTGCTTTAACAAGCGTGATTTTCCCTAATCCTTGCCCATGATATTCCGCATGAACAGCAAGTTGCGCAAGTAAAAAGACGGGGACTGGATATCGTGGAAGCTTTTTAGCCTGGTCTTCAGGTAGAGTGTCACGCCCAATGGAGCTGGGCGCAATGGTATAAAATGAACAAATTGGGTATTTACCATTGGGAAGAGCAATGGAGGCAGGTAGTAACATCGTTCTGCTAACGCCCACATCCATGTGTTTAGCTGCTTGCGTTTGAATAAAGGAATTTAACTCCTTCTCACCACAATCAAAGGATGCGCGATCATGTAGGCTTTTATTAAGTTCAACAAATTCCTTTGTCCAGGTCACTTAATACCCTGTTCTTTTGTATAGGCCGCTGCCTCTAACAAAACCGCACTGGGTTTTTGTACCTTTTCACAAGCATCCACAAACCGGTCAAAAACATCATCCGGAACAGTAATGCTTTCATGTTCAGCAATGACTTGCGAAGCATCTTGCTCCATAAGACGCACGACATATTCCGTCAGGCTTTTCATACCCAACAATGCCGAGGCTTTTTCAGCCTTGATTTTAATTTCTTCGTCTAAACGCATATCAAAACGAGTGGTTGCCATATTCTTCTCCTATTCTTGATGTACGGAAAGTCACCGTACATACCACAAATATAGAGCAGTATGAGACAAAAATCAATACATGTACGGTTATTTTCCGTACAAAAGACAATTTAAGCTATATCATTCAGAGTTTGATTAACTCTTAATGCCTTTATTTAGCTCTTTTTGTGTATATTTCGCAAATGCAACAGAAGCTGTATAGAGAAGAATCGTCCAAACAGTTAAACCAGCCCAGACTAGAATAATAACATCATATGAAGGGGCAAAAAGAAGAGCGATTAATCCAGTGCCAATAAGTGGCTGAGTTACAATTGACTTTTTCTGTAACTTTGTGAGGATTATGAAAGCTGGTAACAGATGATTTTGTACTATATTGAATATGATTTTTTGAAATTTTAGATACATTAATTGTATTCCTCCATGATGATATATTATTAGTATGTCCCAGAATGCAAATTTCAAGATCCGACCATTATTATTTTGCTGGATGCGTCGCCGCATGCACTTGCTTCAACTTCTTAATCGACACCTGTGTATAAATCTCAGTCGATGATAAGTTTGCATGCCCAAGCATCGCTTGTATAAACCGAATATCAGCGCCATTCTCAAGCATATGTGTTGCCATAGCATGGCGAAACAAGTGACAAGAACCGCGTTTTTCAATATCACAGGCGTTCATATATTTCTTAACTAAATCTGAGATACGATTGTTTAAAAATGCTTCACCATAATCAGTCAAAAAGATATAACCCGAATCATTATCCCGAATTAATTTTGGCCTCACATCGTTTAAATATTTCTTCAACCAAACACTCGCTCGTACACCGATAGGTACCACACGATCTTTTTTCCATTTCCCATCAAAGATGGTTAAGGTGCCACGCTCATCATCAAAGTCTTGTAACCGTAACCCAACCAATTCCATACGACGCACACCAGTTGAATAAAATGTTTCCATGATAGCGCGGTCACGTATGCCTGACTCACCAAAGATATGCGTGTGATTTAACATACTATTGATTTCATCAATGGAGAGAATATCTTTTGGTAAACGCTTCGGAAGTCTCGGTAGCTGAAACTCAGAGGCAGGATTAGAAAGAATATAATTTTCCTGGCAGAGCCATTTAAAAAATGCCTTAAGCGGTGCCAGATGACTATGCTGGGTGCTGAAGCTTAAAGGTCGACCATCCGCTTTTCGGTAATGAAGTAAATAGCGATGATACGTTTCTAAGATTTGTTTTGTCACATCTTGTGGTGTATCAATACCGCGTGGTTCACACCAAGTAATAAATCGTCGAATACAAACATCACGCGTTTTAGTCGTTGCCTGACTATAGTTCTTTGATTCACACCACGATAAAAACCGCATCAGATAAAGTAAAATACTATTGTGCTCGATAGTCCTGTCACTCATTATTTAGCACCTCCTGATAAATGTGATGAACTACGATTAGGGTACGATGCGTGTTGTGTATTTTTTTTGATGAGTGATTTAACTTCCATTTCAGATAAAAGGTTACTGTTATCTGAATCCATGTGCTCATGCGCTTCTTCATGATTTTTATCCGATTGACTAGCACCCGATACCTCACCAACTTGTGGCCGACTTGACCCCGACAGGCGAGTAGTTAACCCCGACAACGTGTCATCATCATCGTGTTTTTTAAGTTTATTCACGTCAATCAATCCCATTAAAAATTGATCGCCATTTTGACCTTCACTGTTATATAGCAATTCATAAATAAACTGCCGTCCACGGCCACCACGGTGTATCAGTAAGTACTCCATGTTTTCTAAACGTTTAATGTGCACTTTAAGTTGCGTATCACCCCAGCCCGTATAGGCGCGTACATCACGGCGACTAAAGCGATAGTCACAACGCGGAATGTTTTTATCTTCACAGTGCGCTGCCACCATCTTATCAATCAACATCAAAAGACGACGTGTTTGTGGTGGCAACTCATCGAGTGAGCTGCCAAGCACTTTATGCGCTAACTGATTGGCTAAATCAATGTCTTCTTTAGTTACTTCAATATAAGAAACAGATTGTCCACTGCTATAAACCTTTTTTACTTCACGCTGATATTGATGTAGTAAGGCAATGCTATTAATCAGGGTTAAATATTTTTTATGGTCACGACGTGTTCGTGTTTTATCATCTAAGAAAGTGAGTTGTTTGGCATAGGGGTTAACAATCTTATACGGCTTAAGAAGACTTTGTGCATTTTGTTGAACACGTATCACATCTTCTTTTACTTGGCTGACTTTCAATCCTTCCAAGGTTTCTTCAAAGCGTTGTAAATCATGAATGGCTTTCGTTTGATTCCTATCTTCATCCACAGTCAATACAAAACATCGATTCAATAACTCTTCATCAATATCAATCGCCGTGGTGGTACTGAATAACATCACTGGCCCTTCAACCTTGTACTCTCGTGTGACGTGTCGTCCCGAATCTGGATCTTTACCTGTCGACGCAATGGTAAGCTGACCTTCGCTTATTAATAATTTTAAAGCATAAGCTGCTGGACTCAGACCACCCTCTTCACTTACACAAAAGACTTTATGCTCGACATTAATCTCACCCATATAAAAAAGTGACTGTCCGGTAATAGCAGAATATTGCACACGCTGTTCAATCGGTACAAACGACAAGGACACATCCATCAACGCACTTTTACCCGCAGCACTACTACTTTGAATTATCACTGCGATGGGGTTAGGGAGTAACCTAGAGATACACGCAAAGTAAGCAACCAACTTATTCGTCTTTTCACCGACAAGGCCACAGCGTTGAAAATCTTCCAGTATCCGGTGCACTATGTTGGGCGAGGTTAAAAAATGCATGGCCTCTGCTTTATCTAACTTCGACAGCTCATTTTCTTGTGGCTTAACGGCCATTATATTTTGAATTGATTCTTCCTGAAGGAGTTCAAGCTTCAAGAATATATTGTTTAAATGTTTTTTAATCTTATTTTCTGATACCCCTAACTCAATAGAGGATTGTTGAATGAAGTTCTTTCGATGCCGTGCAACATATAGGTCAAACGTATCCATATGCAAGGCATTATCTAAGTTAACCAGCAAATTAATTTTAAGTTGGTTCGCAACTGTATTACTTTTCTAAACCACGGATACGATAACGACAATTATCAAAGCACATGATAATGACATTGCCTTTAATGTCAGCGTCTACCTCGACAGCAGGTGTCGGCAAAACCGTTGCAGGGATGAAGGTATTATTATATTTTTCGTCAACATCAATATTAATGCTGGTAGGTATTGTATTGGCGTCATCCTGCTGGCTAGAATCTAAGCCTAGGTTTGTATCAACACTATTATGGCTCTCATCATCAATCGTCTTATCTGATGATGATTCAGCAGGCGGCTTATCCGTTCCCATCCAAACTGCTTTACGGATAACATCACCCAAGCTCATATTGGCAGGTGAATGAGCCAGAGCATAGCCATTTGCATCTAATGCCTGGTTAAATTCAACACGATAGCATTGAATACCTACTGCCGTTAATTGCTTAGACAGTATTTTAGCGGTCGTATCACCGTCTTTGGTTCCGGCATAAGCAATTAAGGCACGTTTAACCTGTGACGTTTTAAGTAATTCTATTTCATTCGTATTCATGTAAATCCTCCTCAGCATAACTGCAAGTCACATTTTTATAACCCGCACACCAGAAAGTAAGTACATCCAAAATAGAAGAACACATAATAAGCTCCTCACAAGTCTGGACGGCTTTATGATTAAAGAGTCCCTGTGATGAATTGGAGAGATAGGTATGCACAGGCGTACCTGGACGTAATTTTTTAGAGAGCTTATAGCCATAAATTTGTTTAACCATACCATTTTCAATAACTGGCACAACCAGACTGCCACGAAATAATTCATGACCACTGGACTTTAATATTCCAATGCGCTGTAAACGACCGCGTAGTGCAGCACCTTCTTTTCGATTTTTTTCAGGGAGAAGATTTCCAAAGGTTCGGTCACTAAACCCCAATTTAAAATGATCAATGACGTCACCTTTATCGATAGTCATTTGTTGTAGCGTCTTAAGCGCTACAGGTGTACTTTTTAAAGTATTGTGATAATAATTAATAACGTGTTGTAGTATTTCATTATCTGATTTTTCATTATCAAATGGTTTATTAAGATAGATATCGGGTGCCATAGTGGCACCCGATGCTTTAACCATCTGAAATAATGAATCACTATTATCTTGTGACGTCATTGTTTCATTGTTAGTCATGAGTTATTTATCCTCCTGATTAGAAGGTAAAGATAAATCTATCTTGCGCATTGAATCGCCATGCAACTCAATACTATGAGCACGTTGCACTACACGATCTAAGATAGCATCAGCTATGGTAGCTTCGCCAAGATAGTCATGCCATTTATCAACAGGTAATTGGGAAGTAATAATAAGAGAACCTGCGTTCATTCGTTCATCAATGAGCTCCAGTAACTCATGACGACCTATCGCTGTAACGGGGGCTAAGGCCCAATCATCAATAATAAGCAAATCAAACTTCGTCAATTTATTACGGTACCGTTGAAGTGTGCCATCGCCTTGGGCAATTTGAAACTCTTCAAATAATCGTGCTAAACGAATCGATAAGACAGAATAATCTTTTCTAACAGCAGCAAGACCCAATGCGCAAGCAATCCATGTTTTACCCGTACCTGTTGGCCCAGTAATAATGACATTCTGTTTATTAGGAATATAATCACACGTAGATAGATTATTCATTACATCTCGATTAAGGCCGCGTGACGAGCTATAGTCTATATCTTCTAAGCAAGCATTAATTCTAAGTTTTGCTTGTCGATGTAAGCGTTGCTGCTTGCTATTTTTTTGAAAATCCATTTGCGCCATAGCGAGATAATCGACACGCGCGTCAAATGATTGCTCTGCGAAAACAGGATTTTTTCTCTGCTCTTCGAAAGCTAAAGCCATAGCCTTTAATCGTAAATCTTTTAAGGTTTGAATAGTTTGATTAGGTAGTGTCATTATAAAGGACTCCTTGTGTTGTAATAATCTGAACCACGTACGTTCTGATGAAATGGTAAGTTAGTTTGTATAGGCATTTGATCATCTGAGAAATCAACTAGACGACGCTTCAATATTGATTTGATACTTGTCATAGATAAAGATCCGATACGTTCTGCACGATGACAGGCTGCTTCAAATTTCTCATTGCCATATTCTTTAGCCAACTTCTGTAATGAAGAGCAAGCACTAAGTCCCATTAAAGCATGCGGTCTAGACTCAAATTGATATTGCACGGCCGCCAATGCGGATTGACCCACTTCCTCAGCCCATTCAATTAATTTTTCTGGTGTAAGCTCAGCGTAAGCACGATGTTCCTTTGGTTGATGTGCAGGAATGGTTGTATTGCCACCTTCAACATAGCTACGAGGATGTGCCGCTACACGACGGCCACGATGAATAAAATCAATACTATTCTTTGTTACACGAGTTTCAACTTTATAGCTTACTAATTCATACGGTACCGAATAATAATGATTATCTACACTCATGTGATAATCTGAACTTACCTTACGCTCAGCGATCCATTCTGCATATTCAAATGGTTCTGCAGGTAACGGACTTAATTGTGGCTTGTCCATATCGAGAAAGCGACTACGTCTGCAACCAGGAAGTTTTTTGAATGGGCGCTCATTTAGCATTTCCAACATCTCATAAATCGCAATATTAATTTCATCCACACTAAAAAACTTACGCTCTCTAATTCTCGCAAGTATCCAACGTGACACAATCAATACACCAAGCTCTGCTTTTGATTTATCTTGTGGTTTTCGTACACGCGCAGGAAAAATGACGCAACCATAATGTCTTGCCATCTCAGCGTAGGTGCGATTAAGCACTAAATCTTTTCCAGCTTTAGTCACAGCTGACTTTAGATTGTCTGGAATGATCATTTCTGGAACACCACCAAAGAAATTTAACATTCTGATATGAGCATCAATCCAATCAAATTTCCCTTGTGAACGCGATGCAAAAGCAAACGTATAATTGGAACAACCTAGAACACCCACAAATATTTGTGCATAGGCTGTCTTTCCTGTTTCAGAGTCGACATAAGGAATCGTTTGCCCTGCATAATCCACAAACACACGTTCACCCGCACGATGACGTTGACGCATACTCAAGTCCAGTTTTTTACGATATCGATTATAAAGAACTGTAAATTGAGAATACCCATAAGAATTATCAGGATCAGGCATTCGATATTCTTCCCAAAGTAATCGCAAAGTCATAAATTTGTATTGCATACGACGGTGGATATAACTCCAATCAGGCATTGATTTTGTAGTAACACGATAGCGTTTTGTTTTAATTAAAACTTCAAGCTCAGCATCATCAAGTTTTTCAACATCCGGCCAAGTGAAATCATTACGCTTTGCTATCTTATGGTATCGACGTATTGTATTATGCGAACAGCCTCCAACAGCTCGACTTATTCGTCTTGATGATAACGTTGTTGTTAAAAGCAACCTTAATATTTCTCTTACTTTATTCATTTAGATATCCTTTTTAAGTTAAAAAAATACTACGGATAACGAGATTAAATTTGTTATCCGTAGTTAACTATCATTAAAGATTGTGGTTTTAATTAAACATGTTAAGAATATACAGAGCGATATCTCTCCCAAATATCATCACGTAATCTGCTTCGCTGACTTTTTGGTGGACATTGCAGCTCTTCTTTTGATAAAACTTGTTGAGCAAAACGAGGGCATTTAGTTAACAGCAATTTCATAAAATCCTGGTCACTCATTGCTTTAATTTTTTGCCAGTCACAACGCTTTATTAATGTTTTTTGACGAATGCGATAAACCAAAAAAGCAGATGCACCCGCTTTTTTAGCTATTTCTGCATCAGTAAGATCAGTCGTTAATACCAATTTGAAAATATATCGTAGATGTTTCAATATGATCACCTTTCAATGTTTAAGAAACAGTTACCTCTATAAAAAAGCACTGTTAATTTATAGTAAGACAAGCAACATCCTTTGCTTTTTTTGCAATATTGCTTGACATTTAGAGGGTGAGTAACGAAAATGGAAGTTATCGAAGGTTCACATCGATGCTTTCTGATTAGCCCCATGAGTTTGCCCTCATGGGGTTTTTCGTTTCTACACTTAAGTATTTCTCCAACTGCGTTAACAGCTGTCCTATGTTGTTAAATCATCATTAACCTCCTTATTTTCGTTTAGATTGTTTTCAGACATATTGGATCGTGCCGTTTCACTGATTTCTGCCAACCAATAAGCGACATCAGACGTTAAGGCAGATTTCCCGCGACGAAATTCTGGGCTAAAAATAGGAATCGGTATCCGTCCATCTAAGTTAGCTTGACGTAATGCGCTTGTAGAAGAAAATCCTAATACTTCAACGAGATCCTTCCCTGTAATTACTGGCCCATATTTATCCATCATTTTGGCTTCCAATCGCTGGGCAACTTTCTCAATTTCTGTATTTTTATCCATATTGAACACCTATTTGCTGAATATCGTCTGTAGCCGAGTCTAGGCAATCCGATACAGGATTAAAATGAATATTAATTGCATATATAATGTTTAACGACTGTAGACAAGTGGGAGCAGCTATTAACAATATAAAACGACTATAAGGAGATAATTATGAATTCAGTAAGAAAAAAACGTGGTCCAAAAGTAAAGATCTACGATATAGACAAAGTTTTTGCACAGATGTGGTATTGGGAAGTCTTCAAAAATTCTAATCTTGACAACCCTCGACAAATATCCATAAAAGCCATGCCTTATGCTTTTATAAAAGAGGAGCATTACCGCGATAGACAAGTTCTAAACCAGGTAAAACGAGGTGTCCGCTTTCCACCTGAACGAGTAGTAACACCTGTAAATAAGTACTCCAATACAACCGATTACTGGCTAAACCATCCCATTCGTTTTTTATGTCACAACAAAAAAATGGATCCAAAAACTATTATTTGTCACATGAATCGAGTAGAGGATGAAAATGTTTTTAATTTAGTTTTGAAAAAGAATGTCTACACTAAGCGTGCACCAACAAAGCATAACTATGATGGAGATACGCTTAATAAGCTAAATGAAATTAGCTCAATTGATTCTCTAATTTTCTGTTTTGCCTTGATGCGTGAAGCTGACTATTTTGACTACATTGAAAGTTATTATTCATTATCAAAATATGCTTTCATGATATTTTTACGCGTTGCCACACAATATCCATTTAACAAAGTTGCAACGCGATTTTTAAATGTATTAAAAGAATCCATCCTTCATCCCAATTATGATTCGTTCTATGCTGACATACATAACAACCTCAGCATCGATGAACATATTCATTTAGGTACCAGTTTATTAAAACTTGTTGATGAACTATCACTACTGGAATTTCATAAATCTCCACCGTTAACGTGTATATATATTGCGCAACAGTACTTTTTTGTTAATGAGTTTAGAGAAATTTTAAATCTGAGAGAGGCCGGAAAGTTAAAGAAAATAAAGGAATCTAAAAAATTCAAGGAATTTACTCACCACTTACAAGACTGGGAACTCAGTCAAACACCACAACCTACCATCCACTAATATATCAAAATTGGTCATTAGCAAATCCATGGTCAGCCTAAAATGGATTCACTAAGCCCCACCCACCAGACTAGGTGGTCAGTTCAACTGGAATACGCAGATGCATATTACACACCGAATTGACCACCTTTATTTTAAACACTGACCACTGACTCCAGTATCTACTGACCAGTAATTTGCTATTGCCCACTTTCATACACGTATAGACACGCATTTAAAATCGTTTATGATTGGTTTTGAGGTGTATCAAATGGACAAGAAAGTAACAGAAGAACTCGCAAGTGAAATCCTAAGTAGTATTCAATTTATGGTGGACGCTCATATCCATCATCCAAAGACTGAAAAAGACACGGTTCGATTTTGGGATAATAAAACACCCTATATCATTCACCCGACATGGTGTGCCATGACCTTACTCACGGAAACAACTTTACCTGAACAGTTACGCTTTGAGGGTTATCAAGCCTTGCTATGGCATGATGTTTTAGAAGATACAACAATGACCGAACTTCCAGAAGGGACATCTGATATGGTACATCGGTATGTACAGGAAATGACCTTCAATAATTTTTCAGAAGAAATTAACAATATTTGGTCAAAAGATAAAGAAATCCAATTATTTAAACTCTACGATAAAACGTCCAACTTACTTGATGGGAAATGGATGAACGAGAATAAATGGAATCAGTATGTTGAATTCACATTACAGCTTATGGAGAATGTACGAGAAGAGTATGGGGAGCTCAATATAGTTAAAATTGCTAAGAGTATTGCTCAGACTTAACTCTTCCAGATTTAAGATAAAACAACAGAGTAAATTAAATTACCAACCAAGGTTGTTGGAAATGGTGTCAGCTTTTGTTTCAGCTAACTGGATTTCTTCTTTAGTCCAGCAAGCACCACGTCGAAACAGTAATGTTGAAATAATGTCTTCTCGTTCAGCATACTTTCGTAGGGAAATTGCCCAGAAAAAAATCGCACCTTTTTCTAATCGTTTTATGTCATCTTTGCAACTAAGTGAATCGATAAAGATTTCCATTTCATGCTCAGAATCATCGGTGAGATTCGTTAAACGGGCAACAAATGTTTCTTTAAAAACATTAACAACATACCCTTCAAATGATTCAATCGGCTCATATGTTGATGATGCTTCTTCTATAAGGTTAGACTCCTTTGCATAATTCGAATAATGGGAAATCATAACAGGATAAGTTGACTTCGAAATCTCACTCTGACAATTAAATAAAAATAATTCTACTGATAAAGGAATTTCAATATCAAGAAATTTAACCACAGTTGGTGAAGCTGAATAAGAGTTTGTTGATATTGTAGTTGTCATAACAATTTTTAAGATAAAGTGATAAATTTTCCGTTGAAAAATAATACTATCACAATATGTGGGATTGCTAGGTAATCTCTTCACTCTACAAATATCTCACTATCGTTATAAAAACTGACAAAGTAATAGGCATAAATGTGCGTATTAGAGATGATTATTGGGTATAGTAAGCGTATATACGCCTATAGGTAGCCCGTACTTTTCAATTTTTGAGTGCATATTTTACCTATATGTCGATAAAACAATGATTAAGCAGGAATGCAAGAATAAAAGCTAAGGAGAAGCTAATGGATATAACTGACACAGAACGACCTAGTATTAAACAATCAATTAACAATAATTCAGGGCAAGCGATACAAGTTGGCAACGTTGGTGGTGATTTCAATCAAACTTTTAATACTGACATCAAAACTGACGACAAAAACATTGAATATAGAATGCACCGTGGGGATAGTCAGACATTTAGAAAAATGTATTACAATGCCGGTTATGCTGCAATACCAGGACTACTGTTAGCAGCTCTGCATATTACTGGGAGCCTCTCATCCATCTTCAGCCTTATACCTACACCGCCATCTAAATCTCTCTATATTTTATTCATTTTTGCTATTGGCATTATTTCACTTGTCGCAACTCTGTATTTTTTAATTACAACATTACGTGTACAGTCAGGTGAACGTATTTATATGTTCTTTCGGAAGGATTTTTTAGATAAAAAGGACACTGATAATGCACATTTCGTTCGATTCACATCAAAATGTAAAACAGGAAAATGTGACGGGACAATACATGTTGTGAAAGTTTTTGATAATGAAGAAGATGTAACGTACGCTGGTGTATGTAGCAATAATGATAAACAACATATTTACTCCTTTGACGAAACTGAATTAATTGGCGAACCTATAAAGCTTACACGTAAAAAATCTGCTCCAAATCAAAGTAACTAAATTTTAAAATAAAAAAGCCTTGCTAGTAAGCAAGGCTTAGTGGGGGCTTTTTCTTTTTAATAAATAGCTTTAATTAAATAGATCTGTCACCTTTTTTCTAATTAGAATTATCCCCATAATTTTCATGTTTTTTTCGTAAATCAGTTCCACAATTGAAGCATTTATCACCAGGCCAACGCCAAGGGTTGAATAAACTACCTCTAAAAAGTACTTGGTTTTTATTACATTTCGGACATTTTAATGTAATTACAAAATACACTGTATAGAATAAAACAACCATACCAGCCCAATAAGTCCAGTGAGGTTGAAACGAACTCCAATCATGCAAATCTTGACCAAGCATTCTTTGAGCTATACCAAATGACATACCTATTACCAGTAATACAATTAATTTTTTCTTGTTATGACTCATTTACCATATCTAATTAAATAGTTTTATCACCTTTTTTAAAGAAACAAAATAAATAGATAATCCATGCGCTAAATACTATTGGTAAAACTTTGTAATAATAGAAATAGCTATACAATGGTATTGAGCCATTATTGTAAATAGTGTCCTCAATAAAAATTATTACTAACACGCACAAAAAAACATACAAATACAACATTATATTTTTTGTTTTAGAAAATTTATGAAGATAAGTACAAGCAAATATACCTAATAATATACTAGATAAAAAGTACATTGAGCTAACGTATGTAGCTGTTGGCCCAGCATATGGATCAACATAATTTAAAAAATTACGAAAGATGTAATCATTTATACGTATTCCAGCCATAAATGATAAAAATGTAATTACAGTCAATACAGAGCCATCAATTAGTAATAATATTAAACTTTTATCCTTAGCCACTTTTAATATCCTCAATTTTCTTTATCTTGGAACACAACCACATTGTGATTCACCAGTAGGTCTATAACCTGAACGCGTAATCCCATCCAAATCTGTCATTATTGGATTTTCCCATTGATTGATATTTTCCATAAATCTATCTCCGATACCCGTACCAAACCAACCACCATCGCTATCGGGTGTTCCTGAAGCATGGCCCATTTCATGTGCTAAAGACCTAGTACGTGAAGGTGAAAAATGTACAAACTCGCCATTTTGATAGCCAGGTAATTTTACATCACTATGTTCTTCACCATAAACATAAATATCCCAACGAATTTTTCCATCATCGCCTAATATTTTATATGTTTTAGTTTGGCAATGAGACCCTTGGTATATATTTACTTCTTCAGCCATGTCCTTCAGTTTTTCCCACAACTCTTTGCCTTTATCAGTACTCTTAATTCTTGCAATATCACGCCAAAATGTAGGATCAATATGCCCAAATTTAAGACCATATGGATCAGAGTAACCAAGAGGATTCCCTCCAACATACCCGTAAGTATTCAACCCACCAAGCAAACCTATCGGATCACTTTGAACATATCGCCCAGTAGAAGGATCGTAATCCCGGAAGTAATTATAGTGTAAACCTGTCTCAACATCATAATATTGACCCGGGAACCGTAGGTTCATCACAAAATTGGTACTATCGCCATCCACATCTTCATTAGGCTGTGTGTTACCAAATGCATCACTATTCCATTTCCATAGCACGGTGTTGCTAGGATCGGAGGTTGTAACAACGCGTGGTGTACCAAGATGGTCGGTGTGAATATAATAAACATTTCCATTTCGAATAAGTGCAATGGGTGCATTATTGAAATAGATGTATTCTGTTTTATCTGTGCTAACCGTATCGTATTCACCAATTAACTGACCCGCCGTATCATAATGATAATAATAACTCGTTGCAGAAAACTTAGCGGCCCGCTGACCTAAGGGATTAAGAACATAATTAACACTACCATCAACTTGTATTAAACGATTGCGCGCATCATATTGATAACTATGACTGCCATCATTTAAAATATTACCGTTATTATCGTGTGAATATGTTTTGGCATTTGCACCACTAATACTTGATAATCGGTTGCTACCTGTATTGATGTTATAGGTATCAGTTGCCACTGAGCCATCGTATTTAAAATATTCAGTTCGGTTTCCATTTATATCGTATTGGATAGCATCGAAACGAAAAGACGTATAAGGCATATCGAATTCTTCAGCTCCGATTAATCGATATAAATTATCGTACGTAAATAATTTTGTCACGCTATCATCATATAAATGTTCGATATTACCCACATTGTTTAAGTATAGGCTTCGCGTTTTATCTGCCAAGGTATATTCTTTAAGTCGCCCTGCTAAATCATATACACGACTATTCGCAATGCCGTTACCCCACTGCCAAGATTTTACCGATCCAAAGGCTTCGTATTGAATATTATTTAAGACAGGTTGACCATTAACGAGAACGCTGGTGATTTCATCAGCGGTATATACATATTCAACAACGGCACCGCTTGGATAGGTTATATGGGTAGCTTGTCCAAGTGAATTATACTGGTAACTTAACACCTTAGTTTGACCTGCAGTAACTTGCGTTAAGTCTGTGACGTTACCAAATGCATTATAAAGATATGAAATAGTGGAATCATTATCGGCTACACTCGATAGTCGGCCAATGCTCGTTGCGTTTTGGTCATAAAGATATAACGTATTACGGCCATCATTGGTTGCCGCTGTTTTTATACGATTGAGTGCATCGTAGGCATAAGTAATAGTATTTCCATTCGCATCATCTTTAGTGATGACATTACCAGCTTCATCATAAGTGAAGTTTGTTATTCCGGTATCGGGGCTTGTTTGTGTTAAAAGATTACCTAAATCATCATAGACGTACCCGGTCATATTCCCTTTAGGATCGATAACATTGGTTAAATTATCTTGCACATCATATTGGTAAACACTTGTTGCATTTGAGGTGGCTGGATCACTTCCGCCTAAATCTTGCGTTGTATCAATTAAACGTTTTAGCGCATCGTAATTATAATCGGTAGTAACGTTATTCGCGTTGGTTACCTTATCTAAGGTTCCATCTGGTGAGAAAGTATAATCATTAAACTCATTTTCTTGTGAGGCAGTATCGAGTTCGTTATAAAGGTCATAGGTTTGTGATAGTGCGCGTTTGAGTTGATTTGTGTTATCAAAAACGTCCGTACCGGTTTTATTGCCTTCGGTATCTAAGGTATATTGTATTCGATTGCCTTTATTGTCTCTAATTTCATCCAATCGTCGTGCGTCATCATAACCCAGCGTAATAGTACTCGCCGCAGGCGAACCAGCATGTCGCGTAATGGTTTCAACTTCACCGCTTGCGAGATAGGTCCATTCGGTTTTAGTACTTAGTGAACCACCGGTTTGAATAATACTTTTTAATCGGTCGTTGCCGGGATAGTAATCATAGGTGAGGTTTAATCCGTTGGGGCGTTGTTCGCTTTGTACTTTACCGGTAACGGTGTATTGAATGTTATCACGCGTAATAATTCCGCTGGTTGCGATGCGTTGAACACGCGCACGATTATTTCCTTGTCCTGCATCGTTCGGATAATAATCAATGGTGGTAATATCCGCTACATCAGTACGTGGACCATCGATTTCACTTAATTGATTTAGAGGGCCGTTGTATTTAAATGTTGTAGTTCGGCTTACCGCTGTACCTGTTGGTGTGAAGCCGTTAATAGTGAGTGAAGTTAGATTACCAAAATTATCATAAACGATAGTAGTAACTTTACTTTGGCCAACGGCTACAGAGGGTTCGGTGATGGTAGTGACTTTACTGTAAAAACGTGGGTCGTAAGCATAATCAATACGACGTTGTTCAGGTGTGCCTACCGCAATTTCTTTATAGCCGTAGTTGCCGTTGACATCGTAGTTGCCGTAATTTGTTGTTACACCATTTTTAGTATTGGATGTAACATTATTAGAGCCATCATATTCATAACTTGAGTTACCAGCACTTCCACAACTAGCGCAGCCGGGACCTGTTGTACTCGTAATTAACGGGGTACCTTGCTTAGGGACCCAACTAATTATATTTTCAGCACCGGTGCTACCTGTTACTCTTATGTTACTATTACCAACATTATCATACTGTACTGTGACACCACTTATATTATCAGCAATATTACCCTTGTATGAACGAATGGCGCGACCACTATAATCATAAACATAATGTTCAGACGCAATATTACGCTCATCAGTAATACCAGTTAAATTATTTGGAAACGTCGCGTTCTCATAACGATAAGTTAAAACAGTGTTATCTGGGTTTGTAACCGTTGTAAGATTATTATAAGCATCATAGCCATATCGCCATTGGCGCCCATCCGGTGAGATAATGCTTTGTAAATTCGCAGCTACATAGTTAAAAATTAATGCATTACCTAAATCATCTGTAACAGTCGCTAACGTACCGTCGCCATTATAACTTAATGATTGTCTGCGACCATTTATATTTGTAATAGTTTGTAATTGACCGGCTGTATTATATTCTTCAATAGTATTGCGTGTTTTATATTGAAAGCCTGTACTGGTATTTATCAATGTTGCAGTAATATCAGTGTCAGACACCCAACCTGCTCCAGCGTAATTATTAAATGTAATTAGACTTCCATCTGCACGATTAACTTCAGCTGCGTTACCAGCGTTTGTAATTTCAATACTTCGGTCGTATGTATGTCGCCATGCAAGACCTAGACTTGTCACACGAGGAGTATAGAGGCCGTAAATACTAGTTTTAGTGTCAAAACTATTGTAATAACGCTTAAAACTTAACGGTGAAATATCATTACCAGAATAATCTAAACGGCTTTTTAATTTATTACCTGTCAGTAAATGAATTGGGTTTTGAGATATGGGGCAAGCTTTGTTTTCTTTAGGTTCACTCGCTTCAGTGCCTAGTTCCTTTTTATTGTGTTCTGGACTTTCATGAATGAGTATCCCCACATAAATGTGTGAGATTTCACCTTTATTTGGCTCTAATTGCCATACTCTCTCTATTTCTATAGTCCAACTATAAATCGTTGGGTCAAGAGGCGAAGATGTATCTGTTTCACTTGAAATTGATGCGGTATAGTATAAATTAGTTGGATAAGTCTCAAACGAATCTAATGTTTTTTGCACGCAAGCCATAGCTGCCCCTCTGGCTAAACCTAAACTTGGAAAAGCTTTACCGTGTGCAGGGCAATTTGACGATGGCTGAGATACCGCAAAACCCGCAAACGAAAGATTACTATACGCAAAAAGAAACAAACCAAAGATGGCTGCGATACGTTTATTCATGATGTATTCCCCAAAAATATATTTTTATTATTAATCAGCCGTTATATTTTCAACGTGCTTATTTACTTTTATTTATAACATAAATATCACAACGATAATGTGCAAAAGTACCAAAACGAATTGCCACCATATGTGAGGTGCAATGTGAAACACCTCATCCTTACAAAAGTATCAATTTGGTTAGTATTTAACTCTCCATCGGTTAAAAAATAACCAGCCTTCAATGCGTTGTGAGGTCTCAAAAAAAAAGGTTAACCCATTCAATGCACAATAACCCAAAAATAACATCACATGGTGATTTTTTGTTCACCTCTCTTTATCCCTTATATATAGACTCACCGAATTTAATGCATCACGCGAAAACGTCAACCATTACGTTAAGCATCGAAAGTTTTACGTATAAATATTGTACAAAACGTTTTCAACATTCGCTAAGGTGTTATCTTTTGTTGCAGTGTTAAAAAAACGGTCATGATGGATTTTTTCTTTAGGCTTTAATGATGAACGTCACCATCAAACACGTTATCAAGGCAATGATGTTATTGCTGACAAGCGCGCACACACGCGCAAAAAAAGCACGCCGATTGATAGTGATACATTTAATGATGCAAGGGGTGTTAGCAACGACAGCTTTAAGTATTTAAAGATTCTTTGCTTAAAGTTGGATAATTTAAGAATAATTAAAGCAGTATATTAGTTTTAACTTATTGTCCGCTTATGTTTGATAGCAGACCTTCTACAAATTAAAAACAACCTTATCTTTACCCTCTCCATTCAAAGCCATTCCATTGTTTAATAATTCATCAGTTGGGTGCGTCCGCTATAGAATACTTATACAAGCGTTGGTTTCTGTTTGAGGTTACAGAGATCATAAAAAATTTACAGTATCCTTGTTGGAATACTTGTGCGATTAATTTTAAAACTTTCCATTGCCGTTCTTCCATTCGCTACGTGGAGGAATAGCTTCAGTTGTATCCCAATGTTCAACAATCTTACTTTGTTCAATACGAAACAAGTCATAAAAAGCTGAGTGAATTCCATTTGAAAAGCCTTCGCTGACACATAACACGAAATTCCCTTCTGCAAGTATACGATGGGTTCTTTCATATTTTATTTTTTTGCTATTGTTAATATCGAGTTCACATAGCACTATCCAAAGTGCAGAAAGGCTGCTTCCGATACGCGGGTTATGCTCAGTATAGTTTTCTTCTCTAATATATTTATCTATAGTCTCGAGTTGGTTATTAATAAGAATATCGTTAACGAAAGATTGCACGAATAATCGATTGGTTTCAGTTTTATCTAGATCAGTGATTTCGAATGATCCATCAACCATACTATAGCCTGACGTGTTAGGCCCCAACCTTTTCTGAATATTATCCCAATGTTCAACAGCTTGACCATTTTCAAATCTAAAAACTTCAAAACCGATATTCGAGCTAGCAAAGTCGTATTCTGTATGAGCAAAGATGTAGTCGCCATCTTCAAAGACACGCACGACATTAACGCGAGGAGAATTTTTTGAAAGTCGCTTAAACAGTTCAGCCAAACCCTCGCTCCCTTCTTGAGTTTGAGGATTATGTTGAATGTATTTTTTTTCGTTAACGACGGTCACCGCCTCTGCGTCACCCGTTTCGATAGCTTTTAATAATGCAATGATCTGTTTTTTTCTTTTTGATGTCATGTGAATAAAGCTTACGGCTATATAACAAACAATTTCAACTTAACACACAACACTTTTTTGTATCGCGCTTATTAAACTTACCAGTTATATATCTAGGCCTGAGTATGTAACACCTGAAAGGTGTGACATTTCTCGGTGCCAAGTTGCTAAATCGTTATTATTAAACTTGCTTAAATCATTATGACCACAGGCACGTGCCATAACTTGCATCAGCTCTACAGAAGCATCAAAAAAATTATGTAGTTGTTTAGATGATTTCTCAATATTTAATTTTTGACGTAAGTCTTCCTTTTGTGTCGCTATTCCCGCAGGACAATTATTTGTGTTACACATTCTTGCCGCAACACAACCAATTGCTTGCATAACACTATTTGAAAGTGCAATACCATCAGCACCAAGCGCCATCGCCTTAACAAAATCTATAGGCACACGTAAACCACCTGTAATGATAAGAGTTACTCGACCACTCGCACCTTGTTTATCTAAATACCGACGTGCTCGTGCAAGTGCCGGTATGGTTGGCACACTAATATGGTTTCTAAACATCTCCGGTGCAGCACCAGTACCACCACCACGACCATCCAATATGATGTAATCAGCGCTAGCATCTAAGGCAAATTGAATATCTTTTTCTATATGGTTTGCACTAAGTTTAAAGCCAATAGGAATACCACCGGTAATGTCTCTGACACGATCTGCAAATTGTTTGAATTCTTTAACTGAAGAAATATTTTTAAAAGTAGGAGGAGAAACTGCAGGCTCACCTTCTGGTATATTTCTAACTTGTGATATCTTTCCTATATTTTTAATTCCAGGTAGATGCCCGCCGGTACCCGTTTTAGCACCTTGCCCGCCTTTAAAATGAAACGCCTGTACTTTACTCAACAACTCTTCTTTATAACCAAATCCTGCACTAGCATATTCATAAAAATAACGCGCATTCGCTTCTTGTTCTTCCGGTAACATCCCGCCTTCACCCGAGCAGATGCCAGTACCTGCGAGATCGGCACCTTTTGCTAACGCTATTTTAGCCTCTTCGGATAATGCACCGAAGCTCATATCTGATACAAATAAAGGAATTTTTAATACCAATGGTTTTTTAGCTTCTGGACCAATTATCAATTCAGTACCAACGGCTGTCTCTTCAAGTAATGGCTTGGTTGCCATTTGTGCAGCCATTATTTGTAAATCATCCCAATGCGGTAATTCGTGACGTGGTACGCCCATTGATGTCATCGGACCATGATGTCCCAATTTCGATAACCCTTCACGAGCAAGCTGATGTATAAATTCAACAGTCGGTTCTTCTAGTGTTGATTTAGCTTCTGGTAATTCAGACGCTTTTACTGCTACACCCGGTCCTTCTTTACCTATATCCTCCGCATTGAATTGTTTATGCGAACCATCACAAAAAGGTGCGTTAGCTGTATGCTTACATGCACATAAATAAGCATCACCATCATCATCAGAAACAATAACTTTAGGCGTAAAAGAGGTACCAGCATGTGAACCATCACAAAATGGTTGGCTTTTAGATCTACCGCAGGTACAGAAATGATATTCTTGCCCCTTAGAAAGACTCACCTTAACGGGTTTATTATCTGCAATGATTGGATTGCTCATATTTTTTCCTCTTTGACATGCACAACGAATTAATTTAGATACAGGTATTATTTAATTCTTTGAGGGTTCAGCACACGCAACGTATGGAAACACATCGCGAGCTGAACACCTTGTATGCTTTTTTATAGTGTAATAATCTGATCTGGCATATTGCCTGATAATGCCGTATATAAATTAGGGAAACAACCAATTACCGCACCGTCAACAAGCTTTTTATCTATTTCTCTTTCATAACAACATTTATCACAACCCATTAGCAACATGCCTTTATCCGTTGCTACTTTAGCTAGACGTTCTCCTATTGGATCACCCTTTACTAATACATAGTTGTTATCTTCAAAAAAGAACATGCCAACGACTTCAACGCCATGAGCATCATCTTCTAATTGAGGTAAAATCATTTGACCGAGTTTATAAGAGACCGAATGTCCTTGCGTTGAAAAGATATAGGCTACTTTCATGTTATTTCCTTGTAAGTTAATATTAGTTTTTAAAATATAAAAGTAAGAGTATCACACCAATTATCATACACGTATTAAACGACAACTAGTATTTCAAATAGGAATAGCACCGAAATCTAGTTTAATCGATCTCTGTTATTTAGAGAGTTTATTTCCTGCCAGCTTTAATGCTTTTATATTAAAATACTTCAATGTATGAAAACTTTTCATTTACCACATCAACATGAAAGTTATCTTTTTGACTAAGACTACTTTGCTCTCATTCAATAGCACAATAATTTCTAGTAATATATATGACGAACTAGTTATCGTCTTCAGTTTTGAATTTCACTAAACGCGTTACTTGGATATCAGAAATAAACACAATACCGGTATGATCGTTGTAAAAAGGTGCTAACCCTTCAAGGATTGGATTAACGAGTTCTTCAGGTATTGCAACTATTATCATAATCAGTACATCATCTTCATTAAACATGAGATGCCCTTCATGAAATCCATGACGACCTTTACCTGAAAGATTGTTTATAATCGTATAACCCGTAACGCCGGCATGATCGAGCAAGTCGGTGACTAACCCTTGGTGTTCGCCTTCTAAAATAATTTCAAGTTTTTTGACTTGGCTGAAGTTGAGATTTTTCATAATGTATTAGCCTCCTCAGGCGATACAGCTTTTTGTAGAGTTGATAAAGGGCGTGTAATCCATTCCCCTTTTTCATATGAGCATACAACTTGTTGTTCAGGGTCGATAACCAATAACCGGATCCAACTGTTATATACCAAATACTTAACCGTGACGACGTCGTCAATGGCTTGCTTAGCATGTTCAAGAGGTGCTTCAATCACGGTGATTAAACGCATTGGGTCGTGATAAGGCAGACCATTTTTCAAAACCGTCTGAGCTGGCAAGCCCGTGCGTAAATCACTTAAGTTACCTGTCATTACTCCAAAGCGATCTGCAACATTATGATAGACCTTACTTCCACTACCAAAGCGTTGATTATCAACCGTTGAAAAATAATGCTCCATATTGATCCACTGACCAACTACAAGGGGCCCTGTCAATATATTTTCTAATAAGCGACGTTTTGGATCAATGTGATAGTCATAAGAATGTAAAAAAGCACGCCCTTCCAAATTTAGATCACGAGTCAATGAACGTCGTCCAATAATAAAATAAGCATTACGTGACAAGCCCCATTCGGGACGGACTTGTGACCAGTCCATTGCATTGCGTTCTATCTCACGATAGGCCGCTGCGGGTTCGCGTGGAATGGTTTGGATTTGTAAACTCGGTAAACGCTCTTGTGCACACAGGCGTGATGCTGATAATAGACCATTACGTAACCTGTCGATGTATACGACATGAGTTGACGGTATACTATCTAGATCAAACAATTTCAACTCATCTGTTGTTGTATTGTGTAGGCCAGGAATAAACCAGGCATCATCCGCAATATCTATACCTTGTTTACGTAATCGAAGACGTACTTCTGGTTTATTCGCCATTTGCGCTAAAGCGCGTGCATTGACTAGACCGTGGTTGCCGCCACAAGCACCACAGTCGAGTGCTGATTCATAAGGGTTATTATCTGAAGTGCTACCATGACCAAACAACAGAATGAAACGAGAAAATTCTTTTGTCATACCAATAGAGCGTAATGCCTGACTGACGAAGTTAACTTGTTCATCTAAACTAAAACCAATACGTGCAAGTTGTTCGAGTTGCATACGCGCAAAGGCTGGATTGATACGGTATACACCATTTAAACGATTAATAAAGTTTTCGGCCTGTTCATAATTCAAATTCAATGTTTCTTTAAATTCAGGCACATCGTCTTCTTTACCAAGTGCAGCTTCGCGTAACTCACGCACCATTGTATCGTTAACCTGTTCTGTTTCCAGATTAAACTCTTGATGCACTGCTTGCACAATAACGGCGCGTTGCACTGCTCGCACAATAGAGTCGGCCTGCTCTCGATCGAGTTTATCGAGCAACATATGTGTCGCTGGTTTTTCCTTATCAAACTGTTTGCGCCAATGATGGTATTTTTGCGGAATCAATGTTTTTCCAAACATATCAAACCCAAACAACAAGCCGATTGCTTCAACGGTAACAAACGGTCCAAAGATCGATTCTTTAAGTTCATACACCGCTTTTTTAATAGCGGTTGTAGCATCGATATCCTCTTGTGGTGTGACTGTCATTTCAAGAACCAGGTTCTTCGGTGTTAAGAGTACGGGGCAAAGATGACTTTGACTGCCTTTACCCAGCTCCATAAAACTCACGGGAATACCAAAGAAACCGGCAATGCCGAAACTTTGATAATCACCCACACTCTCAAGATGGCGACGTATCCTTTCAGAGCGAGTATCGATACAAAACAATGCCTGCACAAATGGACGTTTTTCTCTAACCTGTTCTGGCTCCAGACTAACGCCCTTTAATAGTTGCGACATAGCATGCGCTTCCATTGCACGTAACCAGGTATACCCTTCCTGTTTTTCAAATTCGCCGAAAAGCTTGATCAGTTCACCCAACTCATCTACTGAAAGATTTTTCAAAGTATCAATACTACATTCAGCTTCAATGGCGAGCTGACGCAAGCGTAAACTTTGTTGACTCGCTTCATGGGCGCGTTTATATGTAATGTATTCATCAAACAACTTATCAATACGTTTTTTATTTCCAATCGCAAGTACTTGTTCCACGCGCTGAGCATATACAGGTAAGACACTACCACTGTTTAACTCATAGCGTAGAAATGTTTGCTTCGTCTGGTTTTCAATAAGATCGTTAATCCTTCCAGCAGTTGTTGCAATTTTTTTACGTGCACGTTCATTTAACAAAGCTAAAGCGAAGGTGAGTCTAACTGCGACTAAATCAACTAGGTCAGCAGGATAACGTTCACTCCAAAAATAATGTCTAGCATTCGCACGCCAACGAATAAAACCAGCCCAACCATGAAGACGAGTAAGTTCTCGAGTAAAGTAAGCAACCCAGTTTTCTTCTGGTATTTGTAATGTTTCCATAACTTGGGCAATAATGCCTTCAGGACTATTATTCGCTTCGAGAATACGATTAACATCTAACCCACGTAAAAACAATTTTGCGTTACGACGGGCAACTTCACGCCATGCACAGAAGAAACCACGTTTGCGTTCTGGCATGCCCCAAACCGATTGACCTTCATCAAAAAAGTCTAAACAGCTTTTTATAACCAGTTCGTCGAGCTCAGAACTAATTTCTGTACCATAAAGATCATCAACGGCTTCATAAACTGGGCGTTCACCTTGTAACTTATCATGTAAATCCGCTTTTAGTTTATCCATATCAACAGGTATATCGGTTACTATGGCTTGATCGTTTAATGCCGATTTCACATCAGAAATACTGGCGATTTTGAAATTCTGAATGACAGGTTGTGTTGTCTTTGTGAGTAATTTCATAAGACAACGTTCAGCATCAATATTATTAATTTTATCTCGTGTGGATAAAAACTGATTAACATCATCAAGCAGTTGCGACTGATCGACTTTTCCCTGAGTAAGGTACTCTTGATAACTTGCGCGTTTTAAATAACCTCGACCATGAAATAGTCGCTCACCTTCCTTAACGGCTTCGTCAAAGGGCAAATTTTCAAGAGCATGTAATGGATTGTGATGAATAAAAGATCGCATAGGCCAGAAGTATGGAATAGGTTCACCCGCGACATAAATCATTGAACGAATTTTTAGCTTCTTACCAAGAGGAAGACTCATAATAAATCTCCTGCTAGATAAACACCACTTAACATGAGTACAATTAAAACAATGACATAACTCCAGCAAGTAAGGAAATTAAAGTCCACCGCTTCACCCTCATTACCCGAACTAGCGGTGCCAACAATTAATCCTTGTAATAAACGCACACCCGCCCAACTCCATAACAGCCATATTCCAAGTAAAGTGAAAGTCGCAGCCGGCATAGTTTCGCTTGTTTCAAGAATAAGTTTCAACATGATAAAAAAACCAGGGAATAAAGGCGTCGCAATTGCCGCGAGTATCACGACGACAAGCACTCCAGCAAAGCGTGGAATAGACTGTGCGAGACCACCATATAAATCAGTATATGCTGCGCCAAACCTTTTTTCTAGACCGGAGCTTAATAACGCCAATAGTATCAAGGGTGTGGTAACACCAAAAGTATATAGGTGATGTAGACCTTGATTCGTGTCAGTTGTCGATAACCACAACATCGCCCACATAGAGGTGGCCAAAAAACTATTCCATTGTCCAACACCACGAAGTGCCAGCATTCTTAAAGCGTATAATACCGATGTAGCTAATGCCCAAGCAACTATCCATGTTGGAACAATCGTCTCTGTTGAGTAAATAATTGCTAGACCTATGTGTGGCCAGCCTATTAATAAAATACAGCGAAGAACTACATGCTGTACTCGATTATACAACGCATTAAATACCATACTTAATGGAAATAATGGCAGAAATAAAGCGGCTAGTAGAAGAAAAGAATCTGGCATTTTAATTCCACCTTAACCAAATATTCAGTTTATTCGCTGTTGAAAGAATTGTTCGAGTTAACAATGAATAAAGATCCGTGAAGTAAAATTCGCGCGAGATTAATGCATAAAACATAGTCCACAAGCGACCGGTATACTTTGGATGCTTACTCTTCCTATTACGTTCAGAGTAATAGGCTACTAGCCAACCAACTACAATAATAGTTGTAATGACTGCAACGAGAATATCAAAACGAATTTTTTCAATACTGGCAGCTAAATATAATTTTTCACGGAAGGCCGCATCAGGATAAAGAAAGATCTCAAAGGCATGACTAATAAAGATATAACCAATAATGACGATGGCAAACGACAAGATGCTAATAATAACCAAACGCCATAGATTTTGAGCATGTGTACGATAAGTCGCAAAGATCAATTGAGCGCCGGTTATCCAGCCAAAGAACAACAATACAATAGCGCCTTGTTTCTGAAAGTAATCTTCTGCGACAAGCCAGTGTGAAAATATCAATATAGCAAGTGGTACTAGCAGTGTTATCGCAGCCATCAAAAGCCAAGGCTTGCGTGTTCTGGCCGAACGCTTTTCAACAACGAAGGTATAGAGTTCATCTTTAGGTACGCCATCATTCTTGCGCGCTGAATTAATCACACTACCCGCACTCAAGAATAATGTACCTTTAAACACGCCATGTGCAATAAGATGATAAATAGCCAATGAGAAAGCACCAATTCCACATTCCATTATCATGAATCCCATCTGTCCCATAGTGGAATAACCCAATGATTTTTTAATATCGTTTTGCACGAGCATCAAAATGGAACCGATCACAGCCGAAATAAACCCAACAATAAAGACCCATTGCAATACATCACTGGTGTTTGCAAAGATGGGGGCAAAGCGATTAATTAAAAACCCACCCGCATTAACAATTCCTGCATGCATTAACGCAGAGACTGGGGTTGGGCCATCCATCGTATAAGGGAGCCATGTGTGTAATAGAAATTGTGCTGAGCGAGCAAACGCCGCAAGTGCTAACAGCATTCCGACGACTTCAGGTAAGGCTAATCCAAAAACACTATGCGCATTTGGAGCTTGGCTGAGTTGTTCAAAGATAAACGGTAATGACCATGTTCCGTAGGCCTGAAACAGAAGAACAGCTGCCAATACCAGCGGCAAATCGCCAATTCGATAAGTAATAAATGTCCAAAAAGCGTAACGATATGCAGATGGATTGCGCGTATCTTGACCAAGCAAAAAGTAAAGAAAAACACCAACAAAATGCCACGCAATAATCAGTGTAATTAAATCGCCTGCCGCCACCATAAGTAATAAGGATGCCGTCATTAAATCCAATAACACGAAAAAGCGTACATAACCTGATTCTTCAGCCATATAACGCAGTGAATAGATGTGAACGATCAAGCTAATTAAGCTAATGACCAAAGCCATTAAAATACTTAACGAATCAAAATAGAGTATGGTCCATGGGCTAATGGAGATTGACTGACCGACCAAGTCCCCAGTTAGCGACAACCACAGCAACACCCCGGAAAGTATAACGCTTAATAAAGTGGCAGCAATACTAACCCGCGCGACGCATCGTCCAATTTGTCCTGCAAAAAGGTGCATCAATAAAGCGGATAACAATGGCAGCAATATAATAAGTAAGATGAGCTTAGGCATCATGGTGAACAGTTTCCCCCGAAACTAAAATGACAATTCTATTCAATAATATTAGTCTTACTCTCAGCATGGTTATCAGGAAAGCCTACCGACTTAGACACATGTGCGCCGCTTTTATCGCGTGCCAGTGTAAGAAAACGAACAGTTGAATTGTCTTATTATTTATTTTTATTATTACCGTTTTGATACATTTTTTTATTTTAGAATGTATGTATATAGTTCTTTTTATTATTATATATGTATAAACAATCATCTATATATGAATATTTACACATATATACATCTATAATGACAAATGTATAACAATACGGTTAACCAGTAAAGACTATTAAAGTAGCGAGTGTGAAAGCGAAGCGACGACGAATGGCTTGATACACTTATAGGGTTTTAATTATCAATTAATAGATGCCCAAAATAAGCAAAAACCCCTATCATTATTCCGGTAAATAACTGCGCGTGCACCAAATAAGAGAACTTTTTTATTTCTTTTGGAGTATATCGCCAGCTAATAAACAGACCAAATAAGCCCTGCCAAATAACTAAAATGAGTACCGCAGGAAAAAATAATATATGCATTGGTATCCCCATTAAAACAATATGCAAAAGAATAACCGCCACAGCACTAATTCCAAAATAAATGTGTGTTCTATCTAAAAAGCGTATGACTTTATTAAATGCATTAGCATCAATTTGAGGGGAATACTCAGGTAAAATTCTTTTCGAAATAGGACCTTTACCAAGTAGTAATTTAATGAATGTTCGAGAATAAACAAACAAAAGCAACCACAATCCAATTTCACCAAATCCTTCACCTATTTCAGATAAAAATGTTTCGTTTTCCTCTACTGACGGATAGTTAACAAGAGCGTAAAGATAATACCCTATCGATAAGCTCGCAACGATAGCGGTAAACACGAGGATTTTTTTGAGTCCTTTGGATAATTGTTTCATTTTTTTATGCCTAACGTTTAAATCAAACCGCGCCGCTTTTCGGCATCGGTTTGATAATGTCTGATTATGTCTAAGAGCGGCTATGTCCTGATTATTGTGCCTAATCTAGGGTAAGTATAGATGGATATAGTTGTGGATCACTAAGTCTTAAAAAAGTGTAGCCAAGACCAGATAAACCCAAGAAAAAACCCGGTAATTTTATTTTCACCCCTAAACCAGCTAATGAGTTTAAATGAAAATCTTCAGACTTAATGCTCTTCAATAACGTAACTGCTAAACGATTAGCGTATTCCTTATCATACCTCAATAATGGCTCAATCATTGAAAAACTACCGCAACATAAACTATTAACATTATTTTTTACTGATTGTTTTATTGCTATCTCACATAAGTCCAATGACTTGCGAAGAATCGAAGGGCATTTGGAGTAATAGTTAGACATTTCAAGTCGACTAAGAATAATTCCTGGCGCACCATTACACCATCCGCTCATAAAGGCATGAGATTTTCCATGACGTAAATCCCGCCAATTTCTTTCTTTTTTATCAAAATATTGATCTTCAGATCGAATTGCATTTAGAGCCAGATTTTCTAATCGTTCATCTTTTGTAGAATTCCATAAGCGTAGTAGTGCTAGAGCAATACCAGAATTCCCATGGCTAAAACCTGTCTGAATAGTTGAAGAAAAATCAGTAGCCCATTCACACAAGCCATTCTTCTCCATTACCGAGTCGACAATCTGATCAGCATATAATATAGATAAATTTAGCCAAAAATCATCATGAGTATGTTCGTAAATTGCGAGCGTTGTAAGAACATTCCCTGCTGAGCCAGACTGTATATCGCACCCTGTATAGCCAGAAATATTAGAAAGATTAAATTTCTCTTTGATTTTTTGAAATATAGCACTTGATTCCTGATTTAGAAATCTATCCATTTTAGCAATGCTATACAACACAGAAAGATTTCCAGACATACCATTTGTAAATGAAGCCTTATGATTAAACTGCTCAAGTAACGCTGAAGATAATTGTGTATATAACCGATAAGCCAGACTGTTGAGTTTATGATTAGATAACGTTTTTTTAGTTAAAGCTGATAAGAAAACACCAATCCCTGCAAGGCCATTATAAAGACCTAAGTTAGAAGACATAAACATGGCTTTATCGTCATGCAAGGTTTGTTCAATAGTGAGCCAATCCAGATTATTATCATCTAGTTCAAGAGATAATTCAGAAGTGATGGTTGCAATGTTCTCAATATCTTTTAACTCAATAGATTCATTCGTTTCAAGCACTTTTTGCGGAAATGACAAGGGCCTTACTGATCCTATAGTAGAGCTAAGAATATTTAATTGACAACATCGATCTTCTTCAGAAAGCGAATTTAGATTATTCTCTATATTATTAAGAGGAGAATACTTCCAAGATACGATGGTTTTGTTGTTTTCTGAACATAATGATTGAGCTTTTGATTCTATAGAAAAATAGGGTATATCCAGCCGCGAAATTTGCTCAAGCTCTTTCATCAACAATAAATTTTGATTGCTTAAATTAAGAACAGCTTTACCGGAAAGATACGCGCGTAAAGTGTCAAGCCAATTAGTGGTATTCAAGAAAAACTTTGAATCAAGAGTTTTTTGTAGTACTTCAGAATAAAATTCCGTGTCACGAATTACAATCCTAATTCGCGTATCACGAAATAATTGCGGTATTATTTTTTCATAGTTACTTTTATTTAATGCTATATGTTTATATGTTTTTTCAAATCCGACTAATATGTCATCTATGAACTCTGAGGGTCCTCGTTGAACAGAATCAAGTACTGGCGAATTTGATAAAGCCGATATATGCGAATCCTTTTGGTAGTGCGTCATACTATTTGTATTGATATATTTATAAGCTGTATAAGAAGGGGTTTTACTCAAATCAGCCACCCCACCTATCCCACCACTGTATTGGTACTGGCCTGAAGCATCTTGATTCCATATCGGTAGCAAACCAGAGACAAATAAGCCACCGGCACTTAATTTCTTAAAATTATTGGGAGATATGATAGTTTCTAAATCAATCACAACAGGTCGATTTCCAGAAGCAATAATATTTTCGTTATGAAAATCAGAGCCTCCAAGAATATAAATAATCGCAATTATACTGCCTAAATGATTATAGTATTCAATAAGGTCATTTCGAGACTCACAACTTTCTCTATTAACCGTTTCACACCAACCATGATCTGTTTTAGACAGCACTATGAATGTTTTATGAGAAAAACACTCAAATGTCTGATTGAGATAGTTTAAAAGCTTATTGAATGAATACTCGCAGCTAACATCTCGAGGCTTATAAACGACCCTTTGTCCTTTATCAGTCTCTATAATAAAAACACATTTCCCATTATTGTGATTATCTGACAGCCCGCAAAGAATATCAGATATACATAATGTGTCAGGCTCCAGTAACCCGCACTCGACTAGAGCATTCCAGTCTTTAATAACATTGACATAAAATATATTAGTGCTTTCTATCCAGTTCGCAATTATTGTGCCGGCTAATTTTTTTAGTACGGGGTATTTTGAATATAATATTGAGTATTCGTCTTTTAAATTTATAGCTATAAACTCATCATATATATTTCTCCTTCCCTCCGTAAATTGTGAAAGATCGGACAGGTTAACAACGTTATTTTCTCGCCATATAATAAACTCTTCCATTAGAACACCTTGATGAAGACTGACTAACTGTTCTAATAAATGACGTTGTAGGGAATAAAATGCATATTCTGATATGCGTTGTAGATTATCTGCATTGTTTTGAATGTATACAGATGCCTCTCGCACTTTGTCTATGAATAAATCTTCAAATGGTAAAGGATACGCTTCAGATGTATAAGTCATCTCATAAAACTCTAATAATCCTTAACAACCTATTATTATCTGAATTTGTAGAATTATTTATCGAGCTTCCATCTTCTTCCGCGCCAATCTTCAAATATGTGGGGGTCAATAACAGCTTCGCGAGCCTTGTTGGTCGGTAATATGCAGCAGTTAGATACCACACAGCCAAAAGTACAGCCGCCCAAAACGCTTCTTGCAAGATTGCCTAGATTGTCTAAATTCAACTCTCTCTTTGGCATATGAAAATCTGCTCGGTTTTCAATATCATGCGCATCTTTTATGTATTTGGGTATAACAATAACCATTTCTTTTGGTTTTTCAACAGCGATCGTGATCTTGAAATCATCTGGAATTACCATTTTGTCGCCCCAAACTTTCCTCAATGCTTTGCGCGGATGTGTTTTTAAGAGTTTACGAAATTTTTTATCATTCAACGCTCTGTCTATCACCAAGCGTTCTAATTCTTCCGGATCAATTTGTTGCGTTTTTTCCATGACTCAATCCTTTTTTATCTATTTAAAAAAACTCATCTACAAGCTAACAATATTTCAAATGCCATACATTATTTCCATGATACAGATCAATAAATATGTATTTATAAAATGATACTTAATGAAAACTTTGCAACATAATTATGTGGAAATCCCGTAAAGAGAAATCTGATGAGACACAACTAGATACTCACAGGTATGTATCAGATAAAAATGGTACAGAATATGATTTTGCGGAGTAACTATATCTATATACGATTTTGTAACGCAGTGGTTAGTGTATACAATAAATTTTTTTTAATTTTTACATACTGTCGAGTGACAGCGATGGTGCAAAAGCGTGCATTATTGAAATACATAACACCAAGTAATAGGACGCCAAAACGCGATAGCGGTTTGGCGCCCCTATGAGCAAAGCGAATATGCGAAAACGCCTTGTAATGTTGAAATTCTATCAAAAGAATTTAATCAACAACTTTTCCATTTGTAAGAGTAATATGCAGCACCCTCATCATGCGCATAGGCTCGACAACGTTCCTCCGAACTCTTTGCGGGACATTTAATAACTTTTTCATTACTATCATAAAGCCAACAATACATAGTTTCCAGTGACAACTCTTCTTCACTTATTACCACAGGTTCGGTTGGTACAGGTTTTAATTCATCATCCATTATTACTCTCCTTGGTATAAAAACCCATTAAGACATTAAATTTTATCGTAATTCAAATTTACTTCAATATAACGTCGCAAATCAACGGCGCGGTTTAAACTTGATACTAGGCTATGTATTTTATTTTAAAGCTCAATATTCCTCTCAAATCCAGTATATTAATATAGGCGACCCAATAAAGATTTGTTATGACTTCTTTTTCCTCCGATACAGCCATATCCACGCTCCTAACGATGTGATAAGAATGGCTGCTATGTACAGATTGAAAAGCCGAGCGTAGCAGAAGGTTTTTCCAAAAATAGTCGTACACGGATTATGAATAAGCCTACCGTCAGATAAAAGAACATTGGAATTTACCACCCACGCTACAAGTCCGTATGTTGTATCCGGCATCTGCGCTAAGACCTCCTGACCAGTTGTTGGTACAGGTGTAGCATAATAAAATACGTCATCGTTTGGACCTGGAGACTGGATAAGCTGTTCATAAGGATATCTCCCTGTTTCAAATGGCTCGCAGCATTTCAATTCGAACACATGGAAAGCATGATGTTTGTTTTCAGCTGGTGGATTAATATTGTTCTCATACCGCCCAGCTATTCCATTTGTGCTTCCGGAAACCTTAAACCAAAAATTTGAGACTATATCTTCAAGAGGATTCTGTAGTAAATTCATCAAATCGTTTTCGGTTGCGATGCGCCAACCACGCAAGCCACCAAACGAGGTTCCGGGCGCATTCATTGTAGAGACTATAGCCAACTGATCAATATAATTCTTATTATAAAAAACTGAAGTTTCGTTCATCTCTGCGACCCATGCTTGATTCGTTACGTCGTCATAGATAACAACATCTCCTGCACTACTTATAATATTTAGGCTTGCGCTAGCTAAATTCGTAAATAAGAGTATGACTGCAGAAAGACTTGATAAAGCTAAATTTTTCATCGTATTATTCTCCTGTTGCATATTAATAATATTGCAAATGTTACTGGTACAATCCTTATTCTTCTGGTCAACAGCCTAACAATGAATTAGACGGAATAGAAACATTATCTATAATTGCAATAGAAACTCTAATACAATAGTAGAGCTACCTTAATATTTGCTTATACGAAAAGCTGCGCATTCTACAAGTCATAAACAACCTTAACTTTATCTTCCCCATTTAAATCGATTAATCTGTTTAATAATTCATCAGTTGGGTGTACTCGCCATTGATCACCCAATGTGAGTTTTGCAGTAGCATGAGGTTGTGAATAACTTATAACCACTTCGCAGCTTCCTTCTTGGAAAGGTTGTAAGATAGTTTTTAAATTATTTATTAAACCATTATGTAACTGTGTATTTTCCAGATTAAGTAAAATATGTTTTGCGAAATGTTCTCTTGCTTGATCAATGCTGTATAAGTTGTTACAGCTCATACGAATACCACCACTGTAATCATCGACACTCACTTCCCCTTCAATAACAACGATATTATCTTTTGCTATTAAATGACTAAACTTATCAAACCCTTCGCTAAACATAACGACTTCGATACGAGCACTTCGATCATCTAAAGTAAGTATGGCCATTTTACCGCGACGCGTATTAATAACCCGTACACCAATAATTAATCCTGCGGCAAGTACAGTTTTATTAGCAGGTTTAAGATTGATAATTCTATCAGTTACAATTTCTTTAAGCTCGGGGAGGTAACGTTCAATTGGGTGACCGGTTAAATACAAACCTAAGGTTTGTTTTTCGCAGGCGAGTCGTTGGTGGTCGCTCCAATCTTTTTGTATTTCGTATTGTGAATCATCTACGTTAACGGCTTGGCTCACGCCGAACATATCATTTTGACCTACAGCTATATCAGCACTGTGTTGGGAGGCAATTTTTAAGGCTTTCGGTAAACTTGCCAGTAAGGTTGCACGATTTTGTTCGAAGACATCCAACCCACCTGCCATAATGAGTGCATCTAATGTTCGGCGATTCACTTTTTTACCATCAATACGTTGGCAAAAATCGAATAGATTCTTAAAAGAACCATCTTTTTCTTTAGCTTGAATTACATCTTCTATTGCTGCTTCGCCAACACCTTTAATGGCACCAAGTCCATATATAATCGTTTTCTCATCACTTGCAGTAAATGGAAATTTACATACGTTTACGTTTGGTGGTTTAACATCTAATTTCATTGTTAAACATTCGTCAATTAAGGTAACGACTTTATCGGTACCATCCATATCGGCCGATAGTACTGCAGCCATAAATGCGGCAGGATAATGTGTTTTTAACCACGCGGTTTGATAAGACACTAAGGCATATGCAGCCGAGTGAGATTTATTAAAACCGTAACCGGCAAATTTTTCCATTAAATCGAAAATGTAAGTAGCGGTTTTTTCTTCTACACCACGAGCGACAGCACCTTCGGTAAAGGTAAAACGTTGCTTCTCCATTTCCTCAAACTTTTTCTTACCCATGGCTCGACGTAGTAAATCTGCGCCGCCTAAACTATAACCGGCAAGTACCTGAGCAATTTGCATAACTTGTTCTTGATAAAGAATAACACCGTAGGTTGGGCTGAGTATGGGCTCTAGTTCCGGATGCGGATAAACCACTGCGGCTCGACCATGTTTACGATTAATAAAGTCGTCTACCATGCCGGACTGTAACGGGCCAGGTCTAAACAGTGCAACGAGTGCGATGATGTCTTCAAAATTATCTGGTTGCAAACGTTTGATTAAATCTTTCATGCCACGTGATTCCAACTGGAATATGGCTGTTGTTTCAGCGGCCTTTAATAAATCAAATGTTTTTTCACAATCAAGTGGAATGGATTCTATATCTATTGGTGGAAGATTATTTTCTTTATTACGTGCGTTAACGGCAAGCACAGCCCAATTAATAATAGTTAGGGTTCGTAAACCTAAGAAATCGAATTTAACTAAACCAATCGCTTCAACATCGTCTTTATCAAATTGGGTAACAATACTTTTACTGTCTTGCTCACAATACAATGGCGTAAAGTCTGTGAGTGTTGAAGGTGCAATGACAACACCACCCGCATGCTTACCTGCATTACGTGAAATGCCTTCTAGCGACCTTGCCATGTCAATAAGTTCGGCAACTTGCTCGTCTTCATCGTATAGCTCTTGCAGTGCCTCTTCTTGTGCTAACGCTTTTTCGAGCGTAATACCAATTTCAAAGGGAATGAGTTTTGCGATTCTATCAACGAAACCATATGGGTGCCCTTTTACCCGACCAACATCTCGGATAACGGCTTTCGCAGCCATGGAACCGTAAGTGATAATTTGTGAAACTTTATCGCGACCATAACGTTGTGCAACATAATCAATGACGCGATCACGACCTTCCATACAGAAATCGATATCGAAATCGGGCATGGATACACGTTCTGGATTTAAGAAACGTTCGAATAGTAACTCGTATTTGATGGGATCAAGATCAGTAATTGTTAATGCATACGCAACGATTGACCCTGCTCCTGAACCACGACCCGGACCAACGGGTATGCCCTGTTCTTTTGACCAGCGAATAAAATCGGCAACAATTAAAAAGTAGCCGGGAAAATCCATGCTAATAATAACGTCGAGCTCGATCTTTAAACGATCCCGATACTCTTGCGCCTTTTTCTCATCGCCTTCAGGCGGCAAGATTTTTTCTAAACGTTTTTCTAAGCCCTTTTCTGATTCCACACGAAGGAAGTCACCAATCGTCATCCCTTCTGGTACTGGATAATCTGGCAAATAGTTTTTACCAAAAACAAATTCAACGTTACAACGTTTGGCTATCTCGATGGTATTTTCAATCGCCTCAGGTAAATCAGAAAACAACTCAATCATTTCATCGGCTGTACGCAGGTATTGTTGTTCAGAGTAATCTTTAGGTCGACGAGGATCATCTAATACACGACCAGCTGAAATACAAACGCGGGCTTCATGAGGCTCAAAATCTGACTTATTTAAAAAATGGACTGAATTTGTAGCGACCACCGGCAAATCAAATTTAGCCGCAAGATCAACCGCAGCATGCAGGTATTCTTCTTCGCCTGCTCGGCCGGTACGCTGTAATTCTAAATAGAACGATTCTGGATATAGGTTTTTGTAATACTGAATACACTGTACGGCTAAGTCTGGCCGATTTGCCAATATCGCTTGGCCAATATCGCCATCTTTACCACCTGAGAGAATAATTAAACCTTCAGAGTATTGTTCCAACCATTCACGTTTAATGATCGGGCGGTTTCTTATTTGACCTTGCTGATAAGATAATGAGATAAGATTAGTTAAATTCTTATAACCGAGCTGGTTTTTACATAAAAATAGGAGCTTGCTGTAGCCAATACCAAGTTCCGTTTCTTCAATCCAGCCATCCACGCCGATAATAGGCTTAACCCCATTGGCCATGGATGCACGATAAAACTTCACCATCGCAAATAAATTCGACTGATCCGTAATCGCTACGGCTGGCATTTGCATCTCTGCTGTAGCCGCTGCGAGCGGTTTTATCCGTAACATTCCACACGAAAGGGAATATTCGGAATGAACATTCAGATGAACAAACTGTTTAGGCATTTTCTAAATATATCTAAGAGAAATAGTTATAATTTACAGTGAGTTGCAGGATTTAGTTAAAGTTAACTAATATCCAAAATTACACAGTAAAACTTCATTTACTTTATGTTTTAGCTTACTGGATCGTAAGCCTAATCGGAATAGCTGAACCTAACTTTCAAGGCTTTATAACAATATAATAGTGGTTAAATATTGAGCATAAATATCAAGACTCAGCAAGCTGTTCAAGTACATCTCTTACGGGTTTATATGACCGACGGTGGATTATGGTTACGCCTAAATCTAGTAATGCCTGACGGTGCATTGCCGTGGGATACCCCTTATGCTTTGCAAGCCCGTAGCCCGGATAAACTTCATCAAACGCAATCATTTCACTATCACGAGCCACTTTTGCGATAATGGAAGCAGCACTAATGGCCTCAATCAAGCTATCCCCTTTAACAATTGCCTCAACAGGATAACTCACTTTCGGGCATTTATTACCGTCTACTAACACTAACTCAGGCTCAATATTGAGCTTTTCAACCGCCCGTGACATAGCCACTAGGCTAGCTTGTAGAATGTTAATTTCATCAATTTCTTCAACTTCAGCCCGACCAAGTGCCCATGAAAGCGCCTTTTCTTTTATTTCTACAGCCAGAATTTCACGTTTCTTTTCCGTTAACTTCTTAGAGTCCATAAGTCCTTCAATTGGATTATTTGGATCTAGAATAACGGCTGCAGCCACAACTGGCCCAGCTAATGGTCCACGACCGACCTCGTCTACCCCTGCAATCCTTTGTTGATTAGTGTTAAAATGGCTGTAATCTTTAGTATTCATTTGTACCCAATTTTCTCTTACGATTTGCGAATTTATAATAAACGAACATTAACATGAATACTTATCCTTATCACTTAACAATAAAGAACTCCACTTGATGAAAACTCTTAAAACTGCCGTTATCGGTGTTGGCTATCTTGGTAAGTTTCATGCTCAAAAGTACCATGCGTTAAAAAATAGCGATCTAATTTCTGTTTGTGATAACGATATTGAAAATGCAAAAAACATTGCTGAAGATTTAGAATGTGAATACACCAATGATTATAAATCGTTACTCGGCAAAGTCGACGCGGTAAGTATTGTTGTGCCTACCCAACTTCACTTTGACGTTGCAAAAGAATTTCTTGAAAATGGGTGCGATGTACTCGTAGAAAAACCCATTACCTCAACGCTTGAACAAGCTCAACAACTCGTTGATATAGCAAAAGCGAATAATCGCATATTACAAGTTGGGCATTTAGAACGTTTTAATCCAGCCATGTTGGCATTAAAAGATACACTAAATACCCCTTTATTTATTGAGTCACATCGCGTTGCACCTTATAACCCTCGTGGTGCCGATGTGTGTGTTATTTTAGATTTAATGATTCATGATATAGATATTATTCTTGATATTGTCGATTCAAAAGTAACATCAATATCGGCAAATGGTGTTAAAGCATTATCTAACGATATTGATATTGCCAATGCGCGACTTGAATTTGAAAATGGTTGTGTTGCTAATGTAACAGCAAGCCGAGCAAGTTTAAAAAGCGAACGAAAAATGCGAATCTTCCAAGATGATACGTATATTAATTTAGACTTTCAAAACAAAACACTCACTACTTACAATAAAAGTAAAGATAAAGAAATGTTTCCTGGTGTTGCAGATATTGAATCGAATACCCAGTCATTTGAACAAGGGGACGCATTACTTGCGGAAATAGAATCGTTTATTAACACCATTCAAACAAACAGCATACCCGTTGTTTCAGGCGAAGATGGTTTACGCGCACTAGAAACAGCTAACAAAATTACTGATTTACTCAGCTTTAACGCTTAAGGTTATTATTATGATCCCAATGGTCGATTTAAAAATACAATACGCTTCATTAAAAGAAGAAATTGATAAAGAAGTTCTAAATGCGGTTGCTAACACGCAATACATTCTAGGCCCTAATGTACAAAACTTTGAAAAAGAAGCCACTGAGAAACTAGGCGCAAAACATGCAATTGGTTGTGCCTCTGGAACAGATGCCTTACAACTTGCTCTGGTAGCTGCAGGCATTAAAGCCGGTGATGAAGTTATTACCACTGCGTTTACCTTTATTGCAACGGCTGAAGCTATTTGTTACTTAGGCGCCACGCCTATTTTTGTCGACATCGATCCAAAAACATTCAATATTGTTCCAGAATTAATCGAAGCCGCTATTACTGAGAAGACTAAAGCTATTATTCCTGTACATATCTTTGGCCAACCTGCAGATATGCCAAGTATTATGGCGATAGCAAAAAAACATAACTTAAAAGTAATTGAAGATTGCGCGCAATCGTTTGCTGCTAAAATAAGTGAAACAACAACAGGTTCTTTTGCTGAAGCCGGTTGCCATAGTTTTTTCCCAAGTAAAAACCTTGGCTGTTTTGGTGATGGTGGTCTTGTAACAACAAATGATGACGATATTCATACGCAACTTATTGCATTAAGAAATCATGGTAGTTTTGAACGTTATCACCATCATGTTATTGGCTTTAATAGTCGCCTTGATGAAATACAAGCCGCTATTTTGCGTGTAAAACTAAAACATATTGATGAATTCAATAATGGCCGATATCGCGTTGCACAAAATTATTCAAAAATCTTACATGCTTCAATACAAACACCTTACGAAGATAATATTGGCAAACACATCTATCACCAATACACGGTCCTCACAGATAACCGTGATGCGATTCAAGCTGCTTTATCGGCAAAAGAAATTGCCTGTGCGGTTTACTACCCTATTCCACTTCATAAGCAGGAAGTCTTTATGGAACAATGTAAAGATGTACAACTTCCCGTAACAGAATCGGTTTGCGCGAAATGTTTATCGCTTCCCGTTTATCCTGAGATGCCTGAAGATACTCAACAAACAATTATCGATACTATCAATAGCGTATTTTAATTAAATATGAAAAACGTACTGATTGTTGCGGGTGAAGCTTCCGGCGATGCTCATGGTGGCCGACTCGTAACCGCTGCACTACAAAAAGATCCTACCGTCCATTTTTATGGAGTCGGTGGTCATAACATGCGCGAAGCTGGCG